>SDBT01003303.1_pt1 | contig 27994 bp, 27 predicted proteins | sample 2277101 | NCBI WGS metagenome assembly SDBT01 (sample SAMN10404973, study PRJNA504765) | marine sediment metagenome | isolation source: marine sediment core GS10_PC15, 103 cmbsf | place: Arctic Ocean: Southern Knipovich Ridge | collected 2010 | reverse complement strand
TCCGTCCGATCTCAAAATTGGAACAAAGCGGCATCAAACGTCCGAATCTTTTGGATGCGTGAAGCGTGGGCGGTCCCGAAAGGCCGCGTTCAATCCATAGTTAAGAGCTGGTTGAGCGCTCGAGTTCTGGCAGCTTGTGAATGCCCGCGCCGAGTTCCTCGATATAGAAATCGACCACGTCGCGCGTCATCCCATCGACGGTGAAATGCCGAAGGACGTATTTCTGCAATTCCGCGGCGCGTGCCAGGAACGGCTTGGGATCGGTAAAGAATGCCCGCAGCTGACTGGCCAGCGCTTCCACATCGCCAGGCGGGATCAACGGCATGCGAACATCGCCGACGATTTCCGGAATTCCGCCGACTCGCGTGGCGATCAGCGGCATCTGTGCCGCGGCGGCCTCGAGCACGATATAGGGCAGGGACTCCACCAAGGACGGCACCACCACGCATCGCGCCCGGACGAATGCAGTGCGCGCAGGTTGTGGGCCCGTGAACGCTACACGCGAAGTCAGCCCAAGTTTACGGGCCATGCGCTTGAAGTATTTTTCGTCGGGACCGCTGCCGACAATGATGGCCCGGCCCGGGAAGGTGGTCTGATGGGCGGCGAGGGCTTCGAGAAATACATCGACACCCTTCAACTTCCGCAACTCGCCGATAAATACGAAATCCACGGCGTCGTCGGTCAGCAAGGACTCATAGAACTCTTGGTGATAAAGGCCGTTATGGATGATCCGCGTTGGGCAGGGCGGTGGCCCGATCACCTCGCCGTAGCATTCGGCGGCGTACTGGCTCTCGAAGATCATGCCGTCGGTGACCGCCGCCAGCTTGCGTTCGAGCCCGAGATAGATGCGGCCCGACAGGGTGGAGGGGGGGTAATGCAGCACGCCGCCATGGGGCGTGTATACGACCTTCGTACCTTTTCGCTTGCGTAAGCCCCGCCCAGCGAGCCGGACATAGACGCCGCCCTTTGCGCCATGGCCGTGAAGCACGTCCACATCGAGCTTGCGGGCTAGCTTGGCGATCTTTCGATAGGTCTGCCAATCGCTCAGGCCGATCTTCCGGCCCATGGGGATCCGGGTCACGCCCAGCGCGCAATTGTCCCGAAGGCGGCTCATGGCCACGGCGATTTCGCTGCCGCCAGTCCGGGAATCGCAAATCACCCCGACCTCGGCCCCAAGCTCGGCTTGGCCGAGCGCCAGATCATGCACGTGGCGGAAGAGACCTCCGACCGGCGCGTGTAGACAATGGAGGATGCGAAAATTGGAGCTCACGAGACCCGTTACGCCGCAAAGGGAAAATGGTCCCTTGAGCTTTAGAAGAAGCGCTCCAGGACGTAAATAGTATCTCCGGGCTGTACCGGATAATCGGCGGGGACCATCACGGTCGACATAACTCCGCCGAACCGCCTCGTGAGCCGAACGAAGCGCAGTTTAGCGCGCTCGGTATAGCCTCCGCCGATAGCGACCACGGCCTCAATAGTCATGGCATTGGCGTATGGGTACTGGCCGGGCTTGTTGACCTCTCGGAGTATATAAAATGGGCGGTGGGTCTCGACCTCCACCGTGACGGCGGGATCCTTAAGATATTTCCGCTTAAGGTCGCGCCTTATCTGCGATGCCAGCTGAACGGTCGAGAGACCTCTTGCTGTGACCGATCCGATCAGAGGCATCGTCAAAGCACCGGAACCATTGATCCCGTAAACGCCAGAAGAATGTTCTGGCCAAACACTATGACTCGGACGCGGTCGCCACTATCTAGGGTGTAAGTCTCGTTGGGGATCACAGGCACACCTGGTGGAGCATAGCCTGCGTTAATTGGTAGCGGTTGGCCGGGTGGCGGCAACGGAGCCGGCGTCGACAGGGCGGAATCGAGCCCTCCTAGGCCCGGCCCGGTGCGAAGTCGGCAACCCTAGGCATGCGGCAATTATTGCCAGCATGAGAAGCGCGATACGCGCCACTTGAACACTTCGAGTCACCAACATGGGGCCTGCATGGTTAATGAGTACTGAGTTTCCGTGTCAGAGCGGGGCGCGATTTAAGCACTTAATTATAGCTATCCGTCTTTAATGCCTCACGCGTTCAGGAGTCCCCGCAGAAGTCCGCGCCTGGCACCGCCATGCTGCTTAACCGGCTCCGGCAAGACTACGGGGACGACGACACCGAAACTTCGCCGAGCCCTAAAAAGACCAAGCCGGCGCGATCATCCCGCAAACGTTTGCGTCCAACCAAGACCAAAGAGGCTGCAACAACCAGCCTCAAAACAGCCGCCACCAAACCAGCATCAACGGGTGCCGAGATGTCCTCACTCAGTTCAAACGACCTTCGCCAATACATGACCCGACGGGTCGCCTCTCCGGACGACGACGAAGCAACGGGCGTCGCGCCAGCCCCGCAGAACGGCGGCAGGTTCGGCCCCGTGCTGAAATCCCTCGACACGGTCCTTGATAAGGTTCTTGCCTTGTCGGCCGGGGGAATGCCGCGCGCGCTTCTCGTCGCCGGCGTCTCTCCCGATACCGATGCCACCAGAGCGGCAATCGGACTGGCCCGCGCGCTCGTTGAGCAGGGCGAACAGGTCGTGCTCGTAGATTTAACGAAGGGCGTCTCCGCCGTATCGGGCCCGCTCGGCCTGCCGCGTACACCGGGCTTCACGGATTTGGCCACCGGCCATGCGAGCTTCGCCGACGTCATTCGCATCGATGAGGACAGCCCGTTGCAGGTCATCACTGCGGGCAATCCCGCGGCAAAGGGGGTTGGCCCCGAACCGGATCGCTTCATGCCGGTGTTCGAGGCATTGACCGAGGCTTATGGCTGCGTCGTGCTTCACGGCGATCTGCGCTCGGTGCAAAAGTTGATGCCAGCGCTTAAGTTTGAATTGCCGGCGATGGTTGCGGTGTTGCCGGACGGGGCCAGCATCGCGAGCGAGAAGGGCGCCTTGACCAATTTCCAGGCGCTTGGCTGTCCGGTCCTCGTCTATGAGGAAGGCGGCGGCAAGCCGCGCCGCATGGGGCTATTCAGCCGGGCGGCCGCAGTCTGAGACGCAAACGGGCGAGGCCTAGCGGCTGCGTAACCGCCTTCGCACCTTCTGGGCTAACGACCAAAGATGGCGATTGGATTTGATTGCCGATTTGACCCGCGCCGCGCCTGCCAAGGACGGCGTCAACAAATGCTCCTGGGGCTTGAAGGCGATGAAGCTGTCGAACAGCGTCTCAACGACGTTGGACCATTCGTCCTTGTGCCGCGCCTGACCCACGCCGAGATCGTAGTAGGCGAGACCCGCTTTGGTGGCTTCCGCGATCTGGTGCCGCAAGAGCAGGGCGCCTGGCGATTGGCGTTGCGTGTCGCCCTCGGCGAGGGAGGACAGCGCGACGATCATCCGCTTATGGCAAACCGTCGTGTTGAAGACGGCCAACACGTCGTCATTCACTTTCACGTAGCCCAGTCCGAGGCGGCTGGGATTGTCGCCTTCGAGCAGCGCCACGTCGCGATAGAACGCACGGGCGGGGGCGTCGAACATCCGCCAGGTCAACGCCGCTTAACTTGAGATCAGTCGGGCCGTTGCATCCACCGGATCAGAATCCCGGCGGGAAGTACCCATAGCAATCCCGCCACCATGAAGAAGGCGAACTGGATCCAGGCGGGCGCCAATGTGATGCGGCCCATGCCGACCGCCGCCGCGATCCACACATAGACCGGCAGAAGTACCACCAGCACGAGAGTGCCGATCAGCTTGCGGGCTCGCCTGGTCATTTGCGCGCTATGCTCATTCGATTACTCTGACGGTGCGGCGACACGGTTCCAGGCTTGAGATTGAGTTGAGGCCGCGCTGCGGCTATCACCTTTGCCATGTCTTCTGTCATGTCTTCCGCCGCCGCAAAAGGCCACAAATCAGCACCACCCGTCATGCCCGCGCACCATGTGCGGGCGCTGCGCATTTGGCTTGGCGTCATCGCATTTCTCATCGTCGCCATGATCTTAGTCGGCGGGGCCACCCGGCTGACCGATTCCGGTCTGTCGATCACTGAGTGGCAGCCAATCATTGGCGCCATCCCGCCGCTGTCCACCGCCCACTGGCAAGAGGCGTTCGAGGCCTATCAGAAGATCCCGGAATATACCGAGATCAATCGGGGCATGAGCCTTGACCAATTCAAGGCCATCTATTGGTGGGAGTGGGCCCACCGCTTTCTCGGCCGCTTCATCGGCGTCGTGTTCCTATTGCCGTTCATCGTGTTCTGGATCGCCGGCTACATTCCGCGCGCGCTGCTGCCCCGGCTCTTGGGGCTGTTCGTGCTTGGCGGCCTGCAAGGCGCGCTTGGCTGGTACATGGTGAAGAGCGGACTGGTCGACCGCACCGACGTCAGCCAATACCGGCTCACCGCTCATTTCGGTGTGGCGCTCCTGATCTTCGGCTACACGCTATGGCTTTTGTTCGGCCTCGGGGCGGCGCTAAACGAGCGCGCGAGATCCAGCGCGGCCACCTGGGTCGCCGCCTCGGTGCTGCTTCTTATCTTCGTGCAATTGCTGGCGGGCGCTCTTGTTGCGGGGATCGATGCGGGCATGGGCTTCAACACCTGGCCGCTGATCAACGGCGCTTTCATTCCCAACGGGCTCGACGAAGCGTCGCCCTGGTATCTCAATCTGTTTGAAAACCCGCTCACGGTGCAGTTCGACCATCGCATGCTGGGCTATGCGGTCGTGGTGGCCACAGCTACTCAGGCTCTTTGGCTCGCGCTCAAACGTGACGGGCAATTGCTCGTGGGCAGCGCCGCGACGTTGGCGGTCATGGCGGTTCTGCAAGCGACGCTCGGCGTATGGACGCTGCTATTGGCTGTCCCCATTGAGCTTGGCCTTGCTCACCAGGCTGGCGCCATCATCGTATTCGCCGCGGCCATCACCCATCTCTGGCTGGCGCGCTACGGCACGAGCAACGCACCAGAGGCTCAGACCTTCGTCAACGCCTGATCGAGATCGGCGATGAGGTCGTCCACATCCTCTAATCCAATCGACAACCGCACCACGTCGGAACCCGCGCCCGCGCGTTCCCGCTGCTCATCGCTAAGCTGGCGGTGGGTGGTCGAGGCAGGGTGAATGATCAGGCTCCGCGTGTCGCCGATATTGGCGAGATGGCTGAACAGCTCGACATTGCTGACCAGCGCGATGCCCGCGTCGTAGCCGTCTTTGAGCCCGAAGGTGAACACAGCGCCGGCGCCTTTCGGACAATAGCGCTCGGCTAAGGCATGAAATTCATTGTCCTTCAGCCCGGCATAATTCACCCACGCCACCTTGTCGTGAGCCGACAACCACTCAGCGACTTGCAGCGCGTTGTCGCAATGGCGCTGCATGCGAAGCGGTAAGGTCTCGATGCCGGTGAGAATAAGAAACGCGTTGAACGGTGAGATGGCCGGCCCGAGATCGCGAAGCCCGAGTACACGGCAGGCAATCGCAAAGGCGAAATCACCGAAGGTCTCGGCCATGGTGATGCCGTGATAGCTCGGGCAGGGGGCCGACAGCGTCGGATAACGCCCGCTTTCCATCCAGTCGAACGTGCCGCAATCGACGATGGCGCCGCCGATCGAATTGCCATGGCCGCCGAGAAACTTGGTCAGCGAATGCACGATGATGTCGGCGCCGAGTTCTTTGGGCTGGATGAGATAGGGCGTGGCCAAGGTGTTGTCGACGATGAGCGGCGCGCCCGCTTCTTTCGCTACCGCAGAGATCGCGGCGATGTCGGTGATGATGCCGCCGGGATTGGCGATGGACTCCACGAAGATCGCTTTGGTCTTGGGCGTCACCGCGGCCCGGAATGACTCGGCGTCCGTGGTGTCGGCCCAGCGCACCGTCCAGCCGAATTTGGCGAAGGCTTGCGAGAACTGGTTCATGGACCCGCCATAGAGCTGGCGCGCGGCGATGAACTCATCGCCTGGCCCAAGCAGGGTGTGGAAGATCACCGCCTGGGCTGCGTGGCCCGAGGCGAGGGCGAGCGCGGCGGTGCCACCTTCCAAAGCGGCCATGCGTTCCTCCAGCACCGCCTGGGTCGGGTTCATGATGCGCGTATAGATGTTTCCGAAGGTTTCCAGATTGAACAGCGCCGCGGCATGGTCCACGTCGTCGAAGACAAAGGACGTGGTTTGGTAGATCGGAGTGACCCGGGCGCCGGTCGAAGGGTCCGGCTGGGCTCCGGCATGAATGGCAAGCGTGTTGAAGCCGGGCTGGCGCTCTTCAGACATCGGAAAACCTCCCTCGATCGGAAAAAACTGACGCAGCGGCGATCAGTGTAGCAGAGCAAATGCTGGCCGCATGGGGCAAGACGCGCAACGACTCTGCGTTCATTTTGTTGGACGGAGCGCACGCTTCTGCACGCCCTTGTCGCTCAGCAGAGGCCGCTTGCTCGACAGCACACGGGAGTTGACGCCGGCCCAGCCGATCTCGCCGGACAGGCGGCCATATTCAATTTTTGGGCAGCGGTTCATCACCACTTTCAGTCCGGCCGCCTCGGCGAGCTCAGCCGCCTCGTCATTGCGCACGCCGAGCTGCATCCACACAACCTTGGCCCCGATGCGAATAGCGTCTTTCGTGATCGGCAACGCGGCTTGGGCATTGCGGAAGATGTCGACAATCTCGATGGGTCGATCGATGTCGCCGAGGGTGGCAAAAACCGGCTGACCGAGAAACTGTTTGCCCGCATGGCCTGGATTGACGGGCACAACATCGAACCCTCTGGCCAGAAGATATTTCATCACGAAATAACTTGGCCGCGACGGGTTGGGGCTGGCGCCCACCATGGCGACGACCCGGTGGCGCACCAGAATGTCCCGGATGTCGGAGTCGCGATAGCTGTCGTGAACGATGGTGGTCATGAGCAAAGGGGCGCGGGAGAAAACTCAGCGCGGCCAGTTGGGCTCGCGCTTATCGAGAAACGCGCCGATGCCTTCTTCCGCCTCGGCGTCGAGCATGTTCTCCACCATGATTTCGCTCGCGTAGCGGTACGCGTCGTCGAGCGACATATCGAGTTGCCGGTAGAAAGCCTCCTTGCCGATCTTGAGCGTGCGCGTGGGCTTGGTTGCGATCTTGCGGCCGAACTCCACCGCCTCGTTGACCACGCGGTCGGCTTCGACCACGCGATTGACGAGACCGAGGCCAAGTGCCTGATCCGCACTCACCATCTCGCCGAGCAGCAGCATCTCCATGGCGCCCTTGCGGGACACGTTGCGGCTGAGGGGCACCATCGGCGTCGAGCAGAACAGCCCGATATTGACGCCGGGCGTGGCGAAGCGCGCATCCACAGCCGTGACGGCAAGATCGCAGCTCGCCACGAGCTGACAGCCGGCCGCCGTGGCGATGCCGTTCACCGCCGCGATCACGGGCTTCGGCGAACGCACGATAGCCAGCATCATATCGGAGCAGGCGGCCATGGTCTTGGCGTAGAAGGCGCGGCCTTTGTCCGGATCGACCCGATGGGCCGTCAGCTCTTTCAAATCGTGACCGGAGCAGAAGGCGGGGCCAGCACCCGTCAGCACGACCGCCCGGACCGTGTCGCTCTCACCCGCCTCGGTGATTGTACCATGAAGCGCCGCCATCAGCCCGAGCGAAAGGCAATTGCGGGCAGGGCCCCGGTTGAGGGTCAGGATCCGGACGGGGCCGCGATCCTCACGGAGCAGAAGGTCGGTGGTTTGGGACGCCTGAATGGCCATTTTCATCGATTCCGGTGGCTCAATGTCTGACAACCGCTTACAACAAAACACGCGGAATTGCCTGTGGATTCCCGTCAGTTAGCGCACGGTATGTGAATACCACATTCGTAACACCCTATGATACAAAGAGAAACGCCACTCGCTTGACCGCTTCCGCCCAAGACGCTAGAAGCGGCGTTCTTTGAAAGACCTCAAGTAAAAGCGCGACCTATGAAAACCTTTTCCGCCACGCCTTCGGACATCGAAAAGTCCTGGATCCTCATCGACGCCGAAGGCCTCGTGCTCGGCCGGCTCGCCTCATTGGTCGCAATGCGGCTGAGAGGCAAGCATAAGGCAAGCTATACGCCCCATATGGATGACGGCGATAATATCGTGATCATCAACGCAGGGCATGTTGTGCTGACCGGCAACAAGCGCGCCGGCAAGATCTATTACTGGCATACTGGCTATCCGGGCGGCATCAAGAGCCGCACCGCCGAGAAGATCCTCGAAGGCAAGCACCCCGAGCGCGTGCTGCAAAAAGCCATTGAACGCATGCTGCCGCGTGGCCCCTTGGCCCGCAGACAGCTTAAGAACCTCAAGGTCTATGCAGGCCCTGAGCATCCCCACGAGGCGCAGAACCCGGTGAAGCTCGACGTCGCCGCCCTCAATTCTAAGAACGCAAGGAGCGCGTAGAGCCATGAGCGAGACGATGACGCTGGAAGACTTGGCTACGCTCAAAGACGGCGAAGACACAGACGCCACATCCACCGAGGCTCCGGCGCGGGTCTACGAGAAGAAGGTCGACGCGCAGGGCCGCGCATACGCCACTGGCAAGCGTAAGGACGCTGTTGCCCGGGTGTGGGTGAAGCCGGGGCCCGGCAAGATCACCGTGAATGGCAGAGACCAGCTCACCTATTTCGCGCGCCCCGTGCTGCGCATGATGCTGGCGCAGCCTTTGGTGGCCGCTGACCGCGAAGGCCAGTTCGACGTCGTCTGCACGGTTAAGGGCGGCGGGCTTTCAGGCCAGGCCGGCGCCGTGCGCCATGGCATCTCCATCGCGCTGACGCGCTTTGAGCCGGAGCTTCGCGCTGTGCTCAAAAAGGGCGGGTTCCTGACCCGCGATGCGCGCACTGTCGAGCGCAAGAAGTACGGTAAGGCCAAGGCCCGCAAGAGCTTCCAGTTCTCCAAGCGTTAAGCCAAGCGCTTTTCTCTGGAAGGTCGTGGCCGGGGCTCTTTTTCGAGCCTCGCTGCCGCGCCGTCTTTCCCATTGCGTCGAATTCCGCTAAGCCCGCTTTTTAGCGGGGATTCCCTATAGGTTCGATCATGGCCAGCAAATCGCCAATCCGGGCCGCAGTGCTCGGCGCTTCCGGCTATACGGGCGCCGACCTGATCCGGCTCGCCGCCAGACATCCCGATATCGAGATCACCGCGCTGATCGCCAGGGCCCATGCCGGCCAGGCCTTGGGCCAAGTCTTCCCGCATCTCGCCAGCCTCGATCTACCAACGCTTGTCACCGCCGACGAGGTGGACTGGAGCGGCATCGATGTGGCCTTTTGCGGACTGCCCCATGGCACCGCCCATAGCGAGATCAAGAAGCTGCCCGAGCGGGTGAAAGTCATCGACATGTCGGCCGACTTCCGGTTGAGGGATCTTGACGCCTATACGCAGTGGTATGGTGGCGAGCACAGCGCGCCTGAGCTTCACGCAGAGGCCGTGTACGGGCTTAGCGAGCACTACCGCGACCAGATCACGTCGGCACGGCTCGTGGCCTGTCCAGGCTGCTATCCGACCGCCGTGCTGCTGGCGCTGCTACCGCTCGCCAAGTCGAAGCTGATGGCAACCGAAGACATCATCATCGACGCGAAATCCGGCGTGTCCGGCGCCGGGCGTGCGCTGAAGCAAAATCTCCTCTTCGCCGAGGCGGGCGAGGGAACGTCGCCCTATGGCATTGGCAGCCACCGCCACGTTCCGGAGATCGAGCAGGAGCTCGCCCATGCCACCGAAACACCGGTGACCATCAACTTCACGCCGCATCTCGTTCCGATGACAAGGGGCGAGCTATGCACCTCTTATGTGCGGCTGGCGGGTAAGGCGACTCCCGCCGACCTCCGCAAGGCGCTGAGCGACGCCTATGAGGCGAGCCCGTTCGTGCGTGTGGTGGAGGAGGGCGTGATCCCGGCGACCCAGCATGTGCGGGGCTCGAACTTTTGCCATATCGGCGTGTTCGCCGACCGGCTGCCGGGCCGTGCCATCATTGTCTCGGTCATCGACAATCTGGTGAAGGGCTCCGCTGGCCAGGCCGTGCAGAACTTCAACCTCATGCACGGCCTCGACGAGACCACCGCCCTCGAACAATTGCCGCTATTCCCGTAAAGGCGGCCCGCGCCCTCGCTGCCTTTTAGCGAGCCTACCAGGCCACCCGCATGCCAGCCTTGCCGCCGACACCGGTGACATCGTCGCCGAAGGTGAAGTCGACTTTGGCGAACACCGGCGTGGTCTCCGAGAAGTTGAGGCCACATCGCAGGGTTTCACCGCGAGCCCCTTGCGAGCGAACCGTCTCTATTGATTACTTTTTACGAAGGAGCCGGGTGCGTCCTCGATAGCTTTTAGCGGGCCGGCGGCAGGGTCGCGGGCAGGGATCTTCTTGCCGGAACGCTCGGCGAGCCAGCCGGTCCAGTCCGGCCACCAAGAACCCTCCGTCTCGGTCGCTTGAGCGGTCCACTCCTCTAGGGTGGCGGCCGGGGCGCCGGTCCAGAACTGGTACTTCTTTTTTGCCGGTGGGTTGACCACGCCGGCAATATGCCCGGAGCCCGCCATCACATGGCGCACGGGGCCGCTAAACAATTTGCTGCCGCGAAACACCGAGGGCGCCGGGGCGATGTGGTCTTCCCGCGTGAACAGCTCATAGATCGGCATCTTGATGCGGGAGAGGTCGAGCTTCTCTCCACCGAGAACCATCTCGCCCTTGCTCAGGCGATTGAGATGATAAAACTCGCGCAGATAGAAGGCATGGTTGGCGGCCGGCAGGCGCGTGGAGTCTGCATTCCAGAACAGAAGATCGAACGGGAAGGGCTTCTTGCCGAGCAGATAATTGTTGATCACATAAGGCCAGATCAGGTCGCGGGGCCGGAGCATGTTGAACACGTTGGCCATGCGTGAGCCATCGAGATAGCCCTGCTCGGCCATCATCTCTTCCAGCGAGTTGAGCTGCGTGTCGTCGATGAACACGAGAAGGTCGCCGGCCTCGCTGAAGTCCACCTGTGCCGCCAGAAAGCTCGCCGAGGCAATCCGGTCGTCGCCCTTGGCCGCCATGTAGGCGAGAGTGCAGGCGAGCAGCGTGCCGCCGACGCAATAGCCGAGCGCATTGACCTGTTTCGTACCGCACTGGCGGTTCACCGCCTCGACGGCGGCCAGGATGCCTTCGTGCATATAGTCCTCGAAGGTCTTCCGGCCGGCCTTGCCATCCGGGTTGACCCACGAAATCATGAACACGGTGAAGCCCTGATCCACCGCCCATTTGACCAGCGACTTCTGGGGTACGAGATCGAGGATGTAGTATTTGTTGATCCACGGCGGCGCCATGATCAGCGGGCGCTCATAGACCTCACCCGTGGTCGGGGCATATTGGATGAGCTGGATGACGTCGTTCTGGAACACGATCTTGCCCGGCGAAATGGCGAGATCCTTGCCGACCTCGAAGGCGCCAAGGTCGGTCTGACTGACGCGCAATAGATCCTTCGACTGTTCAAGATCGTGGGCCAGGTGGGCCATGCCTTGAACCAGATTTTCCGCATTGGTCGCGATCGTTTCACGCACCACTTCGGGATTGGTCAGGGCGAAGTTCGACGGCGACAATGCAGCCAGCATCTGGTCGAGATAGAACATGGCCTTCTTATGCGTCTTGTCGTCGACGCCCTCGGTGCTCCTTGTGACGTCTTCGGTCCAGCGCGACGTGATCAGATAGGCCTGCTTCACGAAGTCGAAATATTGGCTATCGTCCCAGTCGGAATCCTTGAAGCGGTTGTCGCCAGGATCGGGCTCGGCGACCGGCTCGACCTCTTCGCCGAGGAAGCGGCGGAAGGAACGGGCCCAAAGGTCCGCATAGCTCTGGAACAGTTCGCCTTGCGCCGCGGCAAGTTTGCCCGGGTCCGCGATCCAGACGCGGGCGACCTCGCCAAGCGTCTTGGCGGCCTCGCCGACCTCCGATGTCATGCTGTAGGGCCCTTGGCCGTTGGAGTTGGAGCGCTCGGCCAATGTCGAGAAGACCTTCGCCCCCTGATCGAAGAGGCGCATCATGTTTTGCGCGAAGCTACCGACCTGATTGGTTTGGCTTTCTTGCTCGGCGGCGTCCTCGGCGCCTTCATTCGGCTCCTGCATGATTTGTCCCTATTTAACCCCAACTTGCCCAAGCTGTTGCCGATGAGAGGAGAGGCGGGCTCTCCCGAGGCAGCTTCCGCCGGGCCGTCCATTGTGCTATGCAATATAAACGTGTGGCGATGACAATCGCCAGGGGAAATTACACAAGAGCCAACATCTTACCGATGTTTTTGCGATCGATTTGTTGCATCGTCACGGCGCTGCCCGTCCTTTGGCTTGGCGGTTGTGCCGGTCAATTGCCAACCATGCAACCGATGAAGCGATTCACCGAGCTTGTGCGGGGCTACGACGACACCCTGACGGAGAAAGAGAAGAACGCCGTCATCAGCGAGCTCCAGAAGGACAAGGAACGCCAGCAGAATCAGCTCGAACAGGGCGACGGCAGTTTAAAAACCAACTAAATCAAGGCCAAAGGCTCGCGCGCGCTGCGTGGGCCGCTTGCCCCTAGGCTCCTATTTGTGGTTCAACAACGGACCCATTTGTAAAGAATTCAGTCGGGTGGAGACGACCGTCCGTGCAAAGTGACTTTCACAGAATTAAGCGGCTGCCGCCTTATATCTTCGAGCAGGTCAACAAGCTCAAGGCTGGCGCCCGTGCGCGTGGCGACGACATTATCGATTTCGGCATGGGCAATCCCGATATGCCGACGCCGGCCCATATCGTCGACAAGCTCGTGGAGACGGTTCGCAATCCACGCACCAACCGCTATTCCGCGTCGAAGGGAATTGTGGGCCTGCGCCGTGCGCAAGCCGCCTATTACGACCGGCGCTTCGGGGTAAAGCTCGATCCAGACACCCAAGTCGTTGCCACGCTTGGCTCCAAAGAGGGCTTCGCCAACGTGGCGCAGGCCATCACCGCGCCTGGCGACGTGATCTTGGTGCCGAACCCGACCTATCCGATCCACGAGTTCGGCTTCATCATGTCGGGCGGCGTGATCCGGCATCTGCCGGCAAGCACGGACTCCCAATTCATGGTGTCGCTCGACAAGGCGGTGCGCCATTCGGTGCCTAAGCCCTCGGTGCTCGTCCTCAACTACCCGGCCAACCCGACCGCCGTCGTCGCTACGTCCGATTTCTATCGGGAGGTCGTCGCGTTCGCGAAGAAGAACAACCTCATCGTGTTGTCCGACCTGGCTTATGCCGAGATCTATTTCGACGACCAGCCGCCGCCTTCGATCCTCGAGATCCCCGGCGCCATGGATCTGGCCGTGGAATTCACCTCGCTGTCCAAGACCTATTCCATGCCCGGTTGGCGCATGGGCTTTGCCGTGGGCAATGAGCGGATCATCCAGGCCCTGACGCGCGTGAAGTCCTATCTCGACTATGGCGCCTTCACGCCGATCCAGGTTGCCGCCACCGCCGCGTTGAACGGCCCGCAAGACTGCGTCGATGAGATCCGCGATGTGTATCGTCACCGTCGCGATTGCTTGGTCGATGCGCTGTCCCGTGCCGGCTGGCCGATCCCCTCACCACCGGCGACCATGTTTGCCTGGGCTCCAATCCCCGACATGTTCGCCCATGTCGGCTCACTTGAGTTCTCCAAGCTCCTGCTGGAAAAGGCGGGCGTCGCCGTGGCGCCAGGCGTCGGCTTCGGCGAGTACGGCGAGGGCCATGTCCGCATCGCGCTCGTCGAGAACGAGCAGCGGATTCGCCAAGCCGCCCGCAACATTCGTAAGTTCCTCTCGGAGTCAGCGAATTCGCTGCACAACGTCAATCCCATTGCCTCCAAGGCGACCCGGACGTTCTGATGTTCCCATGACCGATGGATTGAAGCTTGGACTGGCCGGTATCGGCACTGTCGGCGGGGGCCTGCTGCGGCTCATAGAGGCGCGCGGCAAGTCGCTCTCTTCGCGTGCCGGTAGGCCGATCAAGGTTGTTGCCGTTTCAGCGCGCAGCAACCGCAAGAAACGCGACGTCGATCTTTCCGGTGTCCGCTTCGTGAAGGACCCGGTCGCGCTCGCCACCGATCCTGGCATCGATGTCTTTGTCGAACTGATCGGCGGCGACACCGGCGTGGCGAAAGAGTCGGTCGAGGCCGCGCTTCGCGCCGGAAAGCACGTGGTCACCGCCAACAAGGCGCTGCTCGCCCATCACGGCGCGAGCCTTGCCGCGCTCGCCGAGAAGAATGGTGTGGCGCTGAATTTCGAAGGCGCCGTCGCCGGTGGCATCCCCGTGGTCAAGGTCATCCGCGAAGGACTTCAGGGCAACGACATCTCCCGCGTCTACGGCATCCTCAATGGAACCTGTAATTACATCCTCACAGCCATGGAGCGCGAGGGACGCAGCTTTGCCGACGTGCTGAAGGAAGCTCAGGCGCAAGGATACGCCGAAGCGGACCCGACATTCGATGTCGGTGGTTTCGACACCGCGCACAAACTTGCACTGCTCACGAGCCTGGCATTCGGCACGCGCACCAAATTCGACGCCGTCTATGTGGAAGGCATCGAGACCATCGCGCCGGCTGACATCGAGGCCGCCGACGATCTCGGCTACCGCATTAAACTTCTTGGCGTGGCGCTCCGCACCGATAGCGGCATCGAGCAGCGTGTGCATCCAACCATGGTGCCGAAAGACACGGCCATCGCCGAAGTCGATGGGGTCTCCAACTGCGTCGCCATCGATGGCGATTTCGTCGGCGACGTCATGCTGATCGGTCCAGGCGCCGGCGGCGGTCCGACCGCGTCCGCCGTGATGAGCGACATCATCGATATTGCTCGCGGGCACATCCTGCCGCCCTTCGGCATCAAGGCGAAGGATCTGAAGCCTTACAAGAAGGCCCAGATGCGCGCCCATGAGGGCGGCTACTATATCCGTCTGTCCGTCTATGACCGGCCTGGCGCCTTCGCGGCCATCGCCCAGCGCATGGCCGGGCAGGGCATCTCCATCGAGAGCATCGTTCAGCGGCGCCCTCAGGCAGACACCGGCCGCCGTGGGGGTCCGCCGCCAACGGCCGTCGTCATGGTGACCCACCAGACCACGGAAGCCGCGGTCCGCAAGGCGCTGTCCGCCATTGAGCGCGATGGCCATGTGGATGCGAAGCCGCAAATGATCCGCATCGAGAAATTGTGATACGGACTGTGTAACTCGAACGACGCGGGGCGTGCTCGCGCGAAGAGTTGAGGAGAATCCGAAGTGCCAGAAGCTGCGGCCAGAACCGAACTCGACCGCGCGCTCGCGCTCGACATCGTACGCGTCACCGAGGCCACCGCTGTCGCCGCCGCGCGCTGGCGAGGCCGTGGCGATGAGGCCGCGGTCGACGAGGCCGCCGCCGTTGTCATGTACCGGGAGATCGCCCGCCTGCCGATCGAAGGCGTCGTCGTAGTGGGCGAGGGCGAGGAAGACGAGTCGCCCATTCTTTATGTCGGCGAGACCATCGGCGCCGGTTCGGACGCCGGCGTCAAACTCGACCTCGCGGTGGACCCCATCGAAGGCACCACGCTTTGCGCCAAGGCGCTGCCCAATGCGCTGTCGGTGCTGGCTGTCGCCGAGCACGGCAGTTTCTTAAAAGTGCCGGCCATCTACATGGACAAGATCGCCATCGGGCCGGGCTATCCGGCCGGGTTGGTCGATCTCAACGCATCCCCGGAAGACAATCTCAAGGCACTGGCGGACGCCAAGGGCGTCACCGTCGCAGAACTAACCGTTTGCATTCTCGACCGTCCACGTCATGGCAAGCTCATTGAAGCCGTACGAGCGGCAGGTGCCGCCTTGAGGCTGATCGGCGACGGCGATATTGCCGGCGTCATCCACGTCTCCGATGCCCACGAGACTGGCATCGACATGTATTTGGGTACGGGCGGTGCACCCGAGGGCGTGCTGGCCGCCGCGGCACTGGCTTGCATTGGCGGCCAGATGCAAGGGCGGCTGCTCGCGCCAAATGCCGAGGACCGGATTCGTGCCGAAGCCGCCGGTATCACCGATCTCGACCGCAAATACGCAATCGAGGATATGGTGTCGGGCGACCTCAGCTTCGCCGCCACCGGCATCACCGACGGCTCGTTCTTGGGCGGCGTGCGCTTCACCAAGGACGCCGTGTTCACCCAAAGCGTGGTGATGCGCGCATCGACCCGCACCGTGCGCTGGATCAAGACCGTGCATCCCGACGTCGCCAAGTTCGCCTGACCGGGCTCCACGCCGGGGCTCAGGGTCGAATCGGGTACACTTGCCGGTCCCAGCAGGACGGATGCGAGTGGCCGGCGTGACAGCAGCTTTGAAACCGAATGACGATGACGGCGCTCCGGCGCTGCTCGGCATCGAACACTCCGCGCGCGGACGCCGTTGGGTCGAGCGCCTCGATCCCACGCGCGAGATGGCGGCCATGGCCATCGCGCAAGCTCAGGGGCTGCCGGAACTGCTTGGCCGGGTGCTCGCCGCCCGGGGTGCCGAGCCCAACACGGTCGAGGCCTTTCTCGATCCATCTTTGCGCACATTGCTGCCCGACCCGACGCGTCTGCAAGATATGGCCCGGGCGGCGGAACGCTTCGCGAACGCCATCCGCGCGGGCGAAAAGATTGCCGTGTTCGGCGACTACGACGTGGACGGCGCGTCGTCGGTGGCCTTGATCGAGCGGTTCCTGCGCGCCCATGGCCAAACATGCGCCACCTACATCCCTGATCGCCTTAGGGAGGGCTACGGGCCGTCTGCGGCGGCGCTCACCGGGTTGGCGGAGGAGGGGGCGTCCCTCATCCTCACGGTCGACTGTGGCACCACCTCCGAAGCGGCGATCGTAGCCGCCAATGCCGCCGGTGTTGAGGTCATTATCATCGATCATCACCAAGCCGACGAGGCGCTGCCGCCAGCCTTCGCGGTGGTCAACCCAAACCGCCAGGACGACCTGTCGGGCCAAGGCCATCTCGCCGCCGCCGGTGTTGTGTTTCTGTTCCTCGTGGCGACCCTCGGCGTGCTGCGCCGGGACAGCTTCTATGACGGAAAGTCCGAGCCAAATTTGCTGGGCCTGCTCGACCTCGTGGCGCTTGCCACGGTCTGCGATGTGGTACCGCTGAAAGCCGTCAACCGGGCCTTCGTGGCGCAAGGATTGAAAGTTCTACGCCACAGGAAGAATGCGGGCTTGCGCGCCCTGGCCGACACATCGCGTCTCGACGAAGCGCCAACCACATACAGTCTCGGCTTCGTGCTGGGTCCGCGCATCAATGCCGGCGGCCGGGTCGGGGATTCGGGGCTCGGCGCGCGTCTCCTGGCGAGCGACGACGAAGTTGAAGCGCGGGGCATCGCCGAAAAGCTCGAAGCGCTCAACACCGAACGCAAAGCCATCGAGGAAACCATGTTGGAGGAGGCCTTCGCCCATGCCGAGGCCTCGCTCGAGGCCACGCCGGACCAGCCTCTGCTCTTTCTCGGCGCTGAAGGCTGGCACAAAGGCCTGATCGGGCTAGTGGCGGGCCGCATCGCCGACCGCTTCCAGCGCCCGACCTTCGTGATGGCGTTCGAGCCCGACGGAACCGCCACCGGCTCGGCGCGCTCCCTGCCATCCGTCGATCTCGGAGAAGTGGTGCGGCTGGCGGCGCAAGAAGGGCTGTTCATCAAGGGCGGAGGACACGCCATGGCGGCCGGCTTCACCCTCGATCGGGCCAAGCACGATGCCGCGCTCGCCTTCCTGCAAAGTCACTTGGCTCAGGCCGTGGTCAAGGCGACCGCGACCCGCCAGCTCGCCATTGACGGGGCGTTGTCGGCGCGCGGCGCCACCATGGAGCTAACCGAGTTGCTCGACCGCGCCGGCCCCTATGGCGCGGGCCACCCGCAGCCGCGCTTTGTCTTTCCGGCGCATCGCGTCACCCGCCTGCGCCGCATGGGACAAACCCAAGCCCATCTGCGCTGCACGCTCGTGGCTCCCGACGGCGGCCGCATCGACGCTGTCGCTTTCCGCATCGGAGGCACGCCCATAGCGGATCTATTCGCCCAGAAAGAGGGGATGCCGCTCCATGTGGCGGGGCATTTGAGCCGCTCGTCCTGGCAAGGCCGCGACCGCGTGGAGCTGATCATCGAGGACGCCGCGACCCCGTGCGGCGATGGGCCTTGACCAGCGTTCTTGCGAGCGCCGGAAAAGCTTTCTATATGACGGGAGGCAAGCGGTACGCTCCCTTCGTCTAATGGTCAGGACGCCAGGTTTTCAACCTGGAAACAGGGGTTCAATTCCCCTAGGGAGTACCAGCCTGCTCGGAGCGCGCTTCAAGCGCCCATCACCACTTGCCTGAATTCTCCATCGACGCCCAAGGCTCCTGCTTCGGCTTCGGCCCGCCTTTCTGCAACAGCTCGATCGAGATGTTGTCGGGGGAACGAATGAAGGCCATGTGGCCGTCGCGCGGCGGACGGTTAATGGTCACGCCCTTCTTCATCAATTGATCGCAAGTCTCGTAGATGTCGTCCACCTCGTAAGCGAGGTGACCGAAGTTACGGCCTTCGCCATAAGCTTCCGGATCCCAGTTATAGGTGAGCTCAATCTGAGCATCGTCGTCGCCCGGTGCTGCAAGAAAGACGAGCGTGAAGCGACCCTGTTTGTGCTCCATGCGACTGACTTCTTTCAACCCAAGTTTGTTGCAGTAGAAATCCAGCGACTTGTCGATATCGGCAACGCGCACCATGGTGTGCAGATACTTCATCCCGTCGTCTCCTCGCGTTCTTGCCTCGAAGCTGGGCGACACTAAAACCGAGCGCGCCGTCGTGGCAAGAGCGACCCACCACTTCGGACTCTCGTAAAAGTGAAAATTAGCGCGCGGCTGTTGCACAACGTCCACAGTCTTGTTTTTAGATTCGGTTGAACAAAAATTTGCTCGCTGACAGAGACGCTTGCACTCTTGTCACCGAGATTTTGCCTCCGATGTCGACGGACTCGCCGTCGCTTACAAACTCCGTGAGTTTTGCTTGCCGATCAGTCGGTTGCGCGTCTCTTTGCGCCGGTGCCGCGAACTCGGCGGCGGACTGTGGAGAAGCGATGGCGCTTGGGAAAAATACACTAGCCACGTTAGGCCGCGATGCTATGTTCGATGCGCGTTGTTCCAGTTGATTCGCTTGCGGCGCGTCGTGTCAGCTGATGGAAGTCTAGCGGGGGGAATTGCGGCATGGAGGCGAAAGAACCGCCACACCTGGAGGAACACACCCAACCGAGCGATGAAAAAACTGCAGTTGATGTGTTTGAAATCTCGGGGGCGATCAAGTGGTTCGATGCGTCGAAGGGTTATGGTTTCATCGTACCGGACGACGACCTTCCCGACGTTCTCCTGCATGTGACTTGCCTCCGCCGCGACGGCCACCAAACAGCTTACGAAGGCGCGCGAGTCGTCTGCGAAGTGCTTCGCCGGCCGAAAGGGTTGCAGGCATTCCGCATTCTCGAAATCGACGACTCGACGGCGATCCATCCCTCGCAGTTACCCCAACGCACGCATGTCGTCGTCATCCCGGAGAGCGACTGGGAGCGGGCTATGGTGAAGTGGTTCAATCGTCTCCGCGGTTTCGGATTCCTGACGCGCGGTCCCTCGACACTCGACATCTTCGTGCACATGGAGACGCTCCGACGTTGCGGCTTCACCGAGCTTCGTCCCGGACAGTCGCTGCTCGTACGCTATGGCCGAGGCTCCAAAGGCCTGATGGCCGCCGAGCTCAAACCCGACGGTGCCGTCGGACCCTCCTCTCACTGACACTCCACCCATCGTTAAGCCGCATCGCAGCCGCAGGGGTTATCGCCTTTGCGGCTTTCGCGCTTGTCTGTCTTGCGCCGATTGGCGCCAGCCTGGCTGCCAGCACCGGCACGCTCGTGCTCAAGACCGATAGCGGCGAACACAGCTACACCGTGGACGTGGCGGAGAGCGACGGCGACCGGCGGCTGGGTCTGATGTTCCGGCGCACGCTGCCTGAGACGAGCGGAATGCTGTTCCTCTACGAGCCCCCGCAGGCAGCCGCCATGTGGATGCGGAATACCTACATCCCCCTCGACATGATCTTCATTTCGGCCGGCGGGCTGGTGCACCGGATCCAGGCCAACACCGAGCCTTTCTCGACCGATTTGATCCCCTCGGGCGGCGATGTGGCGGGCGTTCTGGAGCTGAATGCCGGCCAAGCCGCGAAAATCGGGCTGAAACCGGGTGACCGGGTGATTTATCCGGGGCTTGGAGACGGGCCGGCGCCGTGAGGCCCTAAAGGAAGACGCGGCATTAAGGCCTTCGCACTAGCCTCAGACGTTGAGGCCAATTATGTATGTCTCCCATTGGCTGTTCGGAGTTTCACCGTTTGTTTCAGCCATCGACCAGCGATTGAATCGGGGCATGGCGCAGTTTGGTAGCGCACCTGCTTTGGGAGCAGGGGGTCGCAAGTTCGAATCTTGCTGCCCCGACCATTCGCATCTCGGTCGAACGGAGAGGACAACCATGGCCGCCCGCATTTACAAGCCCGCCCAGAACGTGATGCAGCAGGGCCGGGCCGGCACACGCGACTGGGTGGTGGAATATGTAACGGAAGAGGCTCGGGTGATCGAACCCTTGATGGGGTGGACGAGCTCCGGCGACACCAGACGGCAAGTTCGAATGACCTTCGCCACCAAGGAGGAAGCGGTCGCCTACGCCACAAGCAACGGCATCGCCTTCCGCCTGGAAGAGCCGCACGCAACCAAGATCCGGCCAAAGTCCTATGCCGAGAACTTCAAGTACGGCCGCCCCGACCGCTGGACGCACTAAACAATCGTCATTTCGGGCTATACTGATCGTTGAGTAGAGTGGTCCCGTAGCTCAAGGGATAGAGCATCTGCCTTCTAAGCAGAGGGTTGCAGGTTCGAATCCTGCCGGGATCGCCACAATCGCTCCAAAGAGCTCTGCCAATGCCAGTGGGGAACGTCATGCGTCTACTTCTTAGCCTCATCCTGACTGTCCTTCTTGTGACCGCCGCCAGTGCCGCCGGCCCGAAGCTCCTGTGGGAAACCAAGGGACTGGCGCAGCCGGAATCGGTCACCTACGACCCCGTCACCGAAGTTCTCTATGTCAGCAACATCAACGGCGCCGTCATGCAGAGAGACGGCAACGGATTTATCACCCGGCTCAAGCCCGACGGCACGATCATGGAGCGAAAATGGGTCACGGGATTGAATGCGCCGACGGGCATCGCGGTTCGCGACCGCACGCTCTATGTCGCCGACATCGACGAACTGGTGGAGATCAACGCGGCCTCGGGACGGGTCACCAAACGCCATAAGGCCAACGGCGCGATTTTTCTCAACGACCTGGCCATCGCCGAGGACGGCACGGTCTATGTAACCGACACACCCATGAATACGATCTGGCGCCTGAAGGACGGCAAGTTCGAACCCTGGCTCGCCAATGACGACTTGGCCGGACCGAACGGTGTCATCGTCCAGGGCGACAAGCTGATCATCGCGTCTTTCGGCCAGATGCCGAGCAGTGGTCAGGAGCAAGTCCTCGCGGGTCTCATGACCGTGACGATCGAGGACCAGACCGTCGCGCCGCTCGGCAAGGGCAAGCCCGTGGGCAATCTCGATGGCCTGCTAGAGGTGGCGGACGGCGTCTATCTCGTGACCGATTGGGCAGCGGGCGCGCTCTATCGCATCGATCGTAAAGGCAAGGTCGATCAATTGATCAATCTCAATCAGGGCAGCGCCGACCTGATGTACGTTCCAGCCTCGAAGACAGTCTTAATCCCGATGATGCTGGACAACACCTTGGCGGCCTACACGCTAAACTAGCCAATACAGCCTCTACCCCTGGCCACCGCGACGACATGCAGCATCCCGCGTCTCGCAATTGCCCTCTTTGGCAATAGGGTGCGCTCTTGGCGAACCGCGCTAGTCCCCACATATATCAGGGGGCCGATGCGGCCTCGCCAGAGACCCCCACCATGACCGTTTGGTCTGGAACCGGAACGCCTCCGGCACACATGACAGGAATGCCTGCTTGATCACGGCCCTCGCACAACAACCAGTCTTCCTTAACGTCGCACTCTTCCTCATTGCGGCCTTAGGCGTGTGGTTCGCGGGCGGACGGCTGGCGCACTATGCCGATGCCATTGCTGTTCGCAAAAAGATCAGCCACGCCTTCATGGGGCTGGTCTTCGTCGCCGCCGTGACGTCCTTGCCGGAAATGGTGACGACGATCTACGGCGCCTTCGCCGGCTACGCCGAACTGGTCCTCGGCAATATGTTCGGCGGCATCACCATGCAAACGGCGATCCTCGCTGTGGCCGACCTCTCATTTGCCGGCATGGCCCTGACCGCATATCCACGCGGCCCCGCCTCAGCCCTTGAGGCGACCATGCTCATTGCGCTGCTAGCGCTGCTGCTCGGGCTTCACGCGGTCGGCGAATTTATGCTGCCCATTGGCGTCGGCCTCGGCACGTTGTTACTCGGGCTCGGCTATGTGGGCATCGTCATGGTGCTGCGCGAATACGACAAAAACGAAGTCTGGCTTCCGGTTGGATGCTGCTCGGACCTGGACGCGCCGAACTGCGAAGAAGCTCCGAAACCCCTCGATCACGTGGCTTTCCCAGTCCTCGTGCGCTGCTTCGTCCTATTGGCCACGGCCATTCTCGTCTGCGGTCTCGCCTTGACGGCGAGCGCCGCGGCGATTGCCGAACAGACGGGCATCAGTTCAAGCTTCATCGGCGTAACGCTGCTCGCCGCCGCCACCTCTCTGCCAGAGGTCAGCACCACCATCGCGGCGGTGCGCATCGGCGCCTACAGCATGGCGATCTCCAATATCTTCGGCAGCAATCTATTGATGGTGGCGCTCGTGCTGCCGGCGGATCTTGTCTATATCGGCGCCCCGATCCTAGGCGCTATCGACCAGGCCACGGCGTTTGCGCTGATCTCGGGCGTTCTGGTCACGTCCATCTATCTCGCGGGTCTGCTCATCCGCTCACCCAAAACGATATTGGGGATGGGCCGGGACTCGGCGCTCGTGCTCGTGGTCTACGCCATGACGCTCGCCGTCTTCTATCACTTCAGTTGAGCGATCAGGCGCCAGCGGCAAGCCTGGCAAAACCCGCCTCGAGATCAGCTTTGAGATCGTCGATATCCTCTAATCCCGCGTGGAGACGCAAGGCCGGGCCTTCCGCCTGCCATTTGGTCACGCTTCGATAGCTGGCAGGATTAAAGGGGAGGATCAGGCTCTCATAGCCGCCCCAGGAATAGCCCATGCCGAACAGCTCCATGCCATCGAGCATGGCGGCAAGCGCCGCGTGACTTTGAGGCTTCAAGACGATGGCGAAGAGACCCGAAGCGCCGGTGAAGTCGCGTTGCCATAGCGCATGACCGGGATCGTCGATGAGGGCCGGGTGCAGCACACGCACCACTTCGGGGCGCGCAGCCAGCCATTCGGCGAGTTCGAGCGCCGATCTCTGATGGCGCTCAAGCCGCACGCTCAAGCTCCTCAAGCCCCGCAAAGCCAAAAAGACGTCCTCGGGCCCCGGACAGAGTCCAAGCTCGTCATGCACGCGGGAAACCGCCTGCGTCGTCTCTTTGATGGTGGTGATGACGCCCAGCATGGCATCGGCATGGCCGACGATATATTTGGTGGCGGCTTGGATCGACACATCGACGCCGTGGGCAAACGGTTTGAAGTAGAGCGGCGTCGCCCAGGTGTTGTCCATGATCACCACGGCACCGCGCGCGTGGGCCGCTTCGGCGATGGCCGGAATGTCCTGCACCTCGAAGGTCTGAGACCCAGGAGACTCGGTGAACACCACCTTCGTCTTGTCGGTAAGAAGCTTAGCGATGCCGTCGCCGATGAGCGGGTCGTAATATGTGGTTCTGACTCCAAGCCGCTTCAGCACATTGTCGCAGAAGCGCCGGGTCGGGCGGTAGACGGAATCCGAAACGAGAATGTGGTCACCGGCGGAGACAAACGCCAGCAGCGCCGCCGAGACCGCCGAAAGACCAGACGGCGTCAGCAGGGTGGCGTGCCCCCCTTCAAGCTCTGCCAGCGTGGATTCCAGCGCCTGCACCGTGGGCGTTCCAAGCCGCCCATAACTGTAGTCTTGGTCATTCGCTTCGAGAGACGCCAAGGTCGGATAAAGCACCGTCGACCCGCGATAGATCGGCGTATTGACGAAGCCATGATGGCGCGCCGGATCACGGCCCCCATGGGCGAGCCGCGTATCCTGTTTGTGAGTCGTCTTGGTGGGTTTGCTCATGTGAGCCTCTAGCCAAGGCCAGGGGAGCCGCCGCTAGCTACCAGTCGCGATGGGAAGATTTTCATCGGCGCCCCATTCCGACCAGGACCCATCATAAACCGACGTACGGCGATGACCGGTCTCCGAAAGCGCCAGCGCCAGCACGCAAGCCGTGATGCCCGAACCGCAGCTCGCCACCACCGGCTTATGGGCCTCGACGCCAGCCGCCTCGAACAGCGCGTTAAGCTCGGCCGTCGACTTGAGGGTGCCGTCCCCATTGAGGACTTGCCCAAATGGGACGTTATGCGCGCCAGGAATGTGACCGGCGCGAAGACCCTCACGCGGCTCAGGCGCGTTGCCGGCAAATCTTTCGGGCGAACGCGCATCCACGAGGATCGCCGACTCGTCGTGGATCAGCGCCTTCATGTCGTCCACGTCACGCACGAGATCGTAATTCAGCCGCGCCGTGAAATGACGCGTGGTGCGCTCCGTCGGCTCCGCCGTCATAAGTGGACGGCCCTCGGCCTTCCATTTCGGCAAGCCGCCATTCAAGACACTGACATCCTCGACGCCCATGACCCGGAACATCCACCACACCCTCGGCGCGCTGAACATGCCCGCGCGGTCATAGACCACCACGCGCTGTCCATCGCCGATGCCCATGGTCCGCATGCGCGAGGAGAATTTCTCCGGCGACGGCAGCATATGGGGCAGGGCGCTCGCACTGTCGACGATCTCATTGATGTCGAAGAAGATCGTACCGGGAATATGTTCCGCCAGATATTCCGCGCGCGCATCTTTGTCTTCGCCCGGCATGTACCAGGTGGCATCGATGATCACAAAGTCGGGTGCATCGAGCTCGCGTTCGAGCTCATCGGCCTCAATCAGCCATGTCTTCGGCGTCGACAAAGTCTCTTCTCCAATTCTTAGCTAGACAAATACGGCCGGCGCCACGGGCTGGCTTTGGTCCAGCCATTCGGGCACGGGCAAACCCTTTTCGCGCAGGAATGCTGGGTTGAACAGCCTGCTTTGATAACGCGTGCCGTAATCGCAGAGCACCGTGACGATGGTGTGGCCGGGGCCCATCTCGCGGGCGAGCTTAACGGCGCCGGCGACATTGATGCCGCTCGACCCGCCAAGGCACAGGCCTTCCTCGCTCAACAGGTCGAACACGACCGGCAGGGCCTCGGTGTCGGGGATCTGGAAGGCCGTATCGATCTTGGCCCCTTCGAGATTGGCGGTGACGCGGCCCTGGCCGATTCCCTCGGTGATGGAGCTGCCTTCGGATTTCAACTCCCCGTGTTTGTAGAAATTGTAGAGCGCCGCGCCCATCGGATCGGCTAGGGCGATCACCACGTCGGGATTGTGCTCCTTCAGCCCCATGGACACGCCGGCCAATGTCCCGCCGGTGCCCACGGCGCAGACAAAGCCGTCGACCTTGCCATCGAGATCGCGCCAGATTTCCTGCGCGGTCGTCTCGATGTGGCCCTGGCGGTTGGCCACGTTGTCGAACTGGTTGGCCCAGACGGCGCCGTTCGGCTCCGACAGAGCAAGTTTCTCAGCGAGACGGCCGGAATATTTCACGTAGTTGTTTTCGTTCCGATAGGGAACGGCAGGCACCTCGATCAGCTCGGCGCCCGTCAGACGCAGCATCTGCTTCTTCTCGTCCGACTGGGTCTCCGGGATCACGATAACGGTCTTGAGACCGAGCGCGTTGCCGACCAGCGCCAAGCCGATGCCGGTATTGCCGGCGGTCCCTTCGACCACCACACCGCCAGGGTTGAGCTTGCCGGAATTCAGGGCGTCCCGGATGATGAACAGCGCCGTGCGGTCCTTCACGGACTGCCCAGGGTTCATAAATTCGGCCTTGCCAAGGATCGTGCAGCCGGTTTCTTCCGACGCGCGCTTGAGCTTGATCAGCGGTGTGTTGCCGATCGCTTCGATGATGCCATTGTTGTAGGACACGGTGGAGCTTTCGAAATCTACGATTCTTGCGCACCCTACTGAGCGCCATCAACCGCCGCAAGTCGCCGAAATTGCTGGAAACGCGCCGCTAGAGGCATGCTGTTCCACGGCTTTTGGCAAAGCGAGCATGGATTGGGGGTTGCCACCCGGCCGCCCCATCGCCGAAGACCGCCCGGCACAAGAGAGCCCTAAGCTGCTTCACCATGTCTCCTCGGGCTAGCAGCCAAGGAATCCCCTGTGTATATAGTCCGGCAGAACTAAGGTGCCGGCGCGTCTGACGCGGGCGCCTCTTTAAGAAGCGGGCGTGGTGGAATTGGTAGACACGCCAGATTTAGGTTCTGGTGGCTTTGGCCGTGGGGGTTCAAGTCCCTCCGCCCGCACCAACCAACCGGTTGGGAGCCAACACGTTGGGAACCAACTTCGTTGGATGGTTTGATTTCGACAGATGCGCCGCATCGGCGCCGAACGGTGATGGATTGAGACGGTATGAACGTCATTGAAACGAACGCAGAAGGTCTGAGCCGCGTGCTGAAGGTCGTCGTCGGCGCCGATGAGCTCGAAAAACGGCTCTCGACACGCCTCGACGAGCTCAAGGGCAAAGCGCAGATCAAGGGCTTCCGGCCCGGCCATGTGCCCAAAGCGCATTTGCGGAAGATCTATGGCCGCTCGGTTATGGCCGACGTGGTCCAGCAGGTCGTGGCCGACACCAGCCGCGAGGCATTGACCGAGCGCGCCGAGCGCGCCGCCTTCCAGCCGAAGGTCACGCTGCCCGAGGACGAGGCCGAGGTCGAAAAGATCTTCGATGGCACGGCGGACCTCGCCTACACGCTCACATTCGAGGTGTTGCCCGATGTTGAGGTCATGGATCTCAGCTCGCTCACCCTGGAACGGCCGGTAACGGCGATCACCGAGAAAGACATCGATGAGGCCATCGATCGGATCCTCGCCACCAATCAAAATTTCAAGCCGAAGAAGACCGCCGCCAAAAAGGGCGACCGGGTCGTCATCGACTTCGTGGGCAAGATCGACGGCAAGGCATTTGAAGGCGGCACCGCCGATGACGCGCCAATCGTTCTTGGCGTCGGCGGCTTCATTCCCGGCTTCGAAGAGGGCCTGACGGGCGCAAAAGCTGGCGACGAACGCGACATCGAAGGCACTTTCCCCGAGGAATACGGGGAGGCCAGCCTTGCGGGCAAGACGGCGCATTTCGCGGTGAAGGTGAAAGAGGTGGCTGGACCGGAGACGCCGACCCTCGATGAAGAGTTCGCCAAGAACCTCGGCGTCGAGTCGGTCGCGCAGATGCGCGAGACCATCAAGGGCCGCCTCGAAGAAGATCGCGCCATGGCGTCACGTCTCAAGGTCAAGCGGTCCTTGCTCGACGCGCTCCACAAGGGGCATTCGTTCGAGCTACCGCCAACGCTCGTGGATAACGAGTTCGAGGCCATCTGGACTCAGGTAAACAAGGACCTCGAGCAAAACAAGAAGACCTTTAAGGACGAGGACACGACAGAGGAGAAGGCACGCGAGGAGTATCGCGACATCGCCGCGCGTCGTGTCCGGCTCGGGCTCCTTCTCTCGGAGATCGGTTCGCGCAACAAAATTACCATCAGCGACGAAGAGCTGAACAAGGCGCTGCTCGAGCGCATCCGGCAGTTCCCGGGTCAGGAGCGGCAGGTCTACGATTTCTACCGCAACAACCCCGAGATGCTGGCGGAAATCAGAGCGCCGATCCTCGAGGACAAAGTCGTGGACTACATCCTTGAGCTGGCGAAGGTGACCGACAAAGAGGTCAGCCTCGAGGACCTCTATAACGATCCCGATATCGAACGCGATCACGACCATCATGGCCACGATCACAGCCA
>SDBT01003302.1_pt1 | contig 27995 bp, 25 predicted proteins | sample 2277101 | NCBI WGS metagenome assembly SDBT01 (sample SAMN10404973, study PRJNA504765) | marine sediment metagenome | isolation source: marine sediment core GS10_PC15, 103 cmbsf | place: Arctic Ocean: Southern Knipovich Ridge | collected 2010 | reverse complement strand
CTGGGGAGCGCTTCGCTATTTAAAGTGGTCAGGTTTTTCTGAATAAGAAGTGTTTCACCCATCACGCGATCTAACCTTTCTTTTTGAGTATAAACCAAGTCGGTTATGCGGAGGGATGTGTCGCTGTGGAGGTTCTGCTGAATGAATATGTTTGGAATATCTCGGGATTCGGCAAGAAGCCCGCTTAATTCCTGGCCGATTCGGGAGACAGCCATACCGCTTTCCAAAAGCTTCTGTGTGGCATCCAGATATAAATCAGATTTCAGATAATGATTGGCCTGGCCTGTTAGAAAGCGCATATTTTGGTCCATTTCCTTAAATGCAAATTCCGCACCTTCAAACAGGAGTTCAGCCCTGCTGAAATCCTGGCTGGCGAGAGATTTAACTCCTTCTCTCAGGCTATCGTAGCCGGCAAAAGCGATGTTTTTGTTCTCAGTGAAAAAGCTCCGGCCATTCATATAAATGCCCGTGATCGTGAAAGTAAGAAAAATAATGAATGCCATGGCAAAAAACCTTCCAAAATCGCTGAATCGCCCTTTTTCCACTGTTGGAATATAGGATTTTGGCTGCTTTTTAGGTGGCTTGATGTCAAAAAATTCCTCTCCTAAAGGCTGATACTGGACAGTGAGTTTTGATTTTTTGGGTGGTCGGCTCATGTGTATGTATTTTAGCGGAAGGTGGGATTAGTGACAATTGATTCCGCATGACAGACCCCCTCGCCCTTCGGGCACTCCCCCTCACTTGAGGGGGAGATTATTTATTGGTTTTTCTGAAAAGCCAAATCACAAAAATCTCCCCTTTGTATAAGGGGGAGTGCTCCAGCATCGCGGGAGCGAGGGGGTCTGTGGTATATTAAATCCATGAAATCTACCTACGATAAAATCTGGGCATCCGCCCTTAGATCCATACAAATAAGGATGATGAGCAGATCTGATCTTGCGCGAAAACTTAAAAGCAAATATCCGGATGAAGAAGGGCATATTCTCAAGATCCTGGATGAAATGGAGAGGGTGGAGCTTTTAAATGACAAGCGGTATACGGAGCAATTGATAAATCATCTGACGCAAAGGCCTATCGGACGGCTTAAGATCATGGTGGAATTCCGTAAACGCGGTCTTGATGAAAAGCTAATCGAACCTTTACTCCTCAGTGCAGAATATGATGAAGAAGTGACTTGCAAAAAAGCTCTGGAGGATAAGAAAAAAACTCTCCGTGAAGACGATCCGCGTAAACGTAAACAAAAATTGATGAATTTTTTGCGAAACCGGGGGTTTAGGGATGCAGTTATTTATAAAGGACTAAGGACTATGGACTAAGGACTATGGACTAAGGACTAAGTAAAAAATTCTTGCCATTCAGCCAATTGATAGGTATAATACAGTCACAAATCAGATCCTAGGTAATTCAGGATGTGGTTTTTTCTTTAATCTAAAAAACCATGAAAGAACAATTTATCGCGGCCGTGAACCAGATTTGCGCCGAAAAAAATATTTCTTATGAAAGTGTGATGGATGCAGTCAAATCCGCCCTTGCAACAGCCTACCGTAAAGACTTTGGCAACAAAGAGGAGGAGGTTGATATTATCATCAATGAAGGTGGCAGTTTCGCCACTGTGCTTCTGATTAAAGAAGTGGTTGATGAGGTGGAAAACCCCAACATCGAGATTTCCCTGAAAGAAGCTCAGAAAATGAAGAAAAACGTGAAAATCGGAGATGAGATTAAGATCGATGTCACACCACTTGAATACGGCCGTATCGCAGCCCAGGCAGCCAAACAGGTAATCTTACAACGAATTCAGGAGGCAGAACGCGAATCTCTGTATGAGATGTTTAAAAACCGTGAAAATGAACTGCTTTCCGCCCAGATAATGCGTGTTGAAGGCGATAATGTGTACATCAATATTGAAAATCACACCGTCCCCCTATCTCCGCGAGATCAGATTTCCGGAGAAAAATACTACAATGGAAAGCGAATTAAGGTTTACTTAGATAAAGTAGTACATACTAATCGCGGTCCTGAACTTTCTATTTCCCGAACTCACCCCAATCTGGTGGTACGGCTTCTTGAAATGGAGATCCCGGAAATCATCGAGGGTGATGTGGAAATCAGATCCATTGCCAGAGACGCCGGAATTAGAAGTAAGGTCGCTGTATGGTCCGATGAAGAAAAAATCGATCCTATCGGCGCCTGTATCGGCCAAAAGGGTGTACGAATCCAGAGCGTGATGGAAGAGCTGAGCGGTGAGCGCGTGGATATTATTGAATGGAGCAAGGATCCGTGCGAATTCATTGCAACCTCCCTTCAGCCTGCCAAGATCGCGGAAGTGATTATTGTGAACGCCGGTGATGACCCTCGTGTACGCAAAAGGGCTGCCGTGTTTGTAGAAGAGGAGGAACGGCCCATGGCTATTGGTAAAAAAGGTCAGAATGTGCGTCTTGCATCTGATCTAACAGGTTACGAACTGGATCTTTATAATCTTGAACAGCTCCCTGCATTCAAAGAGAAACTTACAGAGCTCAGCAAAACCGACCGCCGTGTGGGAGATGAAGAACTTGGCGAAGCTGTGGAAGCGGAAAAAGACATTGAAGCAGCTAGTAAATCCGTTAAAAAAGAAGAAGGCGGCGAACCAGGTCACTGGGGCGGACTAACTAAAGCGATTGTAAATAAGCTCGAAAAAGCCGGCCACACAACCCTGGAAGATCTGAGCGGAATGGATTTAAAGGCGCTTGAGGGAATTGAGGGTATTGGTAAGGCTAGTGCGGCGAAAATACTTAAGGAAATTTCTTAATTTAATAAGTTTGTAGTGGGTAGTTTGTAGGTTGTAGTGAAAAATACTACAAACTACTTACTACAACCTACAACCTTTACCTGTGAAAAAATGCATTTCCGAAAAACCAAATTCAAACCCTTACACCTATTCTATATCGGCTTTTTTGTGCTGTATTTTCTGGGGCTTTACTTCTTTTTATACCACGTAAACGGACTTCAGCCATTTCAGCTTAATATTCACTTCTTTTCGAATGTAATGGGGAGCCTGAGTAAGCGGTTTTTAAGCGAAACCGCGCCATACGCATTAATTTTCTTCCTTCTTTATTACACAAAAGCGATGTGGAAGCGATTTTTGCTTATTGGTATCTTTGAGGTCCTGTTTTTGGTTAATGTGATGGCGATCGGTTTTTATTTTATTAATCAAGCCAATTGGCAATGGGATACTCTCATATTCACTCCGCTGTTTATCTTCTTTCTTTTTCTGATACTTGCAGTTGCGCTGGGAATCAGCATTTTCTCCATGAGGTTTAAAAGTGAGCCGGAAAAAGTCTGGCCTTTTAAAAAGAATCTCTTCCTTTTTCTTTTAATCCTCCTGGCTCTGCTTACCCCTGTTATTCCCATCCGTTACAGCGCCCATGCAAGCCTGGTTACCACTCAGCAGGACGTTGAAAAGGTTTTCAGGGTAATGCATCTGGAAAAATCCGGTACAACCCATTTTTACGAAGTTCTTACCAATACATCAAAACCTACGGTTGTTCCTGATGTTTCAACTTTTGAGCTTAAGAATCAAATTGAGATGGAATAAGATTTGACTTATTTAGCATATATCTGGTTAAATGAAGTCCTTTTTTGAATTTAAATGAATTTTTTGTATGATATTAAAACATCGCAACAGCCAAAAACGTATTTATATTAAGGATGCGTGTTATTTTATAACATGTAAAACATATAACAATTTCCCATATTTCACGGAAAGGATATTTTGTGATTTATTTATGGAAAATTTACGGATTTGTAAACAATTGAAGGGATTTTTGTTGTATGGGTGGGTTTTGGTTTATGATCATTTTCATTTATTGGTGCAACCGGGTGATAAATGGGATTATTCCGATGTAATACATAATTTAAAACGAACGACGTCATTACATATTAATCAAACCATTGAAGGCGCGGATATATATCCGCGCCTTCGGTATCGTTGGTTTCCACGATTAATTGAATGTCGAAATAAATTCGTTGAAAAATTCCCCGCCAATCACCCATTCCCCGAATTCCAATGGCAAAAATCATTCCACGACCATTACATTCGCAATGAAAATGATTTCGATTATCACATGGAATACATTGCATATAATCCCATCAAACATGGCCTGCCGGATAACTGCCTGCATGCCGGAGCTTCAGCGAAGGCATGGCAATATGTTTATACAAACCCAAAATATGAGGATTTAACGGACGAAATTTAAAATACCAAAAACCCTCCCCGCCAAGCGGGAAAGGTTTTTTTGATATCTAATTGAACTTCCTTACTACGGAATTACAATGAAAATTGATTTCTGCTCATCGTCACCAGTAGCTGGCTTATCAATTTGCTCCTTTATGAGCGCAATATAAGTAGAGGCTTCTGTAGCTGCAAGAAATTCAGCAGCAACAGGAGGGTCGGCTGTTGTTGGATTTGTCTCATAGTTAGCCATCTGCCAGGTTTCTATATCGGAAGCCAGTACATAAGAACCGCCTAGTGTACCTCCTGATGTTAGCTGATTATAGTAATAAGACCCTTCACAACCGAGACTCTTGGTTTTTTTACCAACATTCTGAGGAACGCGGTCCCCCTTCATGTAAGTTTTGAGTAATGTGAAAGTATCGGTATCAGCAACACACAAGACATCAAGGCAGTTAGCACCAATGTCGTCAGTAGCACAAGCTGCACCTGGATATTCACCAAAATCACTGGAGTATACCTCCAATGCCTGGGAAATATTATTTAAATCCGCGATACGGGCGGTATCACGAGCACGAGATTGTGCGCCGGTTAAACGCGGAAGAATAGTACCCATTAAGATACCGAGGATCACAATAACGATCATCAGCTCAATGAGTGTAAAACCGCGCCGAAAAGCGTTTTTAGTCATTTTGTTTTTGTATTAAAAAATAAACTTGTTTTGAGTGTAACATGTATAAAATTTGTATGCAAGACTTTTTTTAAAAAATTAAATAACGACATAACTAAATGGCTCATTAAGACCCCGCAGTAGCCAGATCGGAAGACTGTAAGATAGGCAGCATAACGGCGATTACCAGGAATCCGACAGTTCCACCCAGGACCACTATAATAATAGGCTCCATAAGGCGGGAAAGGTTTTTTACCATGTCATCCAGCTCTTCTTCATAAAAATCAGCAAGCTTACCTGTTATCTGATCCATCTGCGCGGTTTGTTCGGCAACATTTATCATACCTACCACCATAGTAGGGAAAAGCGGGTCGTCTTTCATGTTCTCACCCATTGTGATACCGCGTTTCACATCTTCGGCAATAAGTTTTATGCGTTTTTCGTAAATCGGGTTGTCCACACTGCCGGCTGTGATGTAGAGAGCTTTTACAATGGAAATACCGCTATTGGTAAGTGTGCTGATACTTCGGCAGAAACGGGCAATTGCTGCTTTTTTGATTAGATTCCCGAAAACCGGAAAGCGCATAGTAGCCTTTGTCCAGAGCAGTCGGCCGACCTTGGTCTTTTTCCACCACATAAAGATCACTATAAAGGCAGCAATACCAATTAAGACTATAAGCCCGTTGGGTATTCCGGCAGTTTTACCTACCATAAAATCACTCGCGTTAATAAGGAACTGTGTCATGGCAGGAAGTTCAGAGCCTAAGCTATCAAACACGTCCTTGATCTTAGGCATAACGAACGTCATTATCGCGTACATGGCTCCGAAAAGGATGATTATGATGGTAATCGGGTAAATCATAGCGCCTTTTATCTTTTTGGCGAGCTGGGTTGATTTCTCGGTTTCAGTAGCAATCTGTAAAAGTGCCTGATTAAGCCGGCCCGTTGCCTCACCTGATTCCACCATACCTATCTGCGATTCATTGAAGTATTTGCCATGTGCGCTGAGCGCTTCAGAAAAACTGGCGCCGCTTTCAATCCGTGTTGTTATGTCTTCAATAATTTGTTTGAAATGCGCATTCTCAATCTGTTCTACTAAAATTCTGAGCGCTTTTGTAATTGATATACCGGCATTGATCATGGTTGCCATAAGGCGGAAAAAGCTTACCTTATCATCATCTTTGATGGGCGAAAATTTTGCCAAAAACTGATTAAGCCTATCCATTAATCCCGCAGGCCGTTTTGCACGCTGTTTTTCAGCCGCTTTCGCTTTTTCTGCTGCAATTGCTTCTTCTTTTCCGGCAGTAGCAACTGCACCTATATGTAATGTTGCTGGTGACATAAATTACTTTTGAATTAAATAATTCCTATTTTATTGTGAGATTTAAACTCTAAGTTCGAAACTCTAAACTCTAAATTGTAAGAAAAATATTTTTAATGTTTTGGGTTTTGATCTTGAAATTTTGAGCTTTCTTAGAATTTAGAACTTAGGGTTTAGGATTTTGACTATTGTACAACTCGATAAACCTCTTCTATAGGTATATCGCCTTGGAGGGCTTTTATATAACCGTCTTGCTTAAGGGAGATCATTCCATTTTTCATAGCCTGTTCCATAAGTTCTTTATCAGTGGCGTTTTTTAGTATCAATGCGCCAATATCACGGTCCATTTCCATTACTTCAAAAATACCCATACGTCCTTTATTACCAGTATCTCCGCATTTTTCACACCCTTTACCCCGTGCTAATTGAGGATTTTCCAATAATTTGTGATCAAAGAGCTCCTTAGGGATAATATCAAGTTCCTTTTTTATTTCTGCCAGAAGTTCAGGCTCCGGTGTATATAATTCCTTGCAGTCCGGGCAAACATGGCGCACTAGGCGCTGGGCAATAATTCCGCGGATAGCTGAAGCTGTTAAGTACCCTGGCAGACCCATGTCCGCAATACGGGTCAGCGTTCCTACCGCACTGTTGGTATGCACTGTGGAAAGCACCAAGTGACCTGTTAAAGCGGCGCGGATGGCGATCTCAATTGTCTCCTGATCACGAATCTCCCCCACCATTATAATATCCGGATCCTGACGCAGAGCTGTACGCAGACCGGAGGCAAAATCATATTTGATTTCCGGCTTCATCTGACTCTGAGAAAGTCCATCCATCTGGTATTCCACCGGATCCTCAAATGTCATGATGTTTACTCCGATAACATTCAAACGGCTCAGCGTGGAATACAGTGTATTTGTTTTACCGGAACCAGTAGGCCCTGTAACAAGGAGAACCCCATTCGGCAATTTGAGGAACCGTTCCATCTTCTTCATATTTTCCCCCTGAATACCTAAATCCGGAAGATCAGGAATGGTTTTGGATTTGTCCTGGATACGGCTAACAATCTTTTCGCCATTCACTGTAGGTAGTGTGGAAACACGCAGGTCCAGCTCCCTATTGTCTTCTGTTGTGATCTGCATACGACCGTCCTGTGGAATGCGCTGTTCATCTATTTTAAGGCCGGACATGATTTTAACGCGCGAAATAACGGCAGGATGTATATTGGAAGGATATTCAATGATCAACCGGAGTACGCCATCCACACGGAAACGAATACGCACCATATTCTCTAAGGGTTCAATGTGAATATCACTCGCACCAATGTTAGTGGCGTATGTGATCATATGCAGAACGATCTGGGGGATATTCCCCGCGATTATTGAGTTCTGCAAAGATTCCATAAGCCCGTTCAATGAAACTTCTTCTTTTGCTTCCTTTGTTTCTTTCTTGTTTTCTGCCTCTTTCTTTGTCACCGCTTTTGGCGGAGGCGGAGCGGGAGGAGTTTCTGGGGCAGTTTCTGTTTGTGGAACTGTTTCTGGGGCCGGAACTGTGGCTGTTGCTGTTGCCGGAGCTATTCCTGTTTCTGGAACAGAAGCTTGAGAAGGAGTCCCTTCTACAGGGGCTTTAGGAAGAGGTGCCGGCGGTGTTTCAACTTGGATATCAGCCATTTAAATTAACGTGAATATGCTTTTAATTGAACATTAAAACTCACTTCCTGTGCCCCTCCTGGTACATCTTTATAATTTAAGGAAATATTGGAGATCTCCATTAAGCGAATGTGGTCAGGGTTTTCCGGATCAATACTTCCGGATAAATTGATAAGCCCCAGGAAGCGATCAAAATTCGCAGTACTGGTATTAATGGAAGTCTGGAAAGGCAGAACTGTAAAGCCCTTTTCTTTAACCGGTGTCCGGAAAGAAAGTGAAGTCAGTTCAAAAGGCGGATAAACCGCATTCAAGTGTGTGGCAAAATTTTCCATCAACCGGATAACGCCTAATTTATCAACTTCCTCCGGAAAAACAGTATTTATAACATCCTGCTCTTCTTTAAATGCAACATCGTAGGCAGATTTATGAGTATCCCTTTCTTCAGTTAAATTAGCAATTGCTACCTCTTTATCTTCAATATCACTCTGGACTGACTCATAATTCTGATTAAAATTCAGATATTCAGGCACTTGCCGATAAAGGAACATAAAGGAATAAAGCCCTAAAAATACAACGGCAACCCCCAGCCGAATATAGGCATGCATAAGATTTTTCTTTTTTAATTCAGATCTTTTGTCTAACTTGACCTTGCTTAAGGGGGCAGAAAAAATATTCGACTTTGGCTTAGCTTCAGGTGCTGCCTGATTCGTATTTGGTGCTATTTGTGGTGTTTTGTTTGCGGGTTTCATAAATTGAAAAGTTTATTTTTTTTCAAGAGGCTTGGTGGAAAGTTTGAGCGAAAAACTAGACTTGTACCTGCCGGTTGCTGTATCGAAAGATTTTGAAAAGGAATTGAATTCCTGAAGACCATAAAAATAAGGTGCATCTTTATCTGGATAAGTTCGGAAGGCTACTTCAATTTCAGCCAGCTTGGTTAAGTTTTTCCCTAGTGGATCGCTTAATGTTGCACTCACTCCAAGTAATCCTTTTTCAACATCATAAGAGTAATTATTGTATTGAACGTACTGCGATAATGCGTTTTTCTCATAAATTGACTCAGTTACTTCATTGAGCTTTTTGATAAGATCAGGCCAGTCTAAACGACCTTCAATGAGTTTTTGTACAGTCTCTTCATTCTTATCTTCTTCGCCTTTTTTATATCCTTCGATTTCTTTGTTCAGCTTCTTTTCCTCTTCCTCTTTTCCTTCTAGTTCTTGTGCAGCTGAGTGCAGACGGCTGGCATTGTTCTCTTCAATTTTAAACAGTGAGAGAACACGGTTCTCCTCATCGATATTCTGAACGTAAAAGAATCCTGCACTGATCAGAATAAATGCGACTGAAAATTCCAGAAATACAGTGGCAAATCTAAGCATTCCTTCACTGGTAACATCCTCTGTTTTTTTTGCCTTTTTCTCAGCTTCCTTGCCCTTTTCTGTCTTAGCAACAATGGTATCGATAATGGACTTTGAAGGCTTTTCTTCTGCTCCAGTCTTAGCTGGTTCTTTTTCGCCAAAAAGTTTAGTGAAAATATTACCCTTACCGGCTTCCGATTTACCAGCAGGCTTAGCAGGTACGGGAGTTACTTTCTTCGCTGCATCTGCAAGCGGCACTGCGACTACCGGTGTTTTGGATTCTGGTTTTTCAATAGGCTTTTCACCCCCCTGAGATGCGCCGTGGCGCGTCTCTACAGCGCCACCTTCCGTTGCCGCTGTATTGACTGGGGCAGCTGGTTTTTGGGGTATTGAAATAATCGGTTTTGGCGGAGGGGTGAAGGCGGTAGGCTGAGTTGCTGGTTTAGGTGGTTCCACCTTTGGAGTGACAGATTTAGGTGGTTCTGCTTTGGGCATTACCGGCTCAGCCTTAATGGTAACTGGCTCAGCAAGGACTGGAGTCTTTTTGACTTCTGGTTTTTTGGCTTCTTCAGGTTTTTCCACTACCTTCGTATCCAAAGCTTTTGCAGCTTTATCCAAAGATAACTTAGGAGAAGATGGTTTCTTTTTACCAAACAACCTTGTAAAGAAGCCTGGTTTTTTGGCTTTTGCCGAAACAGCTGGTTTTGCCTCTTTTGCCTTTTTAGCATCAGCGACTTTTTTAAGCGCCTTTGAGGCAAAACTGTTCTTTTTATCAGCCTTAAGAAGTTCATTGGCTTTATCTTCAGCCTTTTTCCAGTCACTATCTTTCAATGCTTCTTTAATTTCTCCAGTCAGACCTTTAACTTTTTCTTTCTTTATCTTGGCTTCCAAAGCGGTTTTTTCTTTATCCAGAGTGTCCTGAGCCTTTTTTATAGCCTTATTTTTCGGATCTAATTTTGCAATTTCATCCATCAGCCTTTTGACTTCCGGTTCGTGCTTGTCTTTAAGTGCATGCTTCAGCTCACCTTCAATATCTTTGATTTTCTCCTTTTTAACCTGTTCAGGGTCTGGTTTTTTTACCTGAGCAGGTGCCCTAACAGCTTCTTTAGGCTTGTCTTCAGCTTTTTTCTTGAACAATTTGGCGAAGAAGCCAGGTTTTTTCTCTGTCTTACTCATAGGCTCGGCGGGTTTAAGTTCTTTTGCTGGAGTAACTGGCTTAGGTGGTGCAGCCGCATGCATACCTGCAGGAACTGGTTCAGCAGGCTTAGGTGTTTCCGCAACAGGTGCAGTGGCTGGTTTTTGAGTTTCTGTTTGTATGGCTGGAGCCAGGGTAACTGGAGTAGTAGCTGGAGCAGTCACTTTAGGTACTTCTACTACAGGAGTGGGAGGCTTAACTGACTCTGGTTTAGGTGCTTCTGCTACGGGCACAGGAGGTTTAACAGGTATTGGAGCTGGAGCTGGTTTTACCTCTGGAGCAGGAGATGGCTCTTTTGGCTTAACTTCCAATGCTGGCTTCTTTTCTTTTGAGCTTATGACTCCCTCCTTTTTCTCAGGAGCTTTTTTCTTGCCGAATAAACGGGCGAAAAGACCTGGTTTCTCAACTTCTTTTCCTTTTGGATGAACCTCTGCAGTCTTTGCTGTATCTATCGCAGATTTTGGTTTTGCTTCATCAACTTTTTTAAGTGCCTTTAGGGCAAAATTGTTCTTTTTGTCTAATTTGAGGATTTCATTGGCTTTTTCTTCAACTCTGCTCCATTTTTCCTCCTCCATTAATCTTTTGAGCTCATCTGTCATTGAATTTACTTTTTCTTTATTTTCCTGTTTCTCTAAAGCTGCGCGGGCTTTCGTGATTTTAGTCTCAATTTTTCTAACAACCTTATTTGCAGGATCTACTTTTTTTATCTCTTCGGATGATTTTTCGATCTCCGGTAGATTTCCTACCTTAAAAGCCTGCTTGACCTGCAATTCCAGGACTTTAATCTTATCTGCATTAGCTTCTCTTAATTTGTCGGCTTCAGCTTCTTCCATCTTCTCTGAAAGACGCTGTGCTATATGATTTTCAGGATCCAATTTCTTGATCTCATCTGCTATTTTTCTGGCTTTTTCAAAATCATCTTCCTTAAAAGCATCTTTAAGGTCAAACTCCAGCTTTTCTATCTTGTCTGGGTCGACAGCCGGATTTTGAGTTTTGTTTGCGTCAGCCATCAGATTTTTGTTTTATAAAGAAATTTATCATTACATTATAGCAAATTATAGAGAGGAAATCAAGTCTTAAATATCCCTATTGCCTCAATTAGCTTGAACATGTTAGTTTTTAATCACTATTTACTAACCATGGAGATTTAAGATGGACTTAAAAACAGACCTGAAAGCACTTTTTGGGAACATCGATAAAGATCTCCAGTATCTTTGACTCTTTAGGTGTTGAAAAAAAGCAAAAGTCAGCTGAAGATATGTCAGGCAAAGAGGGATTTTGGGATGACCGCAAGAAAGCTGAACGGGTTTTAAAAGAGCTTAAATACTGGACTAATTTGAGTGAAAAATGGGCAGATATCAGGAAAAAACGCATTGATCTTCAGGAATTCTCTGAAATTGTGGATGAAGATAAGCCAAAAGAGGTGGAGGATTTTGAAAAAGAGGCGGAAGATCTTAAAAATATTCATCAAAAATCTCATGTGGAGCTCTTTTTAAGTGGGTCTTATGACCAGAATGACGTAATTTTAGTCCTTTCTTCCGGTACCGGCGGTGTTGATGCGCAGGATTGGACTGAAATGCTGCTTAGGATGTATTTGAGATATGCGGAAAATCAGGGGTACAGCGCATCAGTACTTGAAAAAACAATGGGTGCTGAAGCCGGCATTAAAAGTGCGACTATTGAAATCAAAGGCATGCTGGCATATGGATACTTAAAATCTGAATATGGGGTTCACCGCCTTGTACGCCTTTCACCTTTTAATTCTAAAAACTTAAGGCAGACTTCTTTTGCGCTGGTGGAAGTGCTTCCTGTACTGACGGAAGATGAGGGCGTCGAAATCAATGAAAAAGATCTTCGCATAGATACTTTTAGAGCCAGTGGGGCTGGTGGTCAGCATGTAAATACTACGGACAGCGCCGTACGTATTACTCATTTGCCAACAGGACTTGTTGCCACAGCTCAAAATGAACGTTCACAAGCACAGAACAAAGCACAGGCGATGTCGGTTTTAAAAGCTAAACTGATGAAAAAGATGGATGAGGAAAAAAAGGAACAGGCAGAAGAATTGAAAGGCGGATATAAGGAGGCGGCATGGGGTAATCAGATACGTTCCTACGTATTCCAGCCATATACCATGGTAAAAGATCATCGCACCAATGCTGAAACCGCCCAAATAGACAAAGTGATGGATGGAGATATCAATTTATTTATTGAGGCTTATTTGTTACAATCCAAAACACGATAATTTACTTTCATGACACTTATAATTGAAACAGGACAGGATAACGAAATTCTCCGCAAAAAATCGGAGCCTGTCAGGCAAATCGACAAAAAAACTCTCAAGCTCCTGAAAGAGATGGGGGAAAGCATGAAAGAAGAAAAAGGAGTTGGTTTGGCGGCTCCGCAGGTCGGTGAAAATATACGGATGATATTGGTGCTTCTGAATAATAAAAATCTTATCCCGATGATCAACCCTGTAATAACGGTTCATTCCGATACAACTGAAATTGGCGAAGAGGGATGTTTAAGCCTCCCTGGCATTTGGGGGAATGTGAAACGTTATAAAAAGATCACAGTTCAGTATCAAAATGAAAAAGGCGAAAAACAGATCTTAAAACTGGAGGGCTTCAATGCACGTGTTGTCCAGCACGAAATAGACCATCTGGACGGCATTCTGTTTATAGATTACCTGGATGCTGAAGATAACCTCCTCAATGTAATGAGTCAAAAAGAGAGTGAGAGGCTGTAGGATAATATCCACGATTGGGAACAAAAGGTCCCCAAAAATTGTCGAAGAAATTTTTGGGGAGAGGAGGCATTTAAGTAAGCTAAAGCATTTTTGTTTACAAAGATGCGGAAGCTGAAGTAAAATGCCGACGAGCCCAAGTGGTGGAATTGGTAGACACGCAGCGTTCAGGGCGCTGTGCTCCTCGGAGCGTGGAGGTTCAACTCCTCTCTTGGGCACCATTAAACAAAGTCATGATGAACAGGCCTAATATCTGGCCAGGGTATTACTTTTTTCGTGTATTACTATTTTGTTAATATTCTCAATGCCGTTATGGCCTTTCTGACTTCTTCAATGGTCAATCCAGCTGTTAGAGCCAATTTTTGCGCCTCGTCTTCAGAAAGAGGTACCGTTCTTTTGGGAGGAGGAGGAGGAGGAGGAGGAGGAGGAGGAGGAGTAAGCACCGCCACTCGTTGCTTTTGTTTTGGCAGTGGGGCCAGAAGAGCGACAATCTTCCCTCTTCTTTCAATCGCTACCAATATCCCTTCACTTGCTTTAGCAGCCAGTTTTTTCCTTTGTCTGGCAAGCAACACAGATTTATATACTTCTCGAACTTCCTCTCCTTTATATGGTCTCAGATACGCAATTGCTTTGCCTCTTTTTGTAATTACGAATTCTTCTCCAGCCAATACCCTGTCGATTAGTCTTCCTGTTTGATTCCTTAGGTTCATAATTACAATCTTCTCTAATTTTTCAATTCGCTCCCACTCGCGTCTCTCATTAGATTCATCTACAAGCGCCTGAAGCTCATCAAACGGTATTCCAAAATATTCTTCTATCTTGCGGATAACTTCTTCTTCAAGAGTAGGTTTTTTTTCTTCTGATGGCGATTCATCAGTAGGTATTTCGGTCATATTTTGTTAATCAAAGGTTTTAATCATAGCATCTTTTTGTAAGGAGTCAAGTCTTCAGGTATATTTTTTAATAAGCCTCGCATTTTTTGAAGAACTTATACTGGTGCCCAAGAAAAACGGGGCCCCAAAAATTGTCAAAGAAATTTTTGGGGAGAGGAGGCATTTAAGTAAGCTGAAGCATTTTTGTTTACAAAGATGCGTAAGCTGAAGTAAAATGCCGACGAGCCCGGTTGGTGGAATTGGTAGACACGCTGGTTTTAGGAACCAGTGCCGCAAGGCGTGAAGGTTCGAGTCCTTTCCCGGGCACCATCGCAAAATTATACTCCAGCTTTCATATTCGTCTTCGTTTTAGACGTGGCATGCCACGTCTCTACTGCGCCGGCTACTTCAGCTTACGTATAAATTTGTTCCCTCCACACGAAATACCCTCCTCCTTCCGCCTTCGGCGGATCCCCTCCTCGCATTTCGCGGGGATTCTATTGGTGCCAGTACTTTCATTCTTACTCTTAAATTTGTTATACTAACATCGAATCTAACAACAAATATCATGAAATCTAAAAAACCATTTATCATCGCCCTGATTTCGATTTTCCTGATTCCATCAATTGCTTTCGCGCTTAATTTTGAAGTGGGCGAAGAAATACTTTCATCAGAAGTCATTAATGACGACTATTATGCGGCAGGCAGGACAATACAGATGGAATCCGATGTAAACGGGGATCTGGTTTTGTTAGGCGGGCGAATTTTTGTGAATTCTGTGGTGTCCCAGGACCTGATGCTTTTAGGGGTGGATATTATTGTCCGTGGAGAAATAAAAGATGACGCGCGCCTGGCAGGCGGAAATGTAACAATCGATGCAATTGTTAAAGATGATCTGATATTAGCAGGAGGAAATGTAGAGCTGGGTGAAAATGGTTTTGTCGGAAGCGATATGACCGTAGCAGGAGGTAACATTGTAATTAACGGAATGATTAACGGTGACCTCCAGGGTACCGGCGGCAATATATATATAAATAATGTAATTAAAGGTAATGTCGGAATTCTTGGTGTAGACAGTCTTAACTTTGGTCCAAATGGAAAAGTGATGGGCGATTTAATCTACCGAAGCCCTACAAAGAGTGAAACTGTTACCAGGGAAAATGTAAAAGGCTTAATTGACTATAGGCCTGCAAAACTGCCAGTTGCCAGAAAGGATATACAAGCTATTTTCTGGGGACTTTTTGCCGGCCTTTCAATTTTTAGTTTCCTTTCTCTTTTGCTGGCAGGCCTGATATTCCTGGCCTTGTTCCGTTTTTATATGACAAACACGGTCAAAACGGTTTACAAGAAGCCTATGACAAGCCTTGGTCTTGGTTTTCTTATTCTGATTGCGACCCCAATCCTGGCGATTCTTTTTCTGATTACCGGCATAGGCTGGCCTTTCTTTTTCATACTAATGGCATTTTGGCTGATAGGTCTTTACGTGGCAAAATTCATTGCAATTTTTATGATTTCTTTAAAGCTTATTCCAGTAAAAGACAAAAGCAGTTTTCTGCGGGCATATGGATCATTTGCGCTCGGTGCTTTAATCCTTGTACTTCTAATGCTTATTCCTATTGTGGGCTGGATAATCAAATTCGCATTGGTGCTGATGGGGCTTGGCGGAATGGCTTTATATGAAACTAAGCTTTTTAAAGGTTTGCGCAAGGATAAACTGATCTAACATATGAGCTACGCCATCGACACCCACTGTCACCTGAATTTTGTTCCACAAAAGATGCAGACCAAGGTTATTGACCGGGCACTTTCTGCTAATGTACGAAAGATGATAACTGTTGCCTGCAATCTGGAACATGTAGGCGAGTGTTTGCCGCTCGCAGACCAATACGATTTCATCTGGACAACCGCCGGCATCCACCCGACCGACCTCGGTGAAAATATTGAACGTGATCTGGAGCAGGTTTTTAAGTACGCCAAAAATGAAGAAAAGGTAGTGGGCATAGGCGAGATCGGACTGGATTATTACCATGACAAATTCCCGCATGAAGACCAAATGGCCTATCTGATCGGCCAGCTAAACATTGCCAAACAACTTAAAAAACCAGTCATTCTACATTGCCGTGCTGGTAAATTTGCCGGTGAGAATTCAAAAGTATTTCCTGATATGCTAAAAGCACTAAAGGAAGTTAAATTTACAAATGGTGTAATGCACTGTTTTAGCGGAAGTTACGAGGAAGCTTTTGAATTTCTGGATCTGAGTCTGATGATTTCTTTTACAGGTATTGTTACATACGAACGGAATGAGGAATTAAGGAGAATAATTAAAGACATGCCCATTGATCGGATGATGATCGAGACCGACTCCCCTTTCCTGCCGCCCAAAAAGTATAAAGGTAAAAAGAATGAACCAGCTTTTGTAATTGAGGTGGCTAAAACGATTGCGGACGTGCGTGGAATGGATGTGGATGAGGTACTGGAAGCGACGACTAAAAATGCGGAACGGTTTTTTGGGATTTAAAATCTGTAGGAACTCGCCATGGCACGTTCCTACAGATTTTAAACAAACATTCTTTTCACCGCCTCTGCAACTGACTTAACCTGTTTGGCAGACAAAATTTGTTTAAACCCTAATTTTTCCGCTTCTTTAAGCCGTTTTTCCATTTGAGTCACATTACGAACCTCGCCGGATAAACCGATTTCTCCCATTACAACCAAATCTGGCGGAAGAGGTTTTTTGGTTTTAGAGCTGGCAACCGCCATGGCCACCGCCAAATCGATAGCTGGTTCGCTCAACTTAAGGCCGCCGACTACGTTTACAAATACATCTGTGTTATCCAGTTTGATTTTGGCATAACGTTCTAGTACAGCGAGAATGATATTGAGGCGATTTAAATCCACACCACTGGCCGTGCGCTTGGGGTAGCCGAAATGAGTGTAGGATGTGAGGGTCTGTACTTCGACTAGAAAAGTTCGTGTGCCCTCCAAAACCGGCACGATAACGGAGCCGATTGGATTTTCTGCCCGGCCTTCCAGAAATAGAGCGGAGGGATTTTTGACTTCAATCAATCCTTTTTCCTCCATGGCGAATACGCCAACCTCATCCACAGCCCCAAAACGGTTTTTGGTGGTGCGGAGCAGGCGGAATTGATGGAAACGGTCGCCCTCCAAAAACAAAACCGTATCGACCAAATGTGTGAGAACCTGCGGGCCTGCCAAGTTACCCTCTTTATTTACATGGCCGATAAGTAAAATTGGGATGTTCTGAGATTTGGACACCTGCATCAGTTGCTCGGTAACGTAACGGACTTGTGAGATTGAGCCAGCCTGGCTGGCTAACTCCTCACTGGCCATTACCTGAACTGAATCCACCACCACAAAACCAGGTTTTTCCGCTTCAATGGTGGCCAGAATGGATTCCAGAGAATTAAGATTTAATACGCTAATCGGATTTTTTGCCTTTAAACGGTTAGCGCGATCAGATATTTGATCGACGGACTCTTCCCCGGAAAAATAAAGTACCTTTTGTCCAATCCCTGCCATACGGTCGCAGATTTGGAGAGTTAGGGTGGATTTTCCGATACCAGGATCACCAGCTAAAAGGACTACTGAATCCGACGTAAAACCACCCCCCACAACTCGATCGAATTCGGATATTTGCGTGTGTAACCTCTGATTTTTTGCAGACCTGTGTTTAATCGTAATAGTCGGTTTTAAAGCCACAGATGAAATGGCTTTTTCTTTTTTGCCAATATTAACCACATCTTCAACAATAGTATTCCAGGAACCACACCCCAAACATTGCCCGCCCCATTTAGGGCTTTCTGCACCGCATTTTGTACAAAGATAAATTGTTTTTAATTTCATATTTGTTTAGTTAATTGTCTGGACCATGATTTTCCTGATTAAATTATGACCATGATTCTTACCTTTGTTTAATTAATTAGAGAAAAGACATCAAGCCAATCCGCAAATCAGGAAAATCATGGTCCAGACAGTATTATAGTAAACAAATGTTCACCAGTCAACATAAAATTGTGTATCTTGGTATTTTTGCTATAATATCCGCACACCTTAACCACCAAAACCATGGTTCAATTTCCACAAATGCCCCAGTTTCCTCAGTTCCAGCTAAAGGGCAAAAATATTTTTGGCATTGTTATTGCCGTTATTGTCTTTCTTATTATTTTAGACGGCCTTGTTTCTGTTCCCCCCGGGCATGTCGGTATTATTTATGACCGCGGACGAGGTGTACTTGCAGAGGAACTCCCAGAGGGCCTGCATCTTAAAATACCGTTCTGGCAGGTTTCTTACCTTATGGATGTGCGCACTCAGGAATACACCATGAGCGTGGCGCCCGGAGAAGGCGCAATTTACAGCGATGACAGCATGACTGCACCAACAGCAGATGGGCAGACAGTTACTGTGGATTCCACGGTTTTGTTTCATCCTGACCGCACAAAAGCAGCCGAACTTTTCCAAAGCGTAGGGCCGGATTACATCCAGAAAATCGTGCGTACCGTTTCCAGAAGTCAGATCCGTGCTGTGATCGCGAATTACAGTGCCATTGATGTGTACGCCAAAAAACGCGCAGAAGCGGAAGAAAAGATCAACGAAGTGATCAAAGCGCTCTTTGCGGAAAAGGATATTATCCTGGAAAAGGTGCTCTTAAGGCACATCGCTTTTTCCCCTGAATACGCCAGCGCCATCGAAGAAAAGCAGGTGGCCGAACAAAAGATCCAGAAGGCCGAATTTCAGCGTCTGGAGGCTGAAAAGCTGAAAGAAAAGAAAATTATTGAGGCGCAAGCTGATGCAGAAGCTATTCGATTAAAAGGTGAATCCCTTAAAAGAAGTCCCGAGGTTATTCAGTTTGAGTTTGTTCAAAAAATGGCTCCCGATATCAACTGGGGTGTTCTGCCGGCCGATATTTTACCCCTCCTAAATCTCGGCAACCGATAATCATGCAGGAAAAAGTCGACTCCATTGTTGCCCAGCTTTCGGACTACTTTAAAAAAGTAGGTATTTCGAAAGCTGTAGTTGGCTTAAGCGGAGGCGTGGACAGCGCTCTGACTGCTAAATTAGGTATGATGGCTCTTGGCGAGGAGAATGTTACTGCCCTTATTTTACCGAATGAGGGAGTTAATAAACCTAAGAACGTTCAGGACGCTATTGACTGGGCTCTAGAACTCAGCATTGAATCACATATAATTCCCATTAATCCATTTATTGACGGTTACGAGAAACTGCCCTGGCAGTCCTCCAATCTGGCTAAAATGAACATCCAGGCACGTGTGAGGATGACACTGCTTTACCATTACGCGAACACCCACAACGCCATCGTGCTCGGCACCGGTAATAAGACGGAGCTGATGCTGGGCTATTTTACCAAGCATGGCGACGGAGCCACGGATATTCTGCCTATCGGCAATCTGTATAAAACTGATGTGTGGGAGATGAGTGAATATTTAGAACTTCCGGAAGTAATTGTACATAAAACCGCCTCCGCAGAACTGATGCGCGACCAAAGTGATGAGGAAGAAATCGGTATAGAATATGCCAAGATTGATGAAATTTTGAAGCGATTTGAAAAAGGTGAGAAACCATCAAGCGACGATGAGCATAAACTGTACGACCGTATGATGGTAAATCAGCATAAAAACGAAGGACCTCCTATTATTAGGTTGTAGTTTGTAGTGCGTAGTGAGTAGTAAAAAAACTACAAACTACAACCTACCCACTACAAACTTTTTAGATATGCCTCCAAAATAATCTGCGCCGATACCATATCTTTCTGCCCTTTTTGCTCTTTCTCCTTAATCCCCTGCTGATGGAGTTTTTTTGTGGCTTCTTTGGTGGTAAGTCGTTCATCAAAATAGTCGACGGGAATTGGATAGATAGCTTCTTTCATCTTATCACCGAATTCATAGGTTTTGATGACCCGGTCACCCATAGTGCCATCCATTTCCACAGGCAGACCGACTATTACCTTAATAATCTGCTCATCCTTGCAAAATTGTTTGATCTGCCGAACTAAAGACCTGTTGTTCTCTAAAATATCGCGCGGGAAAGCGATCTGCTTATCAAAGTCAGATATTGCCAGTCCGACGCGACGGTCTCCGAAATCAATGGAGAGGTATTTACCTTTACTCATGTGCTGTAGTGCTTCTTTGAATTAGGATTTAAGATTTAAGATTAAGGATTTAAGATTTGGTCTATATCACTGAAAAACAACCTTAATCTTTAATCCCTCAACCTTAATCCACAATAATAATTAAATTACTTCTCTTTCTTAGCGGTTTTTTTGGGTTTTACTTCTTTTTTCTCAGCTTTAGGCTTTGCTGCCTTTTTTTCAGCCTTAGGTGCAGATTCTTTCTTTTCAACTTTTTCAGCACCGCCTTTCCCGATATTACTTAAAGCTTTCTGAATACGGGCCTTCTTGCGTGCGGCATTATTTTCATGAATGATGTTTTTCTTAGCGCAAATATCAATGGCGCTGACCACCTTAGGAAGGATTTTGGTAGCTTTATCAGCTTCTTTCTTCTGAACATAACCAAGTATAAGCTTGATCATAGATTTCATATGACTTCTGTAATGCTGGTTTTTTTCAGTACGTTTCTTTGCTTGCTTAACGCGCTTTATGACTTGTTTTGTGATTGGCATAGCTAATCAATTATGAATTTAGAATTATGAATGACTCTCTAATTCAGCTTGGAAATTTTATACTAAGGCGCTCTGAAATGCAAGGAGATTCCTATTAAAATCAAATGGACTTCATATGGATTGTAATACCACTATCAATTTGATATCCATTTGAGATCAATATGAAATAGGCTTCCATTGGTTAATACATTTCATAGTCAGCTCCTAATACGATAGAGATATCTACATCACTCTCTGCTTGAGATTCATCGATTGGGATAGGCTCTCCTTTTACAAAGTCAGCCAAAACATCCAATGTGGATTGGTCACGGGCTATGACATTGCCATCTGCATCCACTTCCCAGTTGTTATAACGGATAAAACTTTTTTCAATATATTTCCGTTCACCTTGTTTATCAAACAGATTGTCGATATTTACAATATCAAAACCAAAACGATTTAAATGACTGGTGACCTGCCTGGCAATGCCTGGTTCTCTGGTGGCATTTAAGACCTCAAGCCTGACCGGACTTATCAGAACATCGCGATGATGGAAGATGAGGTCGGCATATTTATGTATTAAATCCATATTATCCCCATCCGGGACCAGTACAAACTGGCCGTTATAGTATTTTCTTTCCGGCGTATATAAAAATCCTCCGTCACGACTCGGGTCATCATGGATCAACTTTGATACCATCTGGCTTCTGTCAAAACTTTTGGCAAATGATGCAAAGGCAATCATTTCACGGATAGATAAATCCGTATTCACATTATCTGTAAGTGACTGATAAAGCTTTTTGAGAGTCTTGGGTTTTAATATTCCGCTTGAAAGTGCCTTATCCTGAATAGCAACCAAAACCTGCTGTTGGCGGGCTACACGGTCGAAATCAGAAGTGGTTTTACGGCTGCGTACGAATTTAAGAGCAGTTTCACCATTCATTTCCTGAAGACCGGCGTCAATTTCAAAAACCGTATATCCATCATCTGTTTCATTCGGGTAATACGGATCATAAATAGGCTCCTTTACATCAACAGTAATCCCTTCAAGCGCGTCTATAACTTCCACAAAAGCGCTGAAATCCACACGGGCATAGTAGTGAATATCCAAATCTGTGATCTGGCTGGCTACATCCTTGAATACTTCAAAAGCCCCATCTTCACCAAATTCATTTCTATTATTTCTGTACAATTCATTAATTTTTGCGTCGCCATACTCATCGCTCCACACATAAAAATCACGTGGGATAGAAAATAAAGATACCATCTTCTTTTCAGGGTCAACGCTGGCTACCATGATGGTATCAATAAGGTCCGCTCCATCCCGTACATGCCCGCCATCACCTAAAATCACCATATTTGTATATCCGTTATCATCCTGTTTTAACTCAGACCCGATTGCAAGAACTATATCCTGCGCATCAAAATCACGAATCGCATTGTAAATACCTGTTGTCACTTTAAGAACCACAAAAGCCCCGAAAAGCACGAGCAAGAACCCGAAAAGATAACTCCAGCGCTTTTTGCTTCCTGCCACCAAAAATCGGGCGCAGGAAGTTAAACTTTGTATTACCTTCTTGCCCAGTTTCAGAGGTGGTTTTTTGCGGATTTTTCGCGTACGAAAATATGCCATAAATAATTTTATTTCACCTGCAAAATCTACCATTTAACAGGCGTGATAGTCAATGCTACGAACCCTTCTCAGGAACAATAAAACTTATGTTATTTCAGGGTAACTGTAGAGCCAGCTTCTTCCAGTTGTTTCTGGATTTTCTCAGCCTCATCTTTCTTAACCCCCTCTTTAATAACTTTTGGTGCAGCATCTACTATATCTTTAGCTTCTTTTAAGCCAAGACCAGTGATTTCACGGACTGCTTTAATACAAGCAATCTTTTGACCGCCTGCAGCTACAAGCTCAATGTCAAAAGAATCCTTTTCTTCTGCAGCACCACCTGCGTCACCGCCAGCAACAGGGGCAGCACCAGCTGCAGCAACAGGGGCAGCAGCAGAAACACCAAACTCTTCCTCCATAGCTTTGACCAAATCGGCCAGCTCGAGAACGCTGAGCTTTTTGACTTCATCCAAAATACCTTTGGCAGCTTTGGATAATTTGATTTCCTTTTCGTCGGACATAATAATTTAGATTAAAGATTAAAAATTTAAGATTAAAAATTTGTAAATAAAACAATTTACTCCTCCTTTTTTTCTTCGTCGCCTTCTTCAGCAGGTTCATCGGAGGATGGTTCAGTAGCTGCACTTTTCTCTTCTTCCTTGGATTCCTCAGCAGGAGGCTCGTCGGTTGTTTCATCATCCGTTTCGTCAGGAGACGGAGCATGCTGCGTCTCTACAGCATCACCTTTGTGTTCTGCTGTATCGGCGGATTCTTCTGCTTTAGGTTCTTCTTTTGGTACCTCCTCCACAACCTCTGCAGGTAATGAATCTTTATAAGCACTCAGAACACGTACAAAACCGCCTACCAGATTGTTAAGTGTACCGACAAAGCCGGAAACCGGCGCGTTTATGGAGCCCATGAATTTTGCCAACAGCTCTTCACGGCCAGGCAGTTTAGCCAGTTGGATGATCTCATCCGCACCGACCACTTCGCCATTGATGACACCGCCTAAAAGCTTCAGGTTTTCGTTTTCCTTAGAGAAGTTAAACAAAGCTTTTAAGCCTGCCATCTCATCTTCATAAGAAAAAGTGACTGATACCGGACCCTCCATAATATCATCCCCCAGTTCTCCGATACTACTCTCCTTGGCAGCAAGGCGGATCAAAGTTTTTTTAGCAACTTTGGTCTCAGCGCCTTTTTCACGCAAACGATTTCTAAGATCTGAAACGCTCGCCACATCTAAGCCGCGGTAATCGGAAAAAACAATTGATTTTGAACGGCCGAATTTAGCTACCAAATCCTGTAATATCTCCTTCTTTTGTTCTTTGGTTATTGCCATTACAGATTTAAGATTAAGGATTAAAGATTTAGGATTTTAAAAAAATCCCAGCGCCGACAGGCGTGAGATACAATTAGATGCGAAATGCAAAATGCAAAATGCGAAATGAATTGTGTCTCGGCGGGTCTTACTTCGTATAACTCATTTCTATACGACGCCTGCTGTCTGCGACAAGGAGTAGTTTAAGTATTTTAGGCAGAAAGTCAAAGAATTTAAAATTTATATATTGACTTAATATTAAAATTAGTACATAATTTTAACCTTTTGCTCTTTAACAATCCATAATTTAGAAATCAAAAGGGTGGTGCTTAGTACTGCCTTGGTTGTTTTTTTAATCCCTTTTCGCAACAAAGGAGGTTGTGATGTTACGGTTTTTTGTTATCCTATTAATCTCTTTTCTAACTACGAATGTGTCTGGCAAGGATTCGCCTGAATCAAAACCAGACCCCAACACCCCCTCTTTCCATTATAGGAAGGGAACACGAATTATCCCCTCCTGCACGAGTGAAAACTTCAAGGAAGTTGGTGGCTTTGTTAAAGGTGTGGCGTGGGTGCGTGATATGCGCGATGAATACTATTATGTCCGTACTGACTGCACACCTGTCACAAGAATCCGATTTCAGCATGCGGGAAATTTTGATGATTTCGGCTTTGCCCCTGTAAAATTCGACAAGAAAATGTTTTGGCTCAAAGCTGAAAATGGAAAAATTGATGTTCCCGTCAGGTCATCCCGATCTCAGCATAAGATTACCTGCACGAAACCGGGGTCTTGCTATCATTATGACTCAAAAACATTGGCGCCAGCCTACCACGAAAGACATTCGCTCGTAGGCCCAATCGCCTCAGATGGTCTCTTTCGCACCCGTGATGACGGTCGGGAATACCATTCCAAAATCGTAAACGGAAGAAGTATGGCCATTTATGATGTAACCTATGAAGACGTGTGCGACGCTTTCACTAACGGGTATTGTGAGGCCAAAGAAGGTAGAGAGTGGTTTCACATCGAAAAACAGGGTAATCGTGTTTATCCTGGCCATTGGTACCACGAGGTTGCCCCTGTCCAACATACCCGTATCGGCGTGCGTACCCTCCGCAAGACTGCCAGAAAAAATAAATGGACCACCGAAAAGGAGGACGCTTACATTGCCCGGGCACGTTGGGGCAAGAGGTGGACGTTCATTCGTCTGGACAGTGAAAAAAACCCTGGAGGCCGAGCTTTTCCAGGTAAGGTCAGCTATTGGTCTTTAGAGCCTGTAGCTAATGGCTATGCTGTGGCCTGCTGGCGTAAAAACCGCTGTTTTCACGTGAGCGCAATGAATGGCCGGCCGGCCTACCGCCAAACTTTTCTTTCCGTTGATGACTTCAATAGCAGAGGTATTGCGGAAGTAGAGACATGGCGGCGTAACCCAAAAACCCGAAAAAGGGAGGTTGTAACTATCAAAATCAACACTTCCGGAAAGGAGGTATCCCATTAATAGTAATGATCGGTTTAGGGTGTTATACTAAGCACCCTTTACCCTTTTGATTTCTGTCGGTAATAATTTTATTGAGCTATTTTTTTCTTGTATATTATAAAATATTACTTACCTGTTCTTTAACAATTCGCTGTACTGCCTGCTATCCTGTTTTTGATGAAGGCGCTTGAATGATTTCTATACATCTGTGTATATCTTCTCGCTAGCATCAAAAACAAAATTCTCGGGCAGTACAATTTTTTAAACAACTTTCCTGAAAGGGGAAATAGTATGAAAAAACTAGCGGTTATTCTAGGTCTTTTTGTATTGGCAGGTGCAGTTGGTGCAGTTAGTGCAGTTGGTGTAATGGAAAAGAATAAATGGAATAAGCTTCATCCTCGAACCCTGTTTGATTTCCACCTGGCAATGGGGAATGGCCTAATTACGCGGGCCAATCTGCAGGCGTTCTTGGATGATCCGTATGCCAACATTGAGGCTGGCCAGGATTATTTACAACTATACTTGCCGCCGCATGTTGGGCCTGAAGACATTGTGATGCTGACAGAAAACCACAACATCACAGTCTGTCAGTCCCTCAACTATCCGGACATGTATAATAAACCATCTGGCGTAACAGCTCGTGGATCCGGTCACTGGGAATATCTTAAGCCTGCTGATAACCCTGAGAAGCTATTGAGGCAGGCAAAAAGTCTTGTAGATGTTCCTGAAACCGCATACTACTTTAAAGTGGAAATGCGGAAAGGGAAAATCGGGGATGTGAAATCTTCCTTAAAGGGGGGCGAACGTCTTGCAACGCTTTATGAGACGATTGTTTTCCTGGCACGCGCCCAGCGTGTCTGGGAAGAACGCCAGAATTCACTCATGCAATTTTCTAAAGGGTGGATTTTCGGAAGTGAGTTTAAAGGAAAGCCAATTTCTGCCGGGCAAAACCAAGTTGTCTTTGATGAGCTAATTGGCAATCCCTCAGATTCTCCCAATGGTGATTATGTTACGTTTATCATCCGGGATGTTGAGCCAGTTGAACAACCTACACCAGATCAGATGGAGGAACTGGTAGAACTGGTAGAAAAAAAGGAAATCCCTGAGGAAATTCTTTGTAAGTGGCTAGAGCAACTGGCCAAAAGCGATCTTGCGGCCTTGGTATTGCCATTTTATTATCCAGTCAAATGGCTGGAAACAGAAGAGGGCAAGTGCTGCAAAATGGCTATGGCAAGCGGCATGTCTTACGGCGGTTTCCTGAGTAAAATTCTGGAAGAAAAAATCCAGAACGGAGAAATCACCGCGGTGAACTTGCGAGCATTTTATGTTTCGCAAGTCTCATTTTCAGGCTATGGAGACCTTCACAAGTCGCCTAAGGACCGACCATGCACAGAGGAAGATCTGAGCCCACCAACCAGCGAGCAGATGAATCGATTCTACAAAGGTGTAGCATCCGGCAAATTTACTCCCGGACAAGTGTACAGCTTTGTGAAAAATCCCATCAAGTGGGATCCCTGCATTAGGGAAGACCGGTTTATGACGGCCGACATTCCTGAAGAGCTTGTCCTACCTCTTTCCCGGAAATCGATTTCCTGGAAAAAGGTTTTAGACAAGCTGGAGGCTGCAGCCAAGCGGCATAACGTCACTGTAGTCGGGCTGAAGGAGCTTCGCAAGCTTCATCCAATTCCAACTGTTGAAGTGGCTAGCGCAGACGCCAATGTGCTCATTGAGCGTTGCGAGCAAGCACAGTTCAACCTTCCGAAAAAAGGAGTTGGCCGACCCCTTACCCCTCAAGAGCTATTGCGAGAACTTGCAGATAAGTTCCGCATAGTGAATGAATGGAGGGATAATGGCAGTACCCGCCTGCCATTCCTCATGTCTGGCGGAGGCTGTTTTTCTTTCCATCCTGCCAAAAATTGTGACAATGACAATATTCTTGTCGCATATTGGTGGGAAGATATGCTGGTGCTCGAAGTCCGTTGGGTTGGCTTTGGGCACAATTCCAATTTTACCTTCCCAACAATCACTCAGCTGGCAATAATGGCTGTTAAGTAAAAAGCCCGAGAATTCAACCTACCTGGCGTCCTATCATGGGGCGCCTTTTTCTATGTATAAAAAGTCAAACTTTTTTATAAGAACTTTTTTCTAACCTCCTCTAATTCATCTATTTTTGATTGAAATAATTCTAAATTCCCAGCGTCACGTGCATCATTTGCCTCCCGGACTAATCCATCACTTTCTGCAATCACCGCCTCAAGATCTGGATCTGTTACTTCAAAAGTTACACCTTTGGCGGTGGTATATTCTGAAAAAGTTTGAATAGGGGGGTATTGAGCTATTTTCTCCGCACTGATACCAGACTTGCCTGCAAAGATTAACTTATAACCCAAATACTCATTCGGATAATCACCGGTAAATTGAAGTCTTACCTCTTCGTCTCCCCAATGTTCTTTCGATTTTTCCGGGCTGCCCATTTTTACTAAATGATTAATCTGGGTTACAAAATAGCTTTTTTCATGGGGAAGTCAAATTTTTTCGCGGAAAATATTTCTTAATTTTGTTGTATCGTTGTATCGTTGTTTCGTCATTTCGTTATTATATGAGACATTACACCGCCACATCAGAGGACATCGGGCTTCGGCTCGACCAATATCTTGCCAAAGTAAAACCGGATCTGACCCGCTCGTTCATTCAAAAGCTGATTAAAGGCGGTCATGTTTTTGTAAATAATAAAAAAACTACAAAATCCGCCTACAAAGTAAGTGAAAATGATGAATTGATCGTAGATGTTCCGTCAATTAAAGAGATTGGGGTACAGGCGGAGGATATTCCGCTTGATATTGTATATGAAGATAAAGATATTGTGGTTGTAAACAAGCCAGCCGGCATGGTGGTGCACCCAACCGACCATGGGGCGCATGTTTCCGGCACTTTGGTTA
>SDBT01003300.1_pt1 | contig 28001 bp, 23 predicted proteins | sample 2277101 | NCBI WGS metagenome assembly SDBT01 (sample SAMN10404973, study PRJNA504765) | marine sediment metagenome | isolation source: marine sediment core GS10_PC15, 103 cmbsf | place: Arctic Ocean: Southern Knipovich Ridge | collected 2010 | reverse complement strand
GCCTTATATTTTTCTTCCGATTCTTTTAATTTCTGTTCTGCTTTTTTTTCTTCGGTTATATTTCTAGCAATGCATAAAATTCCCTCTGATATAGGAAAAATTCTGACTTCATAATATCCTTTACGACCATCTGGAAAAATAAACATATCTACAACGTGTTGCATCTTTCTCTTTTCCATAACATATTCATATGCTTTGTAGAATGGAGTATGTTCTATTCCAGGAAATAACTCTGTGATTTTATTATCAACCAATTGATCTACTGTCATCTCAACCAAATCAGCTGCTGCCTTATTGACAATTCGAAATTTATAATTATGATCTAAGATAAAAACGCCATCTGCTATAGTGTCAAACATGAGTTTAGCTTCTTTTCTATCTGTCATATTTGTTATTACAGCTACAACCTTAGGTTTTCCACTATTATCAACAACACATCCCTTAGCAGACACTGGCAAATAATGTCCGTTTTTATGTTTTATTCGATATTCAACAGTTAAAACTTCTTTGGATTTTAATCCACTTTCGAAAGTTTTAATTACATTCGGTAAATCCTCTGGATGAATAGATTTATATCCAACTGTACCAATTAATTCATTAGGTAAATAACCAATAACATCAAAAACTCGAGGACTAACAAAAGTCCGAGTCCCATCTAAATCTATTTCAACTACATAATCCACAATATTTTCTATAAGATTACGATATCTTTGTTCAGATGTCATGATAGTTAATAATCATTATTTTTTTTTTGGTAAATTGTTGGTAAGTAATTTTATCAAAAACATGATTATTGTTTAAATATAAATTTATTCTATACTATTTATACTGTGTTAATTTTAGGCTAATTGCCTATAATAACACGAAAATTAAACGAAAACACAAAAATGTGACAAGCAAAATAAAATATAAAAATTAAATAAACAAAAAAAATAAAATTTATAGTTTAATGACTGTGATGCTCCCTTTTAATATTAACGGGTTTCAATGAGCCAATCGCCCAGCCAGCCACCTCATTTAGAGATGGATGAATAACCATAGATTTATAAATAGGCATAAACGAACCACCCTCCGGACATACCCTTTCAAACTTAGGAAGATTAGTCGCGTCAGAATCTATAGCTAAATCTGGACAAGTAAAACCCGAATTCATTAAATATACAAAAGGCTGGACCAAAATTGCCGCGTTGGGGCCTACTACATGTGCCCCTAAAATTCTATATGATTTGTCGACAACTAATTTGACAAATCCATCATCATCATCTCCTTGATCAAAACCCATGGCAAAACCTTTCGCCACTGACGAATAATTCTTAACAGCGACTAAAATTTCGTGTCCTTTTTCAATTGCTTCTGCTTGAGTCATCCCAACATGACCAATTTGTGGATGAGTATATATTGCCCAGGGTACTGCAGAATAGTCTACAGATTTTCGACTTTCTTCTGGACCAAATATATTGTTAGTACAGACTTCAGCATCATAATTAGCCTTATGACGAAATTGATAACGACCATTAGCGTCTCCTAAACTCCATATATTCTTTTTTGTGGTTTCTAAAAATTCATTAGTTCTTATGTATCCGCGGTTATCAGTCTCAACACCAGTTTTTTCAACCTTTAATTTGTCAGCATTAGATCGAACCCCAGCTGCCACTAAAATTTCTTCGCCACTAACTTCTATTTCTTTACTGGTTAATTCATTTTTAACAGTTACAACTTTTAATTTCTTCTTAATTTGAGCTTTAATCGCCCGATTATTAACCATAACAGTCATTTTTTTTTTAAAATTTTGTTCAAGAAAAGCACTTATTTCTGGCTCTTCAGTCCCTACTAAACGAGGTAACATCTCCAAAATAGTAATTTCCGTACCGAAAGCAGAAAAAATATGCGCAAATTCAGCAGCAATGACCCCACCTCCAATAATAATAAGACTTTTCCAAGGCTTCTCCGGGAATTTTTCCCCAAAAAAACTTTCACTAGTAATATATCCAACTTTATCAATTCCTTTGATAGGAGGGATAAAAGATCGAGCACCGGATGCGATCACAAATTTTTTTCCTTTAAATATTCCAAGATTCTTATTTCCATCAGTAGATTTTACAGTCATTTCATATTCTCCAGAGAACTCTCCTACACCACGATAAAATCCAAAATCAGGTATATGAGAGAAGGCATCTTCCATTTTTTTACTTTCATCAATCTGAGACCACATTCTTTTAGAAATTAAATCCCAATCTATTTTTTCTAAATTAAAATGAATGCCAACTTTTTTAGCGTGTTGAGCCTCTCTAATTAAATCTGCTGGATGGACCAAAATCTTTGAGGGAATACAGCCTCGAGTTAAACATGTACCTCCTATCTTACTATCTTCTACAAGAGCACATTTCAGACCCATATTAAGTCCTACATTTAAAACATTTAATCCTGCCCCACTTCCTACAACAACTAAATCATAAGTTTCCATAATTTCATCTTGATAAATTATTCTTTTTAAATATTTTTATGATATTTTAAAGATTGTGAGTAAATTAAAATAATTCTTTTAAATTTAATATTTTTAATATAAATTGAGAGTTAGAAAATGAAAAATAAATATGAGAATAGCTAATATTAGCCAATTCTCTTAAATTTAACTCTTGAAATTAACTTTTAATTATATCAACGATAAAAGGAAAAATTCTGGTATAATGAACTGCCATTGAATGAATGCCATTTATTAAATTTTTAGACCTAAGCTCAGTAATGAATGATTTGAAAAATTCATAATTATATTGATCATAGACTTCTTTTTGTCGAGCTTTATCGGTTGAATATTCTGTTTTAACACTCTTCCATTTTGTAAGTACTGCTTTTGGTACATCAACACCAGGAACAAATGTATCAAAACCTTTAGCCATGCCGTAACTTTTCATCGGAAAGATTCCAAGGAAAATTGGGGCATTGTACTTTTTTATTTCCTTTAGAAATTCAACTGTTCTATCAAGATCATAAATTACTTGAGTTTGAATAAATTCTGCCCCGGCTTCGACTTTTCTACCAACTTTTAAAACCTCAGCTTCCATAGGATCTGCATTTGGGTTAGCTACCGCACCGATATGTAATGTTGGAGGGTGTTCTATTTCATTTCCGTTAATCGATCCTGTATCAACCATTTCTCTAGCAAGTTTACACAAAGTAGCAGAATCCAAATCGAATACAGGTTTTGTTTCTGGCATATCACCCATATTAGGGTGGTCTCCTGTAAGTAAAAGCATATTTCGAATACCTAACGCATGAGCGCCCATTATAGCCCCCGCTATACCAAGCTTGTTCATATCTCTAACGGTCAATTGCCAAACACACTCTAAATCTGCTTCTCTCTGAATTATATGAGATGCGGCCATCGAGTTTATTGTAACAATACCTAGTGGGCTGTCGGTAACATTAGCGGCTACAACATAGGGAGCCATCTCCTTTGCTTCTTGGATTGTATGTGTTAGATCGCAGGTTTTCTCAGGTTCTAATTCACCTGTTAGAATAAATTTTCCTTTAGCGATATATTCTCCTAGTTTTGAATATATTTTTTTTTCTGTCATAATTTACCTCCTATCTGAATATTACATGGCGTTGATGACCAGAATCGCTCCAATCCCTAGGTTCTCTCAATTTTACAAATAAATCTAACCTACCCATCTCTTTCAAGCGATTAAAAATTAAAATCCAACCACAATCTTCTACGTAATTCCCTACTTCGCATTTACCATTCACCATTCCTCCACACGGGCCATTCATTAAAGCTTTTGCACATGTCGCAATGGGGCAAATACCACCAGTTTCATTTAAGAGACAATCACCACATCCCTGACAGCGCATATGGAAACGGCCAATTCTCTCGGTCATACCCATGAACTGTGTGTCGTTTGCGGTAATAACTGGCTTAGTAGGATATTTACTGCTAAGTTGGGTTACTATTGATTGAGTGCCAAGCCCACAACTCGCAGTTAAAATAGCGTCAGCATTCTCAATTGCATCAGCCATTTTCCGTAAGTCTTTTTTCATAACTCTATTGTCGCAGACTTCTTCTATAACGCTTCCGACTGTTATATCGTAGCCTTCTTTTTCTAATATTTCTGTCCAATATTTCAAACCATCTGTTCCACCAGTCTGACACAGAGCAGCGCAAGTACCACAAGTAATTACAGCAACTTTATTAATATCCTTCAAAGAAGCTAGAACTTCTTCCACAGATTTCTTAGTTGTTATTACAACCATATCACTTGTGATAATTTTAATTTATTAATTTATTTTATGAATTTATAATCAATTAATAATTGAATTTGAAATTAAAAATCAAATGCAATATTATAGGTATATAAAAAAAAATAAAAAAAATAGGTAAAGATTTTAGATTGCGAACAAACCCATCCTTGAAAGAGGAGCTGCTAAACCACCGATTATAGACCCGAATGATGTTAATTTTTTAATCTGGCTTTTTATATCTTTAGTAACTTTAACAGATCTCGTTTTTCCTTCAATAATTATTCCGTCTGCTGATTCTAAAAATACTTGAATCGTCTGCTCTCCGTTAATTCTTGGTTCTAATGTAAGCCACATCGTGTCTCCATTTTCTAACATTTCTGATAAAACTCCAACAATATCTTTACGGTTAGGAGCCGTTAATGGTATTTGTTTATCCGGAATCTCAAAAGATCCTCTACCTTCAACTTCAATGTCAAGAATAATCTCTTTTGGGTCGAAGCCGGGAGCAATAATTTTGACTCTATATCTCTTCGCTTCTACTGCATTATTAAAGAGATAAATCATAATATTTAACTCTCCATTAGCAAAAACTACTTCTTGGGCAGAAGATTCCATATATATAGGATCTTTTGACAAGCGCTCGATATTGTCTTTCAACTCTAGTTGTAATCTGTCAATAATATTAAAAAAACCGGGATTGAATTTATTAATGTAATTAAATATTTTGTAAATGTCTTTTCTTGAAAAGTACCAAGAATTTCCTATATTTAATCCCTTATCTGCGTCAAAAGTTTTAGAATCCACATTAAGAACTTCCTTTAATTCTTTGATAAAAATCTCTTCAGATAATACCGCTTGAAATCGTAAATAGTATAAAAATAGTATTTTCTCAATTGCAAACGTTATTGGCAACTCACTCTCTTCATGCTCTTTTACTTTTTGTATGAAACTTGAGAGCAATATTCTGTTAATTCCTTTTAAATAATCATCCCATTTGAGGAAAGTCACCGGGTCTAAATGATTCGATAAAATATCGCCGAAAAAATTGTCTAAGAAAATTTGATGTGTCGTAGGTTTATAAAAATCACTGAGACCGTTAACGTCGTGAATATTGAGATTTAATGAACGAATCAATAAACCCAAACCAAAACCGAATAGTGCAAATCCAATAGCAGCATAGCCTACTTCGAGGAGCCCTAGAAACAACATCGCCAAAAACAGAGCTAATGCTACGAAGCATAAGAGTGCTATTAATCTAAGGAGATTAATCACTGCTCTAACGTTATTGTAAAGGAGAGCAAACCCATCAAGACTATCAATAGGTCTCCCTCTTCTTCGTTCGAAGTTTAATCGTCTCTTTAAAGATTTCTCTGTGAATGATGAGCCCAAAAGCAGCATTACCGAATTGATAAAATAAAGACCCAATACGATATAAAAAACTATAGCTAAAGCAAAATCAACCAGTCTAACCACGGATAGTATAAGAAGCAGAGTGATAATAACTAAAACCCAAGGAAGGACTAGTAAAAACCATTTCCCCGGTCCACTTACGTACTTTGTGATTTTTTTTTGAAGGCGTTCTTTCTTTATTATTTGTGATAATTCTTTATTTAAAGCAATTTCCAATTCTGATTCACTTTCAGACATTTTTTACATATCCTTTAAATTGGTATTTTTTTTGTATAAAAATAATAGAACAAGTTATTTAAAATCTTACTGTAAAAAATCAAAGATGATTAATATAAGAATTTAAAAAAATAATTTTATAATAAAAATAATATTTGAGAAGAAATTAAGAAATATTAAAATATTATAGAGACAGAAATTTAAAATAAAGAGAACGTAAATTAAATTTTTTTTTACAGATAAAAGTAATCTGATAAATTATGAACGTAATACAGAATGTTTATGAAAAGATTGAAAATGTTGTTGGGACGAAGTTCGTTTCTGATTCAAAACCAATATGTTATTCTTATTCAATGAATTGCGATACAATATTACAAGGTATTCCTGATGTTGTAGTTCGACCAAATACTCCTGACGAAATTTCTGAAATCTTAAAAATAGCAAATAAATATGATCTCAAAATCATCCCTCGAGGTGGTGGTGCTGATCTAACTGGCGGTTCAAAGCCAATTGGAGAAGGAGGAGTTGTATTAGATTTAACTCGTATGAATAAAGTACTAGATATTGATGAGAAAAATCAGATAGCTACCGTTGAAGTTGGAATCTCTTGGAGTGAATTATGCGAACAACTAAGCAGAGTTGGAGTTGGATATTACACAGGTTCAACAGGACCTGCGTCTGGATTTTCTGCTACAGTTGGTGGAGGTCTTTCAAATAATTCAGTTGGTGGTGGAGGGGCTGCCATGTATGGTGCTGTAACGGAACAATGTGTGGGATTGGAAGTAGTGTTACCTACTGGAGAGATAATTTATACCGGCGCTAAAGCAAATTCATATTGCGAAAAAGCGTTCACTAGATTTGGATTAGGCGCAGACTATTCTGGTTTGTTTCTTGGAGATGTAGGAATTCATGGAGTAAAGACAAAAGCCTCTTTGAAATTATATCCTCTTCCAGAGTATGCTGCATATAGCACATATGAAATTAGAAAAACTAAAGAGATGACACCCTCAGAAAGGGCATCAAACGTGATGATGAAATGGCAACATAAACAATTACCATTACACGATTTTTATTATTATACTCAATCTTACGTAAGATTATTAAAAATGCAAAAAATTAAAAAGAATTTAGTTGATGCCAAAGTTAGGGGTAGCGTATTGTTTTATACAACTGTCGCAGATTCACAAAAAGAACTTGATTATAATGTGGAAAGAATTGAAGGAATCGCGAAAGAAGCTGAATTAAAAAAATTAGGTCCAACAGTAGAGGATGGCAATTTGGGAAAGTGGTTTTATGAAGAAAATGGAAGATGGCAGTGGGCTCATATTTATTGGGGTATTCTAGGACCAGGTACTTCATCTGCGGGAGCATGCCTAAAATGTCCTACTTATCAATTACCCGATTATGTCAAATTGTATACCGATTGGACTAATAGGTTTTCAACTAAATTTAATGAAATTGGTGGAGGTGGAGCCGATTTCATAGCATTTGGAGTTCATCCAAGTTATATTGATGTTACTGGAGGTCTTGGTCTCGCATCTAAACCCGAATATAGAGAAAAACAATTTGAATTATGGAAAAATTTGATTACAACGCATATTAAGGAACTTGGAGGCATCCATTATTGGATGGGAGAGATAATAGGAAGAGCTTTGGTTGATTCAGGTGCTTTAACTAAAGAATATTATAATTTTATGACATCAATTAAAAAAGCCCTAGATCCCAATAAAATTTTATCTCCAGGTAAATTTTATTTAACTGATAATTATTAGAGGTGTTAAATTTGAGTAAAGTAGAAAATGAGAGTAAAAATAAGATAGAAGGACTAAAGAATTTAGAGGAAGTGAAGGATGCCGCACTATCATGTGCTCAATGTGGTCAATGCCGAGTTGCTAATTTCCCAGTTAAAGGAATATATTATGTTTGCCCAGTGTACAAAACTGACAATTCTCCGAATTTTGAACCGTATTACGCAAGAGGTAAGAATGTAATTTTAAAGGGGCTGTTTTGGGGAGATTTAAAATTAAGTCAAGAAATTAGCGATATTATTTTCCAATGTACACTATGTGGAGCATGCGAGGTGTTCTGTCATAATGCTCTTAATGAAAACATTAATTTTGCTAACCAACGGTGGATGGATCATGTTAAGGTTTTTGAAGCACTTAGAGCTGATTTAGTTGAGGCTGGTTTTCCTATAGAGGGGCAAGTCCCTATGAATAAAGCATTAGTGGAATTGTTAAATCCTTATGGTCGAGATAATAAAGAAAAATTAAAATGGACTGAAAAGTTAGATTTCCAAATTAAAAATGCTAACGAGGAAAATGCTGAAGTGCTATATTTTGTTGGATGCACAGCCGCTTTATCACCTCAAATCGAGAATATCGCTATAGCTACAGCTAAAATATTTAATAAATTAGATGTTGACTTTTCTATTTTTGGAGAAAAGGAAATTTGTTGTGGAAGTGTAGCGATGCGTACAGGTGATAGAAAAGCTTTTCAAGATATTTCAGACAAGAATGTAGCTTTATTTAAAGAGAAAGGAATAAAAAAAATTGTTACAAGCTGTGCTGGCTGTTATCGAACTCTTAAAAAGGATTATGAAGGTAGATTGAATGGTATTGAAATTTTACATATAGTTGAATTTTTAGAAGAATTAATCAGTCAAAAGAATCTTGATTTAAAAAAATTAGATATTCAAACGACTTATCATGATCCCTGTCATCTAGGAAGACATATGGAATTATACGATGCACCTCGGCGAATACTTAGAAAAATTTCCACTCTCGTAGAAATGAAATCAATTCGTGAAGGTGCGATGTGTTGTGGCGCTGGAGGTGGTGTGAAAAAAGGTTTTCCTGAATTATCACTTGAAATGGCTATGAATCGAATTGATGACGCAATAGCTACAGGCGCAAAAACCTTAGTTAGTTCCTGCCCCTTCTGTTATAGAAATTTAGCCGATGCAATCGAAGAACGTAACTCGGATATAAAAATGACAGATTTAACAGAATTAGTTTTAGAAGCACTTCAAAATTCTTGAGTCATCTGAACAAGATGCTAAAAAGTTAGCGAAAATTCATGAATTAAATTTAATTCTTGATATTTTTATTTTCGTATGATAAGATAAAACATAAATTTTGATCTTGGAATAGAAGGTACTGGATTGGGTTTATATATTTTGAAAAAGATTATTGAACTACATGATGGGGATATTTGGGGGATCTACTTACTTAATTTCGGTTAAATCGACTCCTTTCGTTTCCTTTACTTTCAAGCCAACAGGCAAGAGTATAAACATCAATGACATAAAAATCATAAAACTAATTCCTAACCCTACGAAAAAAATGAATATACTACTTAAGAGTAGCCCTACCGTGGCACCTATAGCAAACATTAACCAGATAAATCCTAATCCAGCACCCCTTCGGTCAGTTGGAATTATTTCCACCGTTATAAGGCTAAGAATTCCTAATAATCCCCAAAAGCATAAGTGCATTAATGCAAATCCTATTTGGACAATAATAAACGCATTTTGAGGATCGTTAGCGCCAATTACCCATATAAAAGTTCCAACCGGCATTAAACCTGACCAGATATACATTAGAGGTTTCCTTCCAATTCGATCTGCTAGAAAACCATTTATAAGATAAGCAATCAAAATAGCAAAGACTGTCCAAAGAAATATTATTGTTATTTGGGCTTGAGTTATGTTCCCAATATCTGTTATATATTTTTCAAATAAATTCCTCCAAATCGTTGCTGCTCCAAAAACAAAAGTCATAAGTGAGAGAGCGAAATATGTTTTTCGATTTTCCGTTTGGAAAATGGCTTTAATATCTTCTTTAAATGACCTTTTTTTAATTTTCGACTGGTCTTCTTTCATTGATTGATATTTTAATGTTTCTTTAATAGAATTTCTCAATATAATGGAAAAACAGCTGGTATGAATATAATATTTAATATAACGGAGAGAAAGGATGCTGAACAAAAACTAAAGGAATCTGAGGAAAAATTTAGAGCTATTTTTGAATCAATCCCTGATCTCTATTTCCTTGTAGATGAAAAGGGTACTTATTTAGAGTTTAAAGGTAATAAAGAATTACTCTTTTTAACTCCAGATATGTTTTTAGGAAAAAATATTCATGAGACTTTACCTAAAGATGTGGCAGAAATATATAATAAAGCAATAATTAAGACTTTAGAAACACAAAAACCAACTATAATTGAATATTCTCTTCCTATAAATGAAAAAATGCATTATTATGAAGCTAGAAATCTATACTTCTCAAAGAGCCAAGTTGCTATTTTTGTAAGAGATATAACTGAAAGAAAAGAAGTTGAGAACTTAAAATCTGAAATTCTTGACAGAATTTCTCACGAACTAAAAACACCCCTAGCATCAATTAAGGGCTTTAGTGAAATGATTTTGACTTTATTTAAAGAAAAGATTGATGATGACGTAGCTGAATGTGCTTATCAAATAAATAAAGGATGTTCACGCCTTCAAGATTTAGTAAATAATGTTATTGAATCCATTGAATTACCATCTGAAAAGGTAGAAAGAAAAAAGACTTCGGAAGATCTATCAAAAATAATCACGGATTGCGTTCAAGAATTAACAGGTTTAGCAAAATTAAGGAATAATTCTATTAAGCTAAAAATTCAAGAAAGTTCCATTATAGAACTTGAAAAAAATGAGATACACGAAGTTATAAGTAATTTATTGGCTAATGCTCTAAAGTATACACCTCCAGGGGGTGAAATCTTAATAGAAACAAACGTGTCAAAAGATTTCATAATTGTATCTTTTAAAGACACAGGAATTGGCATAACAAAAGAAGAAAGAGAATTACTTTTTAAACGATTAGGCAAAATTGAGCGATTTGGTCTAGGATGGGATGTTGATAGTGAGGGTTTAGGATTAGGATTGTTCATATCGAAAAATATTATTGATTTACATGGTGGTAAAATTTGGGTTGATTCAGAAGGAAGAAATAAGGGTTCAACTTTTTATTTCTCACTTCCAATTATAAGCGAAAAAATATAACTTTTCTTATTTTCTCATTTTAAGAAATTCGCCAGATTTCATTAAATTGCATGGTTTAAGATAGCTTTTTCCGATCCTTACTGATAATTCTTCCAACAATTTAGAATATTCATTATACTTTTTTTTTCCGGTAATAAATGGACCAGGTAAATGAAATCCAGCAGATACAGCATTATCTATAATTTTAAATCCTTTAACAATTCCTTCTTCTAAAAGCCTGCAACCTTCGTTTATAGAAATTGCTATTATTGTTTCAGCATCTAAAATTCCCGCCTTTCTTGATTTATCTATCACAGGTGTCTGATCATCTATCCAGTCATAGAATCCCTTTCCCGTTTTTCTGCCTAAGTTGCCATTTTCAACTAATTTAGTAAGAACCCTGCCAGGAATAAAATCGGAAGAGATTGTATTTTCTAAATATTTCATAACATGATAAACTGTATCCAGACCAATAATATCGCAGAAAAGACATACCCCTAAAGGCGATAATTCCACCATATCTGCATCTATTTGCTCAAAAGTTAGATTTTTCTCGGAGGCATAGTCAATAATCCAGTTTATATAAATTAAACCCGCTGATACAACTCTATTTGCGATAAAACCAGGAGATTCTTTTTCTAATCTAATAACTAGTCTCTTACCTTCTAAACTTGGTAATTTTTGTGCTATAGCTACACCAACATCTATAATTTCATCAGTAGTTTTATCTCCTTTAGTAACTTCAATCAATTTATTTTCTACCGGGGGTGGAAAAAAATGCATACCTATGACCCTTTCGGGACACCCTGACGCTTCTCCTATTCTAATAATACTCATTGAAGATGTATTAGTTGCTAAAATAGCATGATCGGGAGCGTATTTACCTAACTTTTCAAAGACTTCCTGCTTGACTTTCAAAATTTCAGGAACACATTCAATTACTAAATCTGCATCTCCTACAGCTTTAGCTAAATCAATATCTTTAAATAATTTACTTATAAGAGCGTCCGCAGTATTACCTTCACCTAATTGTTTGTTAGATTCAAGTATCCGTAAACCATAATTTATATCATTTTCAATTCGATTTGTAGCTTTATTAATTGAATCTAAACTAATATCGTTCAACGAAACTTTCTCAAAGCCCGCCATTAACGCAGTTTGAGCAACAGAATGACCTTGCACTCCTGCCCCAATTACAGCAACATTTTTGATATGGCCAATTTCAACCAATTTATTCGACTCTATTTGAATTTATTGAATTTATTTTATATAATATTTTTGATTCAATCTTGTATTTAAGTCTATACTCAAAAATCGGGTTATATCTTTCTTTTTCTAAAATAATAAAAAAGTAAAAATGACATATTTAATTTAATATAGTAATTTAATTAACATTCTTAAATTCTGATTATGTACGGATCTGAAGTAAACAAGATTAATGGGGTTGTTCAAATCAAAATTGATGTCCCCTTTCCTATGAAATTTGTCGCAATTTACTTGTTCAAAGTCGATAATTCATATGTTATGTTTGATGCCGGCTTTAATAGGGCGAATTGGAATAAAGTTTTTTTTTCTGCACTAAAGGATTTAAATATATCCTTTAAAGAAATAGATTACTGTATTATTAGCCACGAACATCTTGACCACATCGGTTTAATTAGAAAGTTCAGACGAAAAAATCCTAATATTAAAGTTATGATGTCAGAAGTAACTCATGAAACACTTATTTGGGAAACTGATCCAAAAAAATTTAGTGAAATGGAAGAGGCAGCTAAGGATGAGGCAAGATTAATGGTTAAATTCGGAATGAGCGAAGATCAAGCAAAGAGACTAGTTGAGTGGTCTACTATGTGGCCCAAACTTAGGAAATATAATAGGCCTGATAAAATCTTATATGATGGAGATGAAATTTCATTTAAAACAAATAAACTGTCAGTAATTTGGACCCCTGGGCATTCTCTTGGTCATATATGTATTTTTGACAACCAAAAAAAATATTTATTCTCAGGAGACCACATTCTCTCTAGAATAACTCCTCATATTGGAAATTTCCTAGTAAATCCCACTCTTGAAGAGAAATATGATTTTACTGATATTTTAGACCATTATTTAAATTCTTTGGATAGGATTGATAAATTAGCTCCTAGCATAATATTTCCCGCTCATCAAGATATTATTTATAATCCACATGAGCGTATACTCGAAATTAAAGAACATCATGCCAATAGGCTGCGAGAGATTTCAAGTATGATTAGAGATAAACCATTAACTCCCGTAAGAATAGCTCAATTACATTTTGGAGAACTGGATGAAATAAACTCAATCCTGGCACTAAGCGAGGTTTTAGGTCATCTTATTTATTTAGAAAACAAAGATGAAGCGGAAAGAATTGAAAAAAATGGAAAAATCTTATTTAAGAGTTTGTAAGGGATGTCTTAGTGTTTTAATGAGTTTTCGCACTACAAATCTCTCACCTCTATTGAATGATCTAAACATAATAATTCAGTTAGTTAATGAGCTTTGACGAAAATAATTTAGAATTTTATACCCATTCTAACTTGAATTGATATTTAATCATCAAAGGCTTTTAAAATTGAATCAAATCTCTCCTTAACCGCATTTTTAAGGATTTGCTGGGTATGAGTTAAGATATAAAATTTTTCATTAATAATAGCTTGAAAGACGATGTCAGCTACCTCATCGGGAGTGAGTCCAGGGGATTCTTCTAAAAATTTCTTCATCCTCTCAGTTATATCAACGTTATCCTCAAATTTTAATGTTGAGTCACCTTCTTTTTGGTCATCTAGCAACCGTCTTATCGCAGAAGTAAATATCTTTGTTTGAACATATCCAGGGCAAAGTACAGAAATCTTAATCTTCGGTCCATTTTCTGCCAACTCAAGTGCTAATCTCTCTGAAATAAATAGAACTGAATGCTTAGACACTCCATAAGTCGCGCCTCCTATACCAGTAGAAAGTATACCCTCAATCGATGATGTATTGATAATATGGCACTCTGTATCTTGCTCGATCATTATTGGAACAAAAGTACGGATGCCATGAATTACTCCCATTAAATTCACGCCCAAGACGAATTCCCACTCTTTTAAACTATATTCCCACGTAAGACGAGGGATAGCAACACCTGCGTTATTAAATAATAAATGAACATGACCTCCAAATGAATCGAGAGTTTTTTGAGCTAAATTTTTGATATCACTAGCTTTTGAAGCATCTGTCAATACAGCCAAAACATCTGCACTTTCACGTTTTAATCTTCTCTCAGCTCTTCTCAATCTTTTCTCATTTATATCTGCTAAGACGACTTTCATACCTTCCTTAACAGCCCTATTCGCTAATCCAAGACCGATTCCGCTTGCTGCACCAGTAATAACAGCTACCTTATCCTTAAAATCTTTCATATTTTTTAATTACTCCAATTTATTATTTAATAAAAAACTAAGGTAAAATAAATATGATTTCATAATTTTAGAATTTAATCTAATCGTTCTCTGACCATCCAATTCATAAATGGATCTTTATGAATGAGAAAACTTGTGCTGAATGAACGGACATCCGTTCAAGGAAGAATTATTCTTTTATCCGTTTTTGACACAATATTATTATCGAAAAAAACAAGTTATTTAATAAAAAACAAGGTTTAATTTACTCAAAACTGAAGCCGAAGACATTTATAGACTGTATTAAATAAATATGATATAAAAATCATGAATACTGATTACAAATGAAAAGAAGTAATAACATATAATTTTTAATTAAAAATTTTTCCATCAAGGTTTATCATCTTTATGCACTTCTTGCTCTATCTTCATAATAATTAAAAAAAAAAAAGTCATTAAAAAGTAAAATCTATTTTTACTTTAATGGCATGCGCCGAACAGGAGATACAAGGGTCGTAGGCTCGAATTAGTTTCTCGACACCAAAAATAATCTCTTCTTTAGGTTTATCTATGACGGACGGTACAAATTTTCTGATGTCCTCTTCAATATTTTTCAGATTCGCTGCTGTAGGAGTTATAATGTTTGCGTAAGTGAGTTTACCGGTACTATCTGTTTTGTAGTGGTGCATCAATAAACCCCTTGGTGCTTCAGTATAGGCTATTCCCTCACCTGCTCTAGGAGTAACTTCGCTATTATCTAATTTATATTCAAGATTTTCTAAAAGCTCAATGCTATGGTCAATAGAGTACAACAATTCGATTGCCTGTGCTTTATTTATGTCTAAAGGCTTATAACTAGGTAGGATCATGTCAGATGCTTCTAATTTTTCTCTTGCTCCTTCAGATAAATATTTGTAGTTGTTATTTAAACGAGATAGAGCTGATACCATGAATCCCTTATTATTTAAGTTAGAAACTTTAGTATTTGAGTAGTCAAGAACTTCTTCTTTAAGATAATTTTGATATTGGTCTTGCTGAATTTTAATTCCATCAGGCGAGATAATGTCACCCTTAGAGAATTCGTAATTATCTGTTCCACCTAACGATAGTGTTTGGGTTTTTCTTTCAAAATCACCCATATTTAAGGATAAAAACAAATCAGCAGTTATCGCAGCATCTTCTCTCATTGTTTTCAGCTTATCTAATAGCTTACCTAAATCTGCCTTTTTAGGTAGTTTTCTGAATCCGCCAAGCTTGGTGTTAATTGGATGAATGGCTCTACCACCTAATATATCCACAATATCATTTCCTAGTTTTTTAAGTTGAAGAGCCCTTTTTACTTCGGTTGGATATTTACTGGCCATGGCGATTGCGCTTGGATATCCTAAGAAGTCAGGTAATGCTAAGAAATAGGTGTGAAGCGTACTGCTCTGTATGAGCTCGCCCATGTACAATAATTCGCGTAACTTGCCAGTCTGTTCGGTCTCCTCCACACCCATACACCTCTCCATGGCGATAAATGAAGTAAGTTGATGTGAGACACAGCAAATACCGCAAATACGGGAGGTCAGATCTGCTACTTCGTCGTAATTTCTACCCCGGAGTAGAGCCTCAAACAATCGCGCTCCTTCAATAACTCTTAGTTCCACTTTTTCAACTTTTTCTTCTGAAGCTTTAATATAAACGTCTCCATGGCCTTCAATACGAGCAATATGGTCTATTTTTATTTCTCTCACTGTCATAATATCAACTCCTCAATTTGTTTTGCTGTTCCAACAAATAACCTTAATCTCTTTAAAATCTCGTCATTTGAAATGTTTTTCTCCTTAAATATCTTTAGTTCCGCCTGAAAGTTAGAATTATCTATCGGACCTCTACAGCAATCACACGTATGATCGTAAGATGGACAAATCGCACCACATCCTGCCCGCGCAACAGGTCCTAAACAGACTATTCCGACGTCTAACAGACATCGATTCTCTTTTAGTTTACAATCAACGCAGACATGGTAGTTTTTTACTGTTAACGGTTTTTCCAATAGAACATCTTTTAGGATTTGGATAAAATCATTCTTTGCAATCGGACAACCATGCATGTAGTGGTCTACTTTTATGTATTTATCTATTCCTGAAAATTTATCAAGCGAACTGAGAGGTACATTTCCTTTATATACAAAATTAATCGCGTCTCCTTCATCGTAGTAATTCTTCAATGCTGGAATATTACCATAACAAGCACAAGTCCCTAAAGCAATAACAATATTAGATTCTTTTCTTATTTTTTTGATTTTATCAATTTCTCTCTGACAGGTCACGGTGCCTTCAATAAACGCTATATCGTATGGACCAGGTTCGTTGTTAGATTGTGCTTCTTTAAAGTTTACGATATCAATATGTGTTATGATATCTAATAGTTCTTCCTCTAAATTAAGAATCTGTAGTTGACACCCGGCACATGACACTAATCCATAAATAATAACTTTTAGCTTCGCCATTTTCATTCACCTACATCTTTTACTTTATCGTATCTAAATACTGGTCCATCCTTACAAACATATTTTCCATGGATCATGCAATGCCCACATTTTCCTATTCCACATTTCATATGTCTTTCGTGCGAAACATAAATTTGATCTTCACTGAAATTTCGGTTTAGAAGTAGCTCAATAGCATACTTTATCATGATAGGTGGTCCACAACAGATTACAACTGTATTATAAGTTTCGAGATTATGCTTTTCCATCAATGATGTTATTAAGCCAACATCACGCTTCCAAGTATCGTCAGCTCTATCAACAGTCAAATTTATCTCAAATCCCTCTTTTTTTAAGGTTTCTATATCCTCTCTAAATAAGATATCCTGAGGCGATTTAAAACCTAAAAATACTCTAACTCTCTCATACTTATCTCTTTTCTTTTTGATGTACTTTAACATGCCCATTGGAGGAGCTGTTCCTGTACCTCCAGCAATGATTATGATGTCTTTACCCTTAAAATCCTTCATTGGATATCCATGACCGTAAGGTCCACGAATACCTATTGTATCGTCTTCATTTAACTTAAAAATAGCGTTTGTAACGGAGCCGACTTTTCGGATAAGTAGTTCGATGTATTCACTATCATTTGATGCAATAGAAATAGGGCATTCTCCTAAATACGGCATTGAAACCTTAACAAATTGTCCCGGTTTTGGATCCAAGTCGCATCTCACTTTAAAAATGAATGTATCCTCTGTTTCTTTTTTTATGCTTTCAATTAAATAATCTTTTGGAACATATACATCATTTATCTTATCTGAAGCTTTCATGCGATCAACTCGTCCACTATTTTCATATAATCAATTTTACTTGGGCATTGCCTGATACATCTCCCGCATCCCGTACAAGACGGTATGCTATATTTCTCCTTGAAATATTGAATTTTATGATAAATCCTATGCTTGAATCGCTTAAGGCGTGAATCTCTAAAAACTTCATCTCCAGCGACTTTAGTAAAACCCTCTATCTGACATGAATCCCACGTGATTTTTCTTTCTCCTGATTGTAAATCAAGCGAAATGTCATCACTAATACTGAAACACATGCAAGTTGGACAAACTAAAGTACATGAGCCACATCCTAAACAAGAACCATTGGCGTTCTCTGAATCCCATAATATATCATCAATTTTATCTGCTATATCAATATTCACTAAGTTACTGCTACCGGAAATTTTAGGAATTTCAAATTCATAGTCGACTAAGTCGCCAACGAATTTCCTGCCCCTTTCAGAACCAATATCAATGAAGTATTGATCCTCCATTTCAAAAAACAATAAGTCATACTTCGGAGCGACACCTATCCGATTTTCAAATAAAAATTCATCTCGTATTTGACGATCGCTTATTAATCCAATAAAAATAGTATTCTCACGCATTTTCTTGTAATATGGATCTGGAGGATCTTCTTCCAAGAATAGCTTATCGAGTATCGGGAGCGACATCAGGTCACATAACCACGCACCAAAAACTACCCGTTTTTTAGCCTCAAAATTGTAGTCTAATTTACCGTTTTTAATGTCCGCTATTTTGTATTCCTGAGGTTGTAAATACTTCTTAAATGAATAGTATGGCATTTCAGTTAAGTTTATTTGAGATATATCTTCAACCACTTCATAGCGCACGATGTCAGTTTTAATTGGAGCTATAAGTTCAAAATCGTTTTTCAGGTTCTCTAAAAAACTATTCAAATCCGATAATGGTAATATTTTCCCCCAATTACTTGATTTTGGTCCAATTTTTTCCTTAGGCTTAAGATTATCGTATAGTAAGTGAATTTCGATAAGCATCTGGATTAATTCTTCTTTTGACAATTTAGAAAAATTATCAAATAATATATTTTCCATCATTTTTTTTTTAAACCTCAAAAATTTATTTATAAGAATTTCAATCTTAAACTAAATATTGAGGAAGAGTTTAAGATTTAAACTTCAAGATATGAAAGTAAATTTTAGTATAAAAAGATTAACTATTTTCGATAATTTGTGATCGTAGTACAATCGTCAAATTGATAAAAATGAAAAAAATTAATGAAATAATAAATACATTGATCGAGATAGAATATTCGAAATTCGAAAAAATGATCTAAAATAATAACGGAAATTGATCAAAATGTTTAAAATCAATAAAATTCAAATGATTTTTTTTCGATTTCGATAATAAATATGATTAAATTTCTTTTTTTGGTATTCTTGTCCGAAATCGGTCATAATTTCTCAAAAAGTTTCCCATATCATTCATATATGATCAAAATTATTATTAAAATAGGAAAAAAAAATAAAATTAAAAAAAATGGAAGTGATACAAAAAATTATTGAAAAAACGAAAGAAGCGGTTATTTCTGACATTCAGAAGAAAGCAATATATTTTTATGCGAGTCAAGTTAGTAGAGGCACAATTTCCCAAGTATGTCCTGCACTTATTAGGGTTCTGCTGAATTCCGAGAAAGGAGCTCTAAAAAATGAGTTAGGTAGGGTTATATTTCATTTACAGAAAACTGAAAGACTTAATACTCTAATTGGGCTACAGAAATTACTTGACGCATCATTAATTGTTGCCCCTGAAGAAATGTTTAAAATTCTCGAGTCTTCCGGTAAAGAAGCTCAAGTACTAGCTCAAAAAATCATGGATACCCTAAAAGAGTAAGTTTTTCATTATAATTTCTTTTGCAATTTTTAATTTAGTTATTTTCATATTTTTCAAAAGGATTAAGATTTGTCTGATTATATTAATAATTGCTCGTCGTGTGAGGGAGATTTTATCGGTCTTAGAACAACACTGACTCGCTCTACACTTTTTACATCACTTCGCCCTTGAAATGATTCAATTAAAGCATCCATTTCATTAACATTTGGGACATTAATTTTTACTAAGATTTCATTCTGAATCAATTTATATACCTCTATACATTGAGGAATTAATTGCATTTCTCCCAATAATCCTGTTATATTTTCAGAATTTGATGGGATAACTGTTAAAAATGCTATAATCGAATCTTCATTAACAAAAGAGAGTTTAATCGTGAACTTTTCGATAATTCCTTTATTTTTTAATTTATTTACTCGTTTTCGGACAGAGGATTCAGATAAATTAACTTTCAGATCTTCAGCGATTTCTTTGTAAGATCGTCTCGCATTTTCCATAAGCATTGCTAGAATCCTTTTATCTTTGTCGTTTAGACTCTTCATTTTTTCCCTTCTTTTTAGTTCTAAATCTAATTATCTATCTTTGTAAATAATTATTTTGAAAATTCAATACTCCCTCTCAATATATAATATGGCTAACAAGAAATACACTTATACAGCATCTAAATGAATAATAATTAGTTTAGCTATTGATAAAATGCCATCTATCTTAGAAAAGATTCGAATCTTGGGTGAAAATTCAAAATATGATATTTGTGCTAGCACTGCTTCCAGTCGTACAGATAAATATCCAAAGCTTTTTGGAGATTCGGAAAAATTGGTTGGAGCCACAGCAAGAGCAGGTATTTGCCATAGTTATACCACTGATGGTAGATGCATGAGTCTTTTTAAAACTCTATACACTAATAAATGTATATACAGTTGTAAATACTGTTTTACTCGGAGTTGTAAGCAGCGAGTGAGTTTTACTCCCGAAGAATATGCTCGCACTTTTATGAAACTCTATTCGATGAATGTAGTGGAGGGTATATTCATTTCCTCTGCAGTGTGTCGTAGTGCTGATGATACAACAGAAGAAATGCTGGAAGCAGTTCGACTGCTTCGATTTAAATATCACTTTCAAGGTTATGTTCATTTTAAGTGTTTACCCGGTGTAAGTCAACATCTCCTTAAAGAGGCGATATCTCTTTCTGATCGTATCTCAGTCAATACGGAAGCCTCCACTAAAGAATATCTCGCCGAAATCGCAGAACAGAAAGACTTTAAGAATGATATATTAACACGACAACGCTGGTTAAAGCAGATTCGTATAAAACACAATATTGAAGCCCTTAAAATCATGAAGGATTTGAAACAAGATAATAAATTGGGATTCCAAGAAAAGATGATAAAAGATCGACGAGTGGATGGATATAAAAAATTTCGATGGGATGGCGCTCCAATTCTCAATAGTGGTCAAACTACTCAATTTGTAGTGGGAGCCGCGGAAAATGAAACTGATTGGGATCTCCTTAAAAGGATCGACTGGCAATATAAGGAAATTGATTTAAGACGTGCTTACTTTTCTTCTTTCATTCCAATCAAAGGAACACCATTTTCAAATAAGAATGCAGCTCCATTAGCAAGAGAACATCGGTTATATCAAAGTGATTGGCTTTTGCGAATCTACCATTATAAGTTAAAAGATTTGAAAGAAGTTTTAACAGAAGAAGGTAATCTTCCCCGAGGAGATCCGAAAATTCTTTTTGCGAGGCATTATTTTAAAGAAAATGAACTTGTCGATCCTAACCAAGCACGTTACCAAGATTTACTCCGTGTTCCCGGAATTGGACCTATTTCTGCTAAACGTATAATTAATCTACGAGCTCAAAAGTTTAAATTTAAAAGTCGAGAAGATTTAAAATCTATAGGTGTAGTGCTAAAAAGAGCAGATCCTTACATCATTATAAATGGTCGAAATCAAAGGACTATAGAAAATTTTTTCAAGCCTGAAAGTAGTAAAATTTCCATTGGGGGATTTAATGAATAAGAAAGAAAACTGCCAAGATCCGTTAAAAGTCGTTGGACGTGCGAAAGGTTACTCACGTAAAGAATTGATCCTCAATCTACCCCGTCATTCTAAATTTATCCCTAATCTTTTAAAACAGGTTGAAAACCTCCCTGAAGAACTCCTCCGCAATTCTGGTTCTCCAATGGCAAAGAGATTCATCCGAATGATGCGAGAAATCTCTACCGAAGCATATCGAGCAAGACAATTTACACGAACAGAAATAAATAATCAAGGTGTGTTATTCGGAGTAGTATTACTCAAACATCGAGTTATGGATCTTACGCTAAAATATTTTCATAAACGATGGCCACAATGCATAATTTGTTTATATAACGAACACACTCATAAAACTGGACTTATAGATGAAAAAGGAACAATTCGGGAGGTAAAATTACCCCTCAAGGATGTTGTCGAAAAAATTAGTAAAAATCGCCCCATTATACCATATTTTGATGATATCCAATTTTCTGGAAAGGAAATCTTTGAAACGCTTTACAAATCACAAAACATCACCGAACGAGAAAATCCTCGTTACTTTAAACAGATGATCCCTAACTACTGTTTTGAATTACCTGGGATGAGAAAGGGGGTAGAAAAGCGTTATTCCTCTCGAAATAAGAAAATTAATGAATTTCTATAATATTTAAGCCACAATATAATATAAAAAAAAAAATGAATTTAATTTTTGAAAATGTTTATACATGAAAATGCTAACTCTTTCCTATATAACTTAGAGATTCTTGTATTGTAGAATAAGTTTTAAGATAGCATCTAAATCCTTCAATATCATAGAACTCCATGGCAAATTTAGCCGTGTATTCCATTGCTTCCCCCAGATCTTCTGTTTTAACTTCGTCAAAATTTATACTTTCGATCCCTTTTTTAGTTACTGCTGTAGCGGCCGGAACTAGACGTTTAATAATTTTGGGCACAGGAAATTTCTGTAGAGTGTCTAAATATCTCTGAGCAACTGTCTCTACGATTGAAGGAGGAAACCATGTAAACATTACTATATAAGGCATTTTTCTTTTCTCACCTCTCTGGATTTTTATAAATGTATGGTAGTATAAATTTGAAAGGACCTATATTTAAAATTTACTTTTTTATGTAAAATTTAAAATTTGTTTCATTAAAAAGAAATATAAAAAAATTAGTATTTTAAATTAAAGACTTTCCTCATCTGGTTTCAAGAATACTCGGGGCTATTCTGCTAAAACTCCATGATTATCATTCTGATCCCCCAAAACTCAGAAATCTTTAAGGAGCGGACCGAACAACCTTTCATAGTGGACTGCCATACAATGAATTCCTGCTGCTTTTGTAGTTTTCTTGATTTCTTTTATGAACGGCTCGAAAAATTCAAGGTTAATTTTATCTATTGCAGCATATTTACCAGGCTTATTCCCTTTATTATCTTTTTCAGCTTTTTTTAGTGAATCTAAAAGGAATTTAGGAACAGATACACCAGGGATATATTCATTGAAGTACCAAGCAATTCCATAAGCTTTTAATGGAAACAATCCTAATAATACAGAAACGTCATACCTTTCTAATTCTTTTAAGAACACCTTTGCCTCTTCGATATCAAAAGCCGTTTGTGTTTGAATAAAGTCAACTCCCGCTTCAACCTTTCTACCTACTTTAAGGATCTCTGGTTCAAGATAAGGTGGTCGAGCGTTTGGATTTGCGGCACATCCTATGTTTATTTCGATCGGTCCTCCTCTAATTTCTTTACCTTCTAAGTCTGTACCGTCGTCTACTATTTTTGAAACGAGCTCAATGAATTGAGTACTATCTAGATCAAAAGCAGGACGCGCTTGCTTGTTATCTCCTAAAGCAGAATGATCTCCTGTGAGTGTCAAGATATTTTTAAGTCCAAGTATAGCACCTCCAACAACATCACCAAATAGGGCAATTCGGTTCCTATCTCTTACAGTCATCTGCCAAACAGCTTCCATTCCAGCTTTTTCTTGAATTAAATAGCTTGGTACCATTGAACATGTATAAGCGTCACCCTGTGGTCCATCTGTAACATTTGCAGCCACTATTTTACCCGTTTTCTTCATCTCTTCGGCAGAATGTATAATTCCGCTTAAATCGAAATCCTTTTCAGGCTCTAATTCTCCGGTAAATACAAACTTACCCTCTCTAATTTTTTTCATGAGATTTGAAAATGCTTTTCTTTTTGGCATCTATTTTTTCTCCTCCTTCTTTTTTTCGTCTTCTTCATTGGTAAAGGATTTATTGATTTGTATATAAGCCGGGCTCGTAGCATTTCGGTAATCTCTAGGTGGTCTATATTTTGTGAATAAATCTAATCTATTAAATTGCTTAAGTCTCTTATAAATTTCTATCCAAGCACAAGGTCGTGTGTAACCTCCTACTTCACATAATCCATCCACGGTACCTCCACATGGTCCATTATTCAAGTGTTTTGCACATCCAGCAATAGGGCATACACCACCAGTCTCACCTAAAAGGCAGTTACCACAAGTTTCACAGTATTGAATATAGTTATTTTCTCCAGCATTCTGGACACCTCCAAACATGCTATCTTGAGCAGGATATGTAAGTATCTTTTCCGCAATTTTATTCATCATAGCTACTCCAAGACCGCATGCTAAAGAAACAATCGCATCATATTCTTCTAAGAAAGGTCTCACTGTAGTTGCAGCAATTCTGTCATCACACTGTCTTAAGATAGTGATTGCCCTCCAAATTAATTCCTTGCCCTCTGTTCGGGCTTTTAACTCTAAGAGCTGACCAAGGATTTTCGCCTCATTAATTGATCTTGGAGGCTGACAACAACCATCGCAGCCAGCAATGAGTATTTTTTTATAGTCCTTAACCAAAGCCCATATTTCGTTTATATCTTTTTGTTGTGTTATTATCATTTTTTATTACACTTTTTTTATTTCTGATTTTAATTTATTTAAAAAAATAATTATTTAATTAGGCATTCTCCTTAGCAATTTCTTCTTTTTTTTCGATTTTGTCACCGGTTTTTCCAATAGGACCTAGCTCCTTTATTTGACCTACAAAATCAGTGATTACTTCTGAGAATCGCTTTCCTTCACTAGCAGACACCCACTCAAGTCGGTAGCGATCAGGATGAATTCCAACTTTTTCTAGTGTCTCCTTTAATTCATTATACCTCTGTAAGGCGTCATAATTACCTTCTAAATAATGGCAATCTCCAATATGACATCCTCCAATAAAGACACCATCAGCACCTTCTAGAAAAGCTTGTAATATAAAGCGTTTAGAAAGTCTTCCTGTACACATTACTCTTATTGGTCGTATATTTGTAGGGTATTGGAATCGACTTACCCCGCATGTATCTGCACCTGCATAGCTACACCAATTACATAAAAAGGCAACAATCCGAGGTCTCTCATCAACGAAATCACCCTTAAGTGCTTCACTAATCATTGGAGCTATTTGATTATCTGCAAAATGGCTCATATTAATTGCTTGAGCTGGACAAGCTGCTGCACAATCGCCACAACCTTTACAAAGAAGTGGATTAGATTCTGAAACCAAAATATCGTTATCGAGGTTTACTCCAATTGCGCCAAAATTGCACACATCTTCACATCTCTGGCAAGCTATACATAATGAAGGATCAACTATAGAAACTAAAGGTTCATTTTCAACAATACCAGATATTAAAGGAATTAACGCATGAGCAGCTGCACCTCTAGCTTGGGATATTGATTGTGCGATCCCCTTTGGACCATGAGCAGTACCAGCAAGAAAAATACCATCTGTTGCAAAATCAACTGGTCTCAATTTTATATGAGCTTCCAAGAAGAAACCATTTTGATCACGTGGAACTTTAAGCATTTCTGCGAGCGATTTATTCTCATTAGGTTTTAAAGGTGTCGATAAAATGACTTTATCAGCTTCAACATGAATGGATTCTTGTGATAAGATATCATTAACCTTAACAACTACTTTTCCATCAGTTAGATCAATTTCAGGATATTCGGTGAATCGCATATATGCTACCTTTTCTCTAGCTTTCCAATAATATTGCTCTTCATCAGTTCCAACTCTAATATCTCTAAACATAACGCTAACATTAGAATCAGGATAATTATCCTTTACATACATCGCATTTCTAACTGATTCTGAGCAACAAATTAACGAACAGTAAGAGCATCCTTTCTCAGGATCTGTCTGTCTTGAATTTACACAATGAATAAAAACAAATGATTCTCCATCTTTTATCTCATTATTTTTTATTTTCTGTGAAAATTCTAACTGAGTCATTATTCGGTCATCTTCTCCATAATGATACCATCCTTTTGGCTTATCTTCATAAGCACCTGTGGCTACTACGATCACGCCGACATTCAAATTAAGAATTCTATCATCAGCATTACTTTTGACTTTGACTTTGAAATCACCAATCGATCCTCTTATATCCTTAATATCAGAATTCAAGTAAGTTGTAATGTTTTTCAACTCATTGTATTCTTTTAATTTCCCTTCAAGAAATTCCTTTGAATCAATATTATCAAAATTGATCTTATAGATTTGGTTTAATTGGCCTCCTAAGGAGTCAGCTTTTTCAACTAAATGAACTTTGTACCCTTGTTTTGCGATTTCCATTGCAGCTGAGATACCAGAAATGCCTCCGCCAATGACTAAAGATTCTGGAACTACTTCTCCCTTAATTTTATACTCTGTTTTCAAATATCTTGTACGAGCAACGCCCATTCTGATTAAATCCTTTGCTTTATCAGTTGCTTTTTCTCGTTCTTTCATATGTACCCATGAATCCAATTCTCGAATGCTTACGAAATTGAAGAGATATTCATTTAACCCGGCCTCACGAATAGTTTTTTGAAATAAAGGCTCATGAGTTCTTGGAGTACATGCAGCAATAATCACTCGATTGAGATCTAACTCTTCAATCTTATCTTTAATAATATCTTGAGTCAAACTCGAGCAACTATACTTATTATCCATGGCAAATACAACATTAGGAAGTGTTTTTGAATACTCGACTAATCCAGGAACATCCATATAACCACCAATGTTTATACCACAATGACATACAAAAACACCTATCCGAGGCTCATCTGTATCTCTAACAATCCTTAGTGTGGGTAACTCAACCTTCTGCTCCTCCTCGCTTAAGGGAGTCGCATGTAATGCCGCTAAGGCTGCTGCCCCTCCTGCTTTTGCGACTGAATTCGCAATATCATCAGGAGATTGACAAGATCCAGTGACATAAATCCCGTCCCGAGTAGATTCCAAGTCTTCAACTGAATTTTTTGTTTTGTAGAAGCCAATTTCGTTTATCTCTATTCCTAAAAGTTTAGCTAAATCAACTGATTCTTTTCGAGGAATCACCCCATTCGCTAAAACTACTAAGTCGAATTTCTCAGAAAGTATTGTATTTGAATCTATATCTTCGTGAATTACAATCAGGTCATTGTTTTCTGCGTCTTCGGAGATAGTTCCTGGAAGACCTCGATAGTACTTTAAATTATATTCGTTCTTTGCTCTCTCAATAAATTCTTCTTGATTTTTTCCGATTACCCTAGTATCATTGAAAAAGACGGTTACACTTGTTTCAGGAGAATGCTCACGTGTCACAACCCCCTCTTTTACCATGTACATGCAACAAAATTTTGAACAATAAGCACAATATGACTTATCTCTTGAACCAACACAAGCAATAAACGCAACGTTATGGATATGTTTTTGATCTGATGGCCTCAATAATTTTCCTTCTGTGGGTCCAGACGCACTTAGCAACCTTTCGTACTGCATTGATGTTATTACATTTGGATATACACCATAATTATATCTTGTGATGACTGAAGGATCAAAAAGATCAATTCCTGTAGCTACAACTACAGAGGCAACCTTATATTCCACCTCTTCGTCCTTCATCTCGAAATCAATTGCTTCTGCATTACATTGTTCTAAACATAATTTACATGCACCTTTAGTCAAGAATAAGCATTTTTCTGCATCGATCGTAGCTTTTCGAGGGACTGCTTGAGGAAATGGAATATAAATCGCAGTTCTATTCCCCATTGATTCTTCGAATTCACTAGGTATTTTCTTCATTGGACATTTCTCTATACAAGCTCCACAGCCAGTACATTTATTAATATCAACGTAACGAGATTTCTTTAGTACTTTAACTGTAAAATCTCCTGCTTCTCCAGTTAAATCTTTTACTTCTGAATATGTAAGAAGCTCTACATTTGGATGACGAGCAACTTCAACCATTTTAGGAGCAAGAATACAAATACTACAATCCAAAGTAGGAAATGTTTTATCTAATTGAGACATACGACCTCCTACGCTTGAAGTCTTTTCAATAAGAATTACTTTATAACCTTGCTCTCCCAGAGTTAAAGCACATTCAATTCCACTAATGCCCGCTCCAATTACTAAAATATTACTATTTTTCATACTTCTTCAGTTTTTATTTAAAAATAATTTTAATTACG
>SDBT01003299.1_pt1 | contig 28003 bp, 48 predicted proteins | sample 2277101 | NCBI WGS metagenome assembly SDBT01 (sample SAMN10404973, study PRJNA504765) | marine sediment metagenome | isolation source: marine sediment core GS10_PC15, 103 cmbsf | place: Arctic Ocean: Southern Knipovich Ridge | collected 2010 | reverse complement strand
TCGGTGCTTGCCAGTGCGTCACCCATGTGAATCTGCTTACGACCCGTCAATGCTACTGACCCCGCTGCGGGGTTAGTGTATGCTGCATTTAGGAAGCCGTTGTACACAACATCCTTCTGCGATAGCATCGTGCCTATGACTGTGCCAGTTCCATCGGGGGTATGTCCGCCCTGGGCGTCAACGGTAGGCGAGAAGGCTCCTGCTCCCATAACGGACCCGAGGTGTGAGTGACCCGCTCCGGACACTGCCGCACCCCCGATTACACTGATGAGGTGGGTGTGGGCTGCCTCTGCTTCGACGTTGTGAGTATGGGCGGCCTGGATGACGCCTGCAAAGGCAACCGTCTGCGCTACCCTCGACAATATGCGGACTCCTACGAGTCGAGCTATGTTGTCATCGAGGTATGGGCTGAGGTCTATGGCTGTAGTCTCTGCAATCGCCATTCCCGTCGCGTTGATTACGTTTACCATCAGTATCACCTAGTACTCTATGTGAGTACCTCTCATCTGCATCTCAAGATCGCCAGCTGCGATTGTGGTCCCTGGGTCTGCGACTATTCTGAGCTCCGTCATGTTGTTGAACGCCAGTATCTTAGGATTCATCTCGAATGGTCCTTGGAACATCGGTGTGACTCCTGGGGCTCCTCCTCCAGGTATCATCTGTGGGAATCCGGCGTTTATAACCCATCCGTGGAACAGGTTCAGGTGACCCGGTCTCCTCAGAGGAGACTGATCCCACCATACTCTTCCACGACCTGCGGCCAGGTATGCGGCGATGTCCTTTAGTATTAGAGCCCTGTCCGAGATTCTTGTCCAGTCGAAGCTGAACTCCTCCCAAGGCCTCGCGACGTGTGCAGGATTCCGGTAGGTAAACTCGTACTCTGGAGCCGGGTTGATTACTGCGCTGTTCACGCCCCATGTCCAGAACGGATTGATCTTCGGACCATCCTGCCCGGTAGCACCAGACATCTTCTTCATGTTGTCAATGGTTATCGGGAAGCTCTTGCTAATGACAGGGCTTATCTTCCCTGACACGCGGTCTTTCAGACTTACGGGACCGCCAGGCTGGTACATTGTACCGCCGTAGATGTCCTGAAGCTGTGCGTCGGTGTCTGCTACTCGACCCATAAGCATGACTCTTATCGCGGAGTCCGTTGCCAGAATGCCAGTGGCGTCAGCGTGTAGTCTTACGGCTACACGTTGCGCCGGAGTGATTTTGATTGTAGTGTCCTCAAGAGGATCAAGGCTGATCTTCCCGAAGGGGAAGGGGCCTCGTGCGAATCTCTGGTCATAGGGGTTTGCCATGCTTCTCTCGGCCATAGCTCTGATGTGCATACGGCTCGGTGAAGATGGGAAGGGCTCTCCGTCGATGAGGACCTGAACTCTTTCCAGACCCGCGGGGTTACCTGCTAGGTTGTAGGGTGAGTAGAGGTGCATTTCCTCGAGGATGAAGCCGTGCTCTCCTGCGTCGATAGTAGCAAGATCAGTAAGTGTGTTAGCTGGAATAACGTTTCCAATAGCTGGGGTGAAAGTGTCGTCGTAGATAATGACTTTATCTCTCATTGTTTTCCAATTCTTAAAATAAGACTTAGCATATCAAAGTATGTGACACTGGGGACACAGAAGTGGGAAAACCTAGGAAGCTGAGGATACGCTGCTCTGATGAGACGTATACAGATTTTTACGTTTTCGTGGCTAAAAAGGGTTTTAAAACACAGGAGGACGCGATCATTGGACTTCTTGAATTAGCCGATAAACATCTATCAAAAGTTAGAATCCGCAATGTTTGATAGAAACAGCTCTAAGAGAGCGGTCTTCTCCTTGGGTCTTGAAAATGGGCGAAGTTAGACCGTCTAAAGTATTACGATGTTTCCAGTCGGTGCGCCAGGGGTTCTACCAGGGGTCTTGAGACGGAGGCCCATGCGCCCTTTGTTTCGACCCATAGGTTTAAGCACATACTCATGAACGGCTCCCTTGATACTTTTTTCCAGGAGCGGCAGCCCCGCGAGGACCGCTGTCTCAGAGATGTCATCGTCCATCCATTTCTGGGAGTTGGCGATATATCCGCCGCCGACGTAGAGGATTCTACCCCAGTCGGTGATATTTTGGAAGCTCTTCGTGTATGCTTTTGTCTCGTCTACGTACTCAGTTAGAATATCCAGTCCACCGAGTACCGCTGAAACACCCACTTTCATGAGTTTTATTGCCATACTTATCAATTTAATCTTCTAACTCAATCCATATAAAAGTATGTCCTTGCAGACTTAGATCACTTTAATTTTTGGTTCGGTTTCCTCCGGCTGCTCGGGAGGTGTCTCTTCCTCTTCCACTCCCTTCTGAACCAGCTTAAGCCCACCCTTAGAAGGCGGCCACAAGTGCAGTTTAACGTCCTCCGTCATCCTAGCCAGCCACCTTGTACCTGTTGGGCCCATATTTATGATTAAACTATGCAAATCGGGGCGGTCCTCGTGGAGCCATTCGAGTACTAGTTGCGGGGTGAGCCGATCTTGGTATTTACTCATCTGCCTGAACCAGGTACTGCCCCTCCGTTTAATCTTTGAAGGCGCAAAGTCCCAGGGATCCACGCCCTTCTTTATGGCCGCATAAAGCTGCTCAGGAGTAACATGTTTCAAGAGTTCCTCGAAATAGCCTCGGATGCCCTCCAGGACGGCCTCCATGGCTATCGAGGCGACTGCTCTCTTGACCCCGCGTTTAAGGGACATCGCTACTCCCAGACGAATACTGAGTTACATTTTGAGCACTTGATCTCCTTTCCGGCGACCTGGGCCTCCGGAGGAATGAGAATCTCTGCCTCGCAGTGTGTGCATTTCTCCTTTATCAGCTGTCCGCGTCCCTTGGCCGGGGCTGACTTCTCGTCTTCCTCGAACTCGTCCTCCTCGCCTAGACCGAGGGCTATGGCGTTTCCTATCCTCTTGATGCCGTCCCTGAAGAGGTTGTTCCGATCTTTCTCAATGCCAAGCGCGGCGAGTTTGAGGTCGTGTTCTTTGTCCTGCTGTCTTAGTCTGAGAGTGAAGGCTCTGTCTTGCACCACGGTTTTCCTTTCTTGTTCGACCCTCCACTTTTCAAAGTCATAGTATCCTTCCGATGAGCCTGAGCCTGAGGTCTTAACGCGTTCCTGAATCTTATCCATTATCGCCATTACTCGATCTATTGTTTCGAGATCTCCCTCTCTCGCTGGTCTCTCTCCGAGCTCCTTCACCTGCTGCGTCACCTCGTCTAGTTGAGCTTTTACGGAATCATCCTTGATGAGATCCTTGAATGTACCTAGGGCGTTTACTATGTCAGTTATCGAGTTCCCTGATGGTTTTGGATCTGATCGGACAACCTTGTCAGCCCTGTCCTGAGCGCGCTTTGCGATCGTGAGTGCGTCCCTTGCCACCGAGCTATTCTTATCAGATTCCAGGTTCTTCTTGACTATAGGAAGCACAATCTCCTTCACCAACGTGTCTGCCAAGGAGTCCTTTTGAGGCTCAGCAGATCCACCGTCGCTACTCCTCCTCTTGATCCTTTCCTCGACGCCGAGGATCTCGGCGTCCAATTCAAGGCTTTCTAACTCCTCTTGCTTCTTTTCGAGCTTACTTTTTGATTCGCTCATGTTACCTCTCCTAATGCTAATCACTGGATAAGTGACCTTCAGCGTCTTCTTACTGCTTTTACTCATCCACGCAGCACCGCCAATATGACCGGTTTCTCATTTTCAAATATTTTGTCTAGGTTGCTATAATAGGTTACAAGGGAGTTTGTGATCCAAATGGCAAGGTCCAACTTGGGGTCTTTTCTTCTCTCGTAGGCGTAGTAGAACCCGATTATGGGGTTAGCCACGATGTTTCGGCCCACGACCTCTATGTCTAGTTCTATGGAAGAGACGAATATGTCCTCTACACCAATGAGCTCTCCAGAGTTGTCTATAACTCTTAGATTATTGGCTGCTAGGATGAGTTTTATGTCCTCGATGTCTTTACCGACTATGAAACCCTGACCTTCACAGTAGCTTATGATCTCAGCAATGTTGCTGAAGGAAAGGGAAGGGGGCGGTGTTTCGGGGTCCCCTGGGGGTGTTTTTAGCTCTAAATGTGTGCCTTTTCCTTCCTGTGGTTCCTCCCTTTTCAGCTCATCTATGTCTTCCGACTTCCGTTGATCTCCAATGAGGCATCTAGCCACAGCTTCCCTAGCGTCACCTTCCGTGATGCCATATTTGGTCATTTCTGGGGGAAGTTTTGACTTCCAGTTAGAGATGGTTTTTGGCTTCACATCGATGCCGAATCGGTCGTTTACAATCTGAGCTATCTGCGTTGGTCCGTACTTCCCTCCGAACCCAAGAATTAGTCCTATAGCGAATATTCGAGCGTCTTTAGGCACCGCGCCTCCATATCCTCTAGGCATTTTATGTTCCTCGGGAAGATTCCTTATTCCCTACGTTAATGCATTCGATAGTGATTTAAGAGTTTATACCACGTTTAGTCTTGATAGGGAAATGAGTCTAAGGAAAATCGCTAAAAAGTCGATACCAGGTGCTATTGATTTTCTTGTTGACGTTGCTAATCACATTAAAAACTCTAGGACAGTAGAGGATTCCGATGAGGAAGGGAATATACCTATATCGGGTGAAGAGCTCGATGAAATTGCTAGGCGGGAGCTAGGTGGGTACATGCCTGAATTTAACGATCCCGAGGATGCCGAGGATTTCAATATTAGGCTTCTTGATGATGTCAGGAGGAAAACTGAGGAGCTGGAGCTCAGAGATGCCGGATTGAAGGATGGTTATGGGCATGAAGCTAAGAGTTTCGAGGGTCAGTCCGACGTAGATTATTGTCTCGAGTGTTGTAACAAGCATTCTCAAACAGCAAGCATATTGATGACAGAAGCATTGCAGAGGGCGGTGGCTGGAGGCCCGGGTCTTCCAGGGGTGCAAGAGAAGGTAAGGGCGGCGGTTCGTGAACTTACTGGGTTCGAGGATGACACTGAGACGGTTAATAATTCCGCTGTTATGGAGTTGAATACTATGGCACGGACTCTGAGGAAGCACGTCTACTCGACGAAGGCTGAGATTGGGGGGGCATCAGTGGAGGATCTTCAGGGAATAAAGGAACTCGTTGACAACCTTGTGGATGCTTCTTATCTAACGCGACAAGCTGAGGAGGAGGATTGTCCAGAATGCAGAACGGCTGTTGGGATGGGTATGAGTCTTAATGTAGCTAAGGAGTTGGAGATGCCTGGGTTTGATGAGCTGGAGACTAAAGTGAGATCCCAAGAAATAGACGCCAACGTTGCCCTTGATCAAATTATAGCTCACGCTACAAAAAGGAATGACGAGGATGCTATAGATTACCTTAAAGGTGTTAAAAAACTGATGAATACGCCTCTCTGAGATGTCTACTGTTTGACTGAAAAGGATCCTATTCTGAAGATCGTGGAAGCTATGCAGAAGGCGGATAAGCCTCTTATTTTAAATCATATAGCGAAACATGCGGGTGCATCTGCTCAGCTAGTGGACTATCACCTGGGTCAGATGATAAAGAAGGGACTGGTTCTTTGTTTAAATGAAGATGATAAGAAATACTACATATTGCAGCCAATTTTCTATGATGAGAACTGGTTGATCGCTTTATACAAAATGCTCACTCCATTTGTTGAAGGCATGAGTGATAAAATAGGATATGAACAGTATAGCCTAGATATTTCCCAAGAGCGGGTAGTGATTAATATTCTGGTAATGTTCCTCAGGAGGTTCGAGGACGAGCTCGAGAAGGGGACTTTTTTAAACACTTCAAATAACGTTTGAAAAAAGGTTTTATGCGTTCCTCGTTAAGGCTTTTAATGATCTAATATGGTTTCACATAAGAAATTCGGTGGAATTGAGCTTAGCATTGGCGCCGGTGGACTCCGGTTCAAGAAGAGGCCCAGTGCCTACAACATCTGCATTGGGAAGCACTTGAAGGGCAAGTCTTACTCGCATGGTGGAAGGTACAGCAAGGAAGTCCAGTCAGCTTTCAAAGCAGCCGTCGTTGCGTGCAAATAAGCACGCAATCCCCCTTTTTATCAGGTATTCTGATTCTCGTACTTTTTCTTTTCTTTTCTCCAGATAACAGCGCATTCCTTGAAGCTCATACCGCCGCCCCCCTTCTCTTCTGAACGAGCGCAGTCCGCCATAAACATGTTATAAGGACTCAAAGGGCGTTTCCGCTCTCCTTTAGACTTCTTCGGCAAATCACAGGCTTGAATCTGACCCTTAAGTAATTGTAGGTCAAATGTGGCTCCTTCTACCCATGCCCGGGGAAAGGTCTTCATTCTTTTGAGCTCCTGGTCCACGAGGTAGACTAGAACTTTTCGAGTTCTCACGTCTATACAGTCACAGTCTAGTACGGGGATCTCAACTTCAGCTATCTTTTCGTTTCTCCTGGATACTGCCTCAGAGATCATATTTCCCCTTCAAACTCCAGTCTAAGGTTTTTTAAAATTAACTCCTTCTGAAGATCACGTTTACCCTTTCTCTCAAGAACCTCGAGCTGCCTCTCGATGCGTCGAATCTCCCTCGACAACGTGACGGCAAGAACGGCCTTCCTCTCCATATCAGACATTGTATTATTAACATATTTAAAGCCAGAATTTATAAATTATACAAGGAACGCAAGAATAGTGAGTGCATTGATTGGGTTTGTAGAAAAGAAAACCGCGCGTAACGTAATTATCTGTATCAACCCCAAAATGAGATCCGAGATAACAGAAGCCATCAATAAGAGTCAAATGGACACCGAGATAAGAACAGCGATGCATAAAGAGCTCTCTAAAATTCGTAATTGCGCTGATGGTCTATTGCTCGACTTTGAGAACGCCCATGCACCAACTAAAGGTGCCACTGTACCTGCTGAAGCTAAAAAACCGAAGAAAAAGCGAAAGCCGAGTGCCTACAACCTATACATTAGCGAATGTATGAAGAGCCCCGAGATGAAGAGTCTCAAGATGGCCAAAGACCGCATGAAGGCTTGCGCCGTAGACTGGAAGAAGGGCGGTCCAGATCTTAAGCAGAAGTTCGCGGAAAAGCTGCACGCGCTGGCATAATAATTTTTAATAGATAAAACCGTATAGTGATTTACATATGAGTCATACAAACGTAGTGTGCCCTTTCTGTCTCTGGAATAGACCAATAAAACCCTCTGAAGGAGGTATCCCCTTTGGGGAGTTTGAGAGATCTCCATCAGAGACCGCTGTTATTCAGGTGAGGGAAGTTTCTCCAGGGCCGGGAAGAGGACGTAAGGGAAAGGGCGTAGGTGGATTTCCCGTTATAGAAGAAGTTTCCTTTGAGGATGCTTTAGGTGATTCAGCTTACTCAGAGCTTGCAGAGGAGCTAAAAAGTAGATTAATATTCATGATAAAGGATTATTTGAAAACTGGAATATTGGATATTGAAGATATATCTTAATTGATAAAACTTTTAAAATATTATTATCAAATTGTTAATTCTATAATGATTCAAATTATTTATTTGGAGCTTATCCTGTTGTATTAAATAAAAAAATTTGATCAATAGGCTTTAACGTTTTCATTAAAAATTTTAATTCAAGGTTTTCCCCCGCCAAATTAAATCCCTGATCCTTTTTCCCTCAACAATTCACCATAAAACCGTATACGGTTTTACACCTATATGTTGTCTTAAACATAATTAAACCAATACGTTTAAATTGAGGTGTGCTTCTTAGGGACATGACACAAAAGCGGGGGAAAAGCGGAGAAAACCGGACGGCGGGAAAAAAATTAAAACCGAAAACAAAACTGAAAAATCGGTTTAAAATCAAAATCCGCCGATAATAAGACTCGGTTTAAAATCCGTATTGGATAACGTAAATTTGTGAATGAAGGTTATCCCCTTGGGGAAAAGTAGGGGATAAAGACGGGCTGACAATCCACTATATGACGCCCACGCATAATCCAACATTCAACTTTAAAGTTTGGTATAGTCTTTTAAAATCTATACGCTGAAAAATCATTAAATCGACTTTCTCTAAACCTTACACTCATATCCGCTAAGAGGTGAATAAAAATTCCTTTTATGATTAGGTGTAAACGGTGCAATTGGATGTATTGTGGGCTATTTCATGATTCAGTCTTAATTGGGATTCATAATCATAACAATAAGGCTAATCATAAATACGCTAATTATACAATAACCAGAATATCGGAGATTGATTTTAAAGCCTTCAAACAGCTTAAAGATAATCCCAGATTCTGGGACGCATTCAATGGTGCTAAACTATCCTGACTTTTTGTAAAGGATATTGAGTTAAGGGGGGTAAAGGGTCGATTTTGAAGCCTCAACAAAAGGAGCAATAAGAATGTCGGAACAAATACAGAAACAAAAAACTACTACTGCACAAGGAGCCCTTGTGCAAACCGTGGCGGAAAGGTGGGGATACGATTTTGGTCGAAGAACCACCCAGTCAGAACTAATGACAGCTACAATAACGGAACGAACCGAGGTCAGAACAGTTGGCAAGAACATCAAAGGCAAGATAGCTGACTACCTAAAAAACGGAACGGACGTCAGGGATGAGGTCAATTCGTTAAATGGTCAGTTGAAAGAAGCCAAAGAAGCCAACAGCGAGAAGGCTAAACCCTTCTACGAAAAGATCAGACCTCTAAGCAAGGCTATCGCGTATCTGGACAGGGTAGTTATACCTATTCAGATCAAGGATGCAACGGGGGAGGAGTTACTGCCCCGCTTCCAAGTAGCCGACTACACCAAGAAGGCTATTGACGCCGCCAAAGCCTCAAAGTAACCTTATCCTTTTTTTATTGCACACTTTCAACGTCCTGTCCTGCTTTAGGACGCCGAGTGTGAGAAGCAGGAGCCCGAGGCTTCAACGATATACCTTTTAGAGAAAGCCCCGATGTTCGGGAGTAAGAGCGGGTAGGCTCAGCCTATAACCTAAATTATTAGGAGCTTACAGAGCAGTCCATAATCTTGACTGAACGCATTATCAGCAGTTGCAGCCCAAGGGGGAATGGTAAGCCGATTGTGTTAGTGCTGGATGGATGAAGTAGATTGCTTGAGTACGTGGTGAGGGATAAGGTCAGGTTCAATGTGTGGTTCCTCAAGGAGGTTAGCTAGTGTAAACCACACGACGTTCTCCAGTTGACTAGCGAGCCGACTCTGCCTTGAACACGGTCTTCGATGGGAAGTAGTCTAAGTCGAATTACCCACCCAGTGGGAATGAGATATGACTGCTGGGTGAGTCTCTTACAGAGTGAAAACTCTACCGAGAAGCCTCCAGTAATCGGCACACACACAAACCGTGGAGTGTGGAGACTGCCTCAGGGTTTCAGGTTAGAGGGCAAGGATGTCTAAAAGGGGAATAACATTAATAGCCCTCGCAAGTATCGGCCAAGCCGATGAGCCTGCGACTCCCTCCCTGCGTGAGGCACCGCCTTTAAGGCGGAGGAGCAAGGGAAAGCCCCATTACCGTCGAAGGCTGAGAATTGGAGGAACAAGACATGTTTGTTGTAATTGCATCAAATGGCGGAATCGTAGAGGACGTAATGCTATTCCCCCTTGAAGACAAGGCACTTGACTACATTGAAACCATCTTAGAAACCTACGGCATCGACAAGGAGACCTTTAACAGGGACAAACCCGGCGGGTACTGGACAAACAACCCTGACCTATGCGAGAACGAGATACTTCTACGCGAGGAACCCGTACAAGGCGCGGAGGCGTTGGCGGTAATCACTTGGTCTCAGGAGGATGTTCTGCACAGAGCCAAAGAGAGAGGCATGAAAATCACTGAGGAGCAAGCCCGAACCATCATAGGCGAGATTGACAGGAAACACGACGCAAGTATGGGCATCTCTTGGGATACCATCGACTGCTATCTTGACTACTTGTAACCCTACACCCCTTTTTTGGAGGAACAAGAAATGGGAATCACAGATAAAAACGAGGCTCTAGCCCACGAAATCATTGAAGCCACCGAGGATGCCATATATAACAACCACTGGTTCATCAGGCAATACTTGAAGGTCTACGACTTTTATCAAGGACTGATAGACAGGGATGGAAACGGACTTCTCCACGGTATGCCCTACTGGAGCCTCGTCGAATGGAGCAGGGACTTAATAGCAGCCAGCAGAAAGTAAACAGACACCCCTTTTTTGGAGGAATCTAAATGAAGCAAGGAATCCTACACAGAAATACTAGAATCCACACCATGTCAGGCATGGTGCTTAAAATTGGAAAAGGAACCAAGGTCATCGCCTCACGTGGTGAGATCACCTTCAAACCAATAGACGGCGTGAAAATCTTCAAGGTAAGCGGACAATACTTCCTAAACCTCTGGGAGTCAATCCATACTATCGTACTCCCCCAGGGCGGAAGAGCACCCTATCCCTTATCTTTACTCTAACCCACCTTTTTTGGAGGACAATTAATCTGGTCAAACAGAAGAACGAACGAGTGAACTGCCCCAACTGTGGGTATCCTCACACCGTGAACCCATCCAAGCATGAACACCGTGTAAAGTACTGTGTAAAATGCCGAACCGTGATCGTCGCGGAGGTAGCAATTGCCTATTGGCTCGGACGACCGGACACCCCCTAGTTTTGGAGGAAAATGAGAAACGCTGATTGGCTCGTAACCCTCATTGAGGACTGGTTCTACACTGATTTCAGAATATACTTCGCGTTGAGAAGAGACGTCACGTTCGAGGAGAAGATAGCCAACGCACTACACGGTATAGTGGACAAAAAAATGCTACTCTGCCGTCTTGGCCTTGACGGACACTATGATTACATGAAAAGGGATGTCCCTTGGACCCACGGGGGCGGACGGTTTTTTAAGCTATCGTCAATACGGGACATCGACCTGGGCGAGGAAGTTAGGAAATATTGCCAGATCATGTACGACAAGACAAGAATAATAGATCTCATAGAGGTTCTGGACAAGGATTACATAATCTTTGATTATGACACCTTTTATGATAACTGGCCCGACGGTTAACCCCTTTTTTGGAGGAAAAGAAAAATGAGTAAAAGATACATGAACAAAGAGAACCGTGACGCCGCCTATCGGGAAATGCCCGATAAAAAGCTTTACCGGCGCACTTCAAGCCGCAACCAGCTGATGCACCCCATGTACATCGAAGACTACGAGAAAGAGACTGGACACAGCTTAACCCCCGCAGACAAGGGATTCGGGAACACTATATACAAAACCCACTTTAAGGTAGTCTACAGCATCGCTAGGCGAGGCTAATGGGCGGCACCACCTTTTTTGGAGGACAATAAATGGATAACATAGTACAAGGAACCAACCTAGCGATAGCCGAGAGGGTGACGAGAGCATTACACCCTCCAGAGTACAAAGGATTCTACGAATGGGTTAACAGCAAACCTCAAGGAGGTCATATCGAAGTTTTCTGCTCCGACTGGAACAAAGACCATTGGGCATTCTACGCCTACATCGGCGTCGATTCCTATAGGGAGGACCTAAAAGGAATCAACAGCCTGATTGAACACCTGAACTGGCGAGACGGAGACGTCTATATCGAGCTGATCGACCACAGCGATGGCACCCGAAACAGCCACCTTAAACAATTATACGATAAAATATACGACAACGACCGGTCACACGGAGAGGTATTAAACCCAGACATCTGGGAGAAACACCTAACACCGTTTTTGGAGGAACAAAAATAGCAACCTATTATTCCTTTACAGTTACGGAAAAGACGTTTCACGTAGTTGATGTAGAAAACTTCAGGAAAGAACTATCCGACTCCACGATACAGATAGAGGCGTTCGAGGATGGCTCAATCTGGATCGGTGGCTACGATGCACCCATGTTTTTCTATGACCAAGACGACAATGAGTTTGATGTTGCCAAGATCATCCAGAAGCACATCAAGCCAGACGACTATGCCGTAATTCAAACCATTGGATACGAGAAGCTCCGCTACGTTGATGGTGCGGTCTACGTAATCAATAAAGAGAAAGTTCTTATTGAAACGCTGGACGCCATAACGCGGACGTTAGCCGAGCAGTTCGAGGTGTGAACCTCAATTTTGGAGGATAACAATGAAAATCGGAAAACTAGAAAACTATCTAGTTAAACTGTACAAAGTTGGAGCCGTAAACCGTTTACGGCAATCAACACTACTACTCGGTGCACCAGGCATCGGCAAATCACTGACTTGTTGGAAACTCGCACGAACCCTAGCACGCATAGTGGGTAAGGAGTTCATAGACTACGATGATGACAAGGCAGATAAGATACTTGCAGACCCCGACAAATACTTCGTCTTCGTTGATCTGAGGCTTACAGAGTGTGAGCCAAGTGATCTATTGGGACTTCCCCATAAAATCAACGGCAGCGTAAGATTCTCACCGCTACTATGGGCAAGATGCCTAAATAAGGCGGCGGGATTCCTCTTACTCGACGAGCTAACAAACATACAGCGTCCAGATCTGATAACCGTAAGCTACAAGCTCATCTTTGAGCGAGAAGCTGGGTTTACCAAGTTTCATGATGATGTCATGTTAGTTGCGGCTGGCAATCGTCCGGAGCATTCGTCCGTTAGGGCCATAAGCGAGGATATTCTACCTCCCGTAGATGTGTCACCCTCGTTTTAACCCCGGAAAGCGACTATGCTCCCGACGCCTCTGCTTAGCCGTGTGCTAATCATTGACATATCACCACCTAGCGTGGATGACTGGAAGGACTGGATGGATGACACCTACAAAGATGATGGGTGGGACAGGAAGACCTACGTGTTCCTGAAGCGCTTCGAGGCGGAGAACTACCTGATACAAGTGCCCCGGGAGCCCGAGGGGCTTGACGCGTACCCTGTGCCGAGAACCTGGACTGCGTTGGCTACTCTGATGGCTCATAACATATCGGACTCGGAGACCATCAAAGGTCTGGTGGGCGAGGAGGTCGGCATAAAATTCGGTGCATTCATCAAAGTGAACGTGGATCTTAACGAGTTGATGCGGAAGCCTCACCTGTTCGTTGAGCTAGACGAGGATGCGAGGTATATGGCGGCACTGATGATGAGCTCTTGGATAGGAGATCACTTGAAGAAGCCGGAAAGGGTGTTTCCTCTGATCGATGTCATGTCTGGGGAGAGTAGAGAGTACCTTCTCCTGACGTGTCTGACGATTAAGAGGAGGAAGCTTGTGCTTTTCCTTAAGAGTTTGTTCGTTCACGATGCGAGTTACAAGGACTTGTTGAGTGAAGTGGTGTTGAAGATAAGAGACGAGATCGCCGTTTAACGGCGACTTTTTGGAGGAATAATATGGAACTCGAACAGAAAATAGCGGTGGCACTGCACCCACCGAGATGCCCCCAATGTGGGGTGGAGTTAGACCATCTGGACTACTTTGCATACGCGCCTGTGAAGTCCCAACTCAGTATAGATGAGAAGGGTAATCCCGACTGGGAGGCAATGGAAATACTGGATGCTACTTGTTGGCCCGGCTCAATTGAGTATCAATGCCCCGAATGTGGAATAGAGCTGTTTCGCAGTGACGACAGTGCAATAAAGTATCTAAAGGGTGAATACGAAGGCCCCTGGGGCGAGGAATGGTGGAAGCACCAAAACGCCCCCATTTGGAGGAAAATGTATGTCAATCATACAACAAAAAGATGAATACGACAAGCTGAAAGCCGCGCTTCTGGCTGCTTCTCCTTTCATAATGTCCCTTTTGAGACGTGTGAGAATTGTCTTCACGTCCTCGGTGCCAACCGCAGGAATCTCAAAAAACGGCATGATGGGCATCAACCCAGAGTTCTGGAACAGCCTTGACTTTCAGGGGAAAGCCTGGGTTCTGGGACACGAGGTGATGCACGTTGCCTTTAGGGATCTTCATAGAAGGGGCAACAGACACCCGATGGGGTGGAACGTGGTCGCTGACGCTGTGAATAATGAGATGCAGAAGGAGTTTCTCAAGGCAGGGAGCCTTGAGGGCTTCGAAGTTACACTCTACAAAATCTACCATGAACTTCACGAGGTTTTCTCTAAGCACAATGTTGACTATAGCGATCTCGAGTCTATGAGTAAGGAGGAGATATACCGTCTCTTACCTGAGCCACCTGAGTGCCCTGTGGGTTCGCTGGTGGTAGTCATGGACATCGGTGGGGTCGGTGGCGATCTTGAGGGCGAGGTTCTTCAGGAGGGTCACGCTGACTTCAATAAAGAAGACGATGAACAGGAAGAACGCTGGAAAGAGGCAATCACAGAAGCCTATACAACACAGAAACAGGCGGGCAATGTTCCGGCTGGTCTCAAACGCCTCGTAGACCGTCTTCTTAAACCACAGGTAGCGTGGCAAACGCTTCTCAGGCAAGCCTTCCATAACGGTTATGGACGCACTATAGTCTCAAGTTATCGGCGTCCTTCGAGAAAGCACCCCGCTTTCCCAGGTATCAGGCGATTTACTATACCCCGTGTATGGTGTCTCGTGGATACCTCGGGCAGCATTAGTACCAAAGAAGCCACTCAGTTCCTGAGTGAGATATACGCCATAGCAAGAACGTCACCGGTCTCCGTTGTCTGTTGGGATGCTCGGGCTTATGAGGTGCTGAAGGCTAATACTCAGTCCGAGGTTCTAAGCAGAGTGGTGAACAAGTTACGGGGTGGAGGAGGGACGGTCATAGAGCCCGTGCTCAATCAAACTCTGAAACAAATGAAGCAGAAGGACATAGTAGTAGTCTTAACCGATGGTGAGATATACGATGGCGATGAGGTGGACGTTCTCTTTGCACAGGTCGCTTCTAAGGCGACGGTGTCTATATTTGCAACCACCCGTCGAGAGCTCGTAATACCGTCATGGCGCGTGATAAAGGTGAAAGTTGACTAACCCACCTTTTTTTGGAGGAAAAGTAATGGAGTTCTACCTATCTGTAGGCTATAATAGCTTGACGTTTCGAGAGTTTCCCGCTGGTGGTTCAGCGTATTGTCTATTGGCTAACCACGTTTTGCGTAAGGAGGCGGTTAATCGGTTTCTGAGTGAGGAGGTCGGGGTAGTAAGTCTTGGATCCGGGAGATCCCTGAATTATGAGGTCGATGAGAAGAAACTAAAAAAATTGGAGAGTCTCCTACACATAGACATCAGAACGAAGGATATCAGGGCAGCCCTGGGTCGTTACGGCAACGGGGAGGCCTCCTTGGATGAGACTTATGATCAATACCTGCCCTTGTTGATTGCGCGTAAACTCACCTAACCTTTTGGAGGAAAATGAAACACATACAAGCCGAGATAACGGGCATAAAATGGAGTTCCCTGGAACTCAAGATAAACGGAGCGGACATCAATATGCACCTTTCGTCCGGAGCAGGATGGAACGGTTATACTCCTCACCTATTAACGGTTGACAGGTTCTATCTTTACTACCGTAATGGGAGTGATGTTATGGCGTTACTCAGAGCAATAAACGAGAATAACAGGGCGATAGTGGTTCTATCGAAGTTAGTATCGATAATGTGGCAGCGCTATTCGATGCCAGCCCTAAGTGGGATAATTCAGGGAAGGTTGGACGCTGTCGGGGCTCTAAGGTCAGTGTACCTTTCCCTCACCCACAAAGAACCTCGAGAATCAAGCAGTTGTTACTTGAAAATCAAGGAACTGCTACCTGAAGCTTGGACTCTGTTCAAGGATGAAGGCTCTCGAAGATACCTCGAGAAGCTGATGGAGTTTGAGACCGAGCTAATCGCCCGCGCAATCCAGTGGTAGCCCCTTTTGGAGGAATAAAATGGAACTAAGAGTAATAAATTTACTCGGTTACAAACGACATATCATTAATATCTGGTTCTATATGCCACTGGAAAATAAGGAAGATCATCCATACTTTATGGGCGGGGGTTTTGTTAGGACTGAACAGTCGAGCTGGTTGGCTAAGTTAGCGAGAAAGATTCTGATGGACGGAAAAGTCTGCACAGTAAATGAGAAGGGTTGGGATGCTGGAGCTTTGATCTTCGATGTCGATGAAACGGGTTTAGAGTTTCTAAGGTGTGCGAAGAAACTGAGCGGGAGGAAATACGGAGTATGGCGCTCAGCATATGAACAGCTCGAAGAGGGAATCCCTCTTGAGGAAGTAATGCTAGATATTGTCGCATATACCCTTGGAGAAATATTCTCTGAGGCTTTGGAGGAAAAAAATGGGAGTAATAATCTCAGGCGTGAGAATGATCTCAGAGCCATACAACTACATACTGAAGAAGTCTATGGACATACAAGTTTCTACACTCCAGCACGACCTCAACAAGTTCTTAAACGAGTCCTTTGCGGCCTTGAGGCCGCTGAGCTACAAATACAAGGAAGTCTGCAATATACATAATGATAACGATTACCATGATCATTATCTATGCATCGGCACCTGGTTGAGAACGAAATGGGGTCGTGGCAGTGGATACGGGTCGCATGTAGACAGCATTGTTCCCTATATACTGAAATACGGGGATGAACTGAAGCCGCACGTGCGTAGACCTATAAAAGACGACTTCGCCGACATCGTTGACCTCACCAAGAAACTCAAGGAATACGAGGACATAGAGGAGACAATTACAATGTCACCCAGAAAAATCTTCAAGTACAAAATGAGTGGCTGGAAAGCTCATTACATTGAAGTGTCTGAAAAAGAGGTCGAGGTGCTCTCTCTTAGTACAACCAGCCCTGAATACGTGCGAATGATTTCGGAAAACGATGAGAAACCATGGAGTATCGATATAGGCTACTCGAATGCTCCAGCAGTGATCGAGGATGTCATCGATGCCGTCGTCCAGCTATACGACAAGGTCGATACACGGCTCTCCGTTGTTAGGGACTATAACCAGCAATTAGAGGCTCAAATTGATCAGCTTGCCACGCCACACAAACTGTTGAAGGCTTTCAAATAGCCTTTTTTGGGGGAACAAATGGCTAATATGGTAGGAACCAGCCGCTGTAAGCGATGTTTTAGACGACTTTCCATCATGTATCTGAAGGGAGGGCTATGCAGCAATTGCAGGAAGGAGTTGGGTCTTCCAGTGAAGGAGATCCACATTCCCCTTTTTTGGAGGATAATGCCTACGTTAATACGTAGCATTTAAATTTACGCTAGAGTTCTACTTTTTGGAGGAAAAACAGTGAGAGTATTCATCAATGGGGGATACAGACATCTCCAAATATACACAGTAGAGACGTTTGAAAAAACGGGTTACGGGGGTATAACACAGACCTATAAATCCAATAATTATATCGCTAACCTTAGAGTCGATCATGACCTAAGAGAAAACACGGTACTAAAGTATCTTGAAAACTCAAGAATAACGAGCCTCGGCAAGGGCAGAGACGGAAACTTTGAAATAGAGATCGATAACGAGGAAAACCTAAAGAAAATAGAACACATGCTCAAGGTAAGCCTCATTCATACCGATGTTAAGACCGTACTAAAGAATTACTGCGCGGGAGAAATGACGTTAGACGATGCCTACACGCAACTTCTACCCTACGTAGTCGCACAGAAGCTCCTCAAACCCTAATTTTTTGGAGGATAAGAACAGTACAGACAAACAACCTCAAATTCCCACAAGTGGGAATGAAGTAGCTACAGTTTCAACGCTGGGTAGTGCTTCTGATAGAGCTCCATAAACTTCTGTGGAGGAGGCACAAGATACGCTGACTTTATCTTGCCTAGAGAGTGTCCCATCATCGTCTCGATTAGGGCCTCATTCATGTCGTCGAGTGTCAACTGAGTCCGGAACCACTTCCTGAGGCTGTAGGGTGTGAAGTTCTTCCATCCGAATACCTTACCAAATCTTATCATAGCTAACTGAATGGCTGTGTCAGAGTATGGAAATAACCGTTTATCGCTAGATAGTGACCTCGCGATGAGTTCAGGATAGTCATTCAATAACTCGAATGAGTCCTCGCCCAGAAACGTGTCATACTTGATCAAGGTTTTCTTCCGTATTATGTGGACGTGAATTGGAACCTGCCCCGCCCTGATCTGCTGATTTATCGAGCCATATACGGGGCTCTCATTATCCCCTTTCAGTGTAAGCAGGTCTTGGAGGCTCATTCCACAATCCTTGGTGAGAACCATGAAAGCTTTGTGCCAGGGAAGGCTCGCCTCATCAATTGCTTGGGCGAGCTCCTCCTTTGAAGGCACCTTATACACCCGAACGGGGCGTCCCGAGGGTACATTCACCTCAACTAGAGGATAATAGTTTGTTCGATAGAAGCTTCGGACGGCACCAATAGCTGTGGAGACCGTGTTGCTTGAATAGTTTTCATCTCGGAGATACTGAGCAAACTTCATAACCAGCTCCTCATGTCTCCGACGTGTAAGAATATCGATGCTTCGTGAGTCCTCAGTCCTATCAAGTATTAATTCATCAGGGGTCATGTCACAGAAACCGCAGAAACGCCGGATGTAGATTGAAAAGGTATTCCTTGTCGAGTCTGAGACTCTACCCCCCCTTCGTGTGCTGATGGCTCTAAACATCCGCATGATTGAATCCTGAGAACTTATGTCGTTCAATTTCTCCGCAACCATGGGTTATAACGGAGTTATTTAACTTAAAAACGTATTGGTATAATTGCTTTTAAACCAACAACCTTATATGCTACGTATTAACGTAGTTATTAGAGGTAAAAGAAATGGCATGTGAATACTGTGGAAGCAATGAGCACTCGTCGGGAGAGCATAACGATATCGGCTTAAGGTTACATTAACACATGCGCATGGAAGGGGAGAGCAGACTCTGTCTAAAGATTTAACAATATTTGAAGAAAGACTTACACATTGGGAACGCTCACATCCTAGACTGCAAACAGTTCTAAATGACGGGGCTAGATTTGCACACGCAGAGATCAGTCGGGTTGTTGATGTGCAGCTTAAAGCAGCAGACCGAATCATTGTTAGTCAAGATCGTATAAATAGTGGAATCGACGAACTTGTTTTTGGAATTGATAGGGTCTCTGATGGCCTTGAAAATCTAGCATCTGCTTTTGAGTGGGGCTTTTCAGAACTAATATGGCAACTTGAACAGCAAACCGAGAGAATGAAAGAAATTTTAAACGTATTGCAAAAACCATTAGACACTCAAGCTAAGGAGTTAAAGAAACGAGCAGAATATGCTTATAAAAATGGCTGGATTAACGATGCGCTTGAAGATTTTCTTGAGTCGGAAAAGAAGAATAGGTATGATTACACGATTTATCAATATCTGGGGAATATTTATTTATTTCATGAAAAGAAGCCAGAAAATGCATTAGAGTATTATGAAAAGGCTTTAAAGTATGCTAGTCCTAGATCTCATTACCACGCTAGTTACGCTCTTCTTCATATAGGGTTGGTAAGGTATCTTCACGGAGATTTTCAAGAGGCCTATGAAGCAGTATCGCAAGCAATAGAGTTATCCCCTGACTTTTATGAAGCTTATTATCAGCGCGCACAATATTGTGCCTGCCTTGACAGATATGATGAAGCAATCGAAGACCTTAGGAGTGCTATTAACGGTGACAGATACTATTGCGTTAAGGCAGATTCAGAGAAAGACTTTGATGTGATGAAGGAACAACTAAGAGCCTTCTTTAAAGAGTGGATGACCCTCGCCTTCAACCAAGCAGAAACTGAAATTATTAAAGCTGAAGAAATAATTCAAGACGCTGAGTCAATTCTTGAATTAATTGTTCCTACTATCCACAAGCCCCGTGATGCAACTTATAAATTTGGAGTGGTTAGAAAGGCAGCCAAGGTGGCTAAAAATAGGTTGAATGACGCAAATAACTTTTTGGAAAGAAGGAGTTTGCTTGACTGCTGGGATGCAATTGATAATGCACATAACTCTCAAGATGTGGCATATTTAACCCGAGAAATGGCTCTGTATTCTTCAAATGACTATTTATGGAACCAAATTTCAGAAATAGCAGATAAGAAAAGAAAGAGTGTGAAAAAAACAACATTACTAATAACTGCCAACTCGCAGGGTCCCGCTTTTTTTGGTACTCTTTTGACTACCGGCTTGTTTATTCCTTATTATTTTTACAAGGTTTATAATTCTAATCTGGGATTTTTTAGGGTGTTTGGCCTAGTTGCCCTTTCAGTTATCACAATACCCCTATTTTGGTTAATAAGCTATTTTATTATTGAGACCATCTTTAGTTCCTCGATCTTTTCGCCGAATTATCGTCGGAAAGGAAAAGCCCAATTAGCCAAATTGCAATTGGAAGAAAACACGCTTAAACACGTTCAGGCAAAAATTCAAACAAAATGGAACAAGGTAGGAAGAGAAAGAGAGGTAGACGAAATTGCCGGAAATGTTGAAGCGCTTCGAGGAATAGAAAATGAAATAGAATTTGAAAGAACTGTATCTATAATAAGATTACAAAAAGCTAAAAGGAGAAAAAGTAAATGACTAAAAACCCGAGACAGATCTATGAGGAGATCAGAAGCCAGGCGTGGGATGTCTACTGGGAAGCCAAGAAACAGGCGGAGGAGAACTATGAGGAGACCCTGGTCCAGGCGATGAGGAACTACAAGGAAACCCTGGCCCAGACATTGAAGGACTCCGAGGAGATCAATGACCCGATGTGGAGGGACTACAAGAAGATCAGAAACCAGGCGAAGAAGAAATATGAGAGTATCAAATACCAGGCGTTGAAGGAACGCGAGAAGATGGAGGCCCAGGCGGATAAGGTCTACACTAAGATCAGGGACCGAGCGTGGAAGACCTACGAGAGAACCAAGGACCTGAAGATGAAGCCATACGAGAAGGCTAGTAAACAATGACCAAGACCCCGAAAGAGATCTACGAGGAGATCCATGCCCAGGTGATGAAGGAGAGCGAGCCATCGTAACGAGAGAACCACTAATAAAAGCAAGCCACGCCTCTAAGAGAACCATCTGAGAAAGCGAGCCAAAATATATAGAGAACCATGAAAGTGAGCCAAGCCCGGGTAAAGTGTACAACCACCGGTACGCCCAAGACTATCCTGATAATAACTCTATTATTCCTATTTTAACGTGAAGGGCTGCACCGTGGTGCTGGCTTAAACCACATTAAGACATAACCTTTTATATGCTACGTATTAACGTAGTTATTAGAGGAGAAATAGAATGAGTATTGACCTTGAAGCACGACTTAAACGCCTTGAGTGGCAAGTTAAACAACTTGAAGAGAAAACGGAGACCCTCTGGCATCGGGCCTACGGTAAAGCCCCAGCTAAGGCGAAAAAGGAGTATGAGGGAGCCACAGGCAAGGAAGTTAGTGATGAAGGGTCTAAGACAGACCACGCTTGAAGGGGGTTTTATACCTCCCTGCACTTACTATTCACTTAAGAGAGACCCAAGTGAAATTGCAACTAGACTGAGGCGCAGAGGCTTCAGCGTATACCGCGACACGACGATCTGCGAGAAATTAAGTGAAATCTGGGACAAGTTAGAAACGTTTGCCTGTCGCCGTAGAGGCGACGTCGTGATCTGCGAGGATTCATTAGGAACACCCTACGGGCTGGCCGTGATGGGAGACAAAAACGAGCTTCTAGCATTTATAATAGCAGAGACTCTTACAAACTGATGGTTCGAGGGATAATAGCACGCAAATTTAAGGTCTCAAACCCTACGAGAAGAAGAAAGTATCGTATTCCTCTTTGGATCCTTGACGAAGAAGAGCCCGTGCCTCATATAGTCGAGGCTTCTGATATCAGCGATGCAACCGACAAACTCGCCGCTAGACTTGACGCTGAGGTTAGTGCTATTCTTAACACGATGGATGAGGATTCACTTAGAGTCTATAACCCCAAGAAAGATGAGTGGGTTCCAAATAGACCCTGGTGGGAAGAAGAGAAAGACCCATATGAATGGGAAAAATAAGGTGTTTGTGGGAGGGCTAGAGACCTAATGGAGCCTTTGCTCCTGGATATAGGGAAATTGTTGCAGGGAGGGGTAGTAGTAGCCCACTGACTATCTGTCCAGGCAGACTCCTGCTCCCGGGATTCTTACCCTTTGCTCCAAGGTCGGCAACACTCCCCCAAGCACCCAAATCCTAAACTTTTGATGATGGTGTATGTGTATATATATACATATACGTGTAGGGCTGTGTGCGTACATGCGAAAATAGGAAGTTACTAACTTGCGGAGAGTATCATCCTTTATAAGGATCATCCGGGTTACTAACTTCTCCGGTTAGTAACTTAATCTGGTGTGTATTATTATATATACTCTCTACTTATACTGAAGATTTTCTAGCTAGTTAGTAGTAGTAGTAAGTTAGTAACTACCTAAAAAAAGAGGTACAGAATATAACCCTACACTCAAACATATTTATATATACACACAACAATGGATACATAAGTAGATAAAAAATGTTACGAAAAAGAGACGCAAGCGCGGTTAAACGGGAGCGCATACAGCAAATGCACCAGATGATCAAAACCAGCAAGAAAGTTGATTATGAGAAGTTCCTTGCTATCTGCTCCTACGATATAGGGTTGTCTGATAAGACGACTAAAAAATACCTGAAAGACCTTGAAACCCTCAACTTGGTTAAGGTTAACGAGAAGGATGGATGGATAATAGCGGTAGTGGAGGATGTGGTGAAGGAATGAGAAACCCTATGTCTAAGGCGGAACAAGAACTTCAAGCGGCCTGGATATTTACCAAGGCTGTCTTTAAGGACGGAACTCTTTTTGAGCAGAAGAGTGCTCTCACATGCCTCAGGAATACCGTCCACAACCTCCTGAAGTTCTACGAGGAGCCGAATCCCGTGCTAGAGATGATGAAGGAGTGAGTGAACCAACACCCTGGCAGCTGCTCTGGGAGGAGCTCGATGCCGCCATGATCAGGTTCGGAGAAGCTCAGGCTGAAGCTACAGGAGAGTTCCTTAAGAGTGTCCGTGTGGCTGTGACGGGGTACGGTGAGGAGATGGACCCTGACAGCTTTGACGATCTGGGCCAACACATAGAACCCAAGGACTCCGAGGAGAATTGAGCAAGACCCCTAGACGGGTCTACGATGAGATCGTAGACCAGGCGTGGAAAGACTATATGGAGATCAGAGCTCAGGCGTGGAAGACCTACGAGGAGATCAGGGTCCAGGCGCAGAAGGACTACGAGGAGGCTGTGAGCTGAGCTGGAAGGAAGGAACCCGACTCGGAAACCAAGAACGTGAAAGGTAAAAAATATATCCTAGTCTTCATAACTGGCCTCCTTCTAGTAACTGAACACATAATAACATATGATTACTACGACTTTGAACTCATAGGACACGAGACCTACGGCTTCATACTCATGCTGGTAGCAATGTTCGCTTTCTGGCACAAAAACCTTAGAACAAAACACCCCGTAATAGACTCAAAGAAACCTGAACAACACGAAGAAACGTGAACTACCTACGAACCCACTGCTAAAATAAGTGGGTTTTTTACGCTATTTATGATAAAGGTTAAATGAAAGGCTAAGGTGTAGATTTAGCTGAGAGGAATCAGTTCGTCAGGATCTTCTACTCCTAGCGGCCCCGACGTGAATGGCGGACCCCCCTCAACACTTTTAATATTAGAAGATTAATTGTTTGCATGCTAGGAGTTAGTAGAATGCCGCGTAATTTTAGCCCCCACCCGGGGAAGTGGACGATTAACAATCTTATCAAGGAGAAACTAGAGACCAAAGGCGGGGAGATGCCCCTCGAGGATCTCCTTAACCATCTGAGTACGCAGGGATATCACAAAGAATCCCTTCGACAAAATCTTAAAAACCTCGATATGGAGGTCGTAAACGGGAAGGCAAGGCTGAGATAATGGCTGACCCGCAAGATCATAAACCTGAGTTACTAATCTCTGCGGTTAGTAACTTGACTATTACGCCATCATTATTGAGCCAGTTACTACGTCGGTATGAGAGCATCTTAGATAAAAAATCAAGGCGCGAGGTCTATTATTATTTCTTAGAAAACATCGTGGCCACAGCGCCACTAATCCAAAAGCAGTCAACTCAAAGTGAACAAGCAATCTACCGGAACGTACGATGGTTAAACGTACACGGATTCATCAACTCCCACGGAAAAATTAAAAACGTAAAGAAAGGAGGAGGCCCAAAACCAGTTCTCTACGCACTCCCTGGAGCTACAAGCGAACAAATTGCCAGGGCGAGAATCAAGATCGACAAAAGCTACAGACAATCCCATACACTTGTGCTAGATCTAACTCAGCTGCTCTTTGAAGACGTCGTGGACATGCAAATACAATACAGTAAAATCGTCAGCATCGCGAAAAAACGGTGCAAAGGCTTCGATTTAATCGGCATATCAGACCAAGTAGCCAGAGAGCTCCACGAGAAGGGCATTAAGATCTGGAGATAACCTCACTCTAGGGGTTCAACCTTGAAGATCAGGACCTCCGCGCCGTAGTGCTTGGCCAGCTGCTCGATAGCACGCATCGTTCGAGCGTATTTGCACTGGATAGCGCTTTTCTGGACACTAACACCGTCCCCAAGGGTATCCCTTATGAGGTTAAGGTTCCGGTAGAAGTAGTTCGAGATCTTGCCGCTGAAGTCATAGAGCACCAGGAAGCACTCCTCCTCCATACTCTCGTCCTTCAGATGCTCCAGGATCCTGCTGGCTATACTTCGGCGCCCCCTGCTTCTGGTGGATTTCTTCTCCTCGGACATGATTATTCTAACGTCAATACGTAGGTTAAAGGGTTGGGGTATCATTTTATATGATTCCTCCTCTAGTTTAAAGCGAGAATGAGATGGTTAGAAGTGCAACGAAGGGTGTGACTGTGACAAAATTAAGTTCTGAGTTGTTCATTTCTTTGGATCGATATGATGGGCCTCCTGGTGATGTCGTTATCAGTGGAGTCCTTCGCAAGTTGGGTTCTCTCATAGTGATCCGGGGGGCGACCGTAAAGCTCTATGTCAGTGGAATATACCAGAAATCTGATACCACGGATGACTTTGGCCGCTATCAGTTCGTCGTGGATTTTGATGCGGGATTGTACCACGTCTACTCTAGTTGGGATGGTGATGATACATACTATCCGGATACTAGCCCCAATCAGGTGGTAGAGTACACCAAGATACAGGCGGCCATCACGATAACTGTGTCTCCTCCCTCAGGGGCTCCGCCCTTAACCGTTACCATAGGAGGGCTGCTTACCATCGCAGCTACTTACGCGCCTCTAGGAGGGAAAACCGTCCACCTCTACAAGGACGACGTCGAGATTGACTCGAAGACGACCAAGACTACCTCTCCCGGTCAGGGAGCCTACATCTTCACGGATGTTGTTGATGCGGCGGCTGAATACTATGTAGAGTTCGAGGGAGACGACATATACGAGGGTTGTGAGGAGAATGAGGGTATTCTCCCTTGTACCATGTGTGGATCCTCAGTACCCTTGGCGACCCTTGGATCCGAGGTGGAATGCCAGAGCTGCCATAGCGTGTTTGAAACAGTGATCATGTAATGGTCAAGAGCGACGTCGTTCAGGTTTATGTTGAGGCAGCCCCAGAGTATCCTCTAGCTCCCGAATATGAGCGGGTTCATTTTGTGGGTACAGCACTTTTCAACATAGGGATAACCGAACGCCTTCTGAACGATCACGCGGATGAGGCGATGAATAAGCTCCAGGAGAAGGTGGGTTACAGGGTCTTCCTCGTCGATATCAAGGTCAAGCCCCATGGGCTGTGGACTGACGTGGACTTCATAATGGACGTTCCCTACGGATATGAGGCGGGTGGTTTACCTGTTCAGGGTTTTGCCGTGACGCTCTCCGCTGCTATAGCATTCATAATGGCCAACTGGAAAATCATTTTAGCGGCGATTCTTGTCCTAGGCCTTATCATCTGGCTATTCTGGACGGTATGGATTGAGAAGTTTAAGATTTACTACTGTGATCTATGCCCCGATTTTCCGTCTTTCCAAGGATACGATGCGTACCTAGTCCATCTGGCCGCAGTTCACCCTGATGCCTATGACGCCATCTCGGATGACCCCTGGTGGGAGCACATATCGGAGTTGGCAAAATACATTCCTTGGGTCATCGGTGGAGCCGTGGCGATCGCCGCGTTAGCCACTGTAAGAGCTTTTGCACCTAGACGTTAGTGGATCTGTAACGCTTCGTATATCGAGCCACATTTTCCACAGGTTACCTCGGTTCCCTGCTCTGATTGCTCGGATATGAAAAGTGGGGCACCGCAAACATCGCAACTTAACTCATTCATGTACTCAGTCCACCAACCCTCCATCTCCATGGCAGGGCCCTCACCCTCCTCGAGGAGCCCCGCCTTCTGAAGGTGGTGACCGAACTCATGACTTACTATAAATCCCTGCTCTGACCCAGACTTGAAATTTACTTGGGCTTTCCATGGCATGTAACACGCAAGATATGAACATCTATCCGCCCAGGGGCAGGATTCCGCGCAGTTAATAACCACAGTGGGGGACGAGACGCCGAAGTGCTGAGCTAGGAAGACCGTGGCATTCTCCACGAAGGAGCCCATCCATACCTCATTATAGGACACGGTGAAATAGGGATAAAAGTGGTTAATATCATTATGTCAGAAGGTTCTGGGGGTTCCCCTTATTTTCCCATCAGTGGGATTGAAAAGAAGGAATGTTTCATCAACTCCTCTACGCCCTCCTTAAGAGGAAAAACCTTATTAGCATCTTAGCCTATTAGGATAACAGGTGAAAAACATGGGTAAGAAAACCACATCAAAAACAGAAGAAAAACTTTCGTTCATCAATGCAATAACTGGCGTTGGTCCCCATTACGAGACGACAATCACCGACGGTGACAGAACGGTCGGGGCAGAAGGGTTTACTTCAGAGACATCCCAGAAAAGAGCTAGCGAGAAGTGGGCCAAAAAATAAGCAGACTAACAGGTGAAAACGTGGTTAGAACTGTAGTTAAGGTCGCAGTGAGCGGTGGTCAAGCAAGGGTGACTATCCCGAAGGAGCTAGCGGTGATGGCCAAATTCCTCACGGAAGACGGTAAGGCTGGAGAAGCGACCTACGTCGCTGTCACGGGAGGGGGACGCGGCCCCGTTAGTCTCCTTCCTTTGAGGTTAGAGGAGCTTACAGAAGATGAATGATAACGAGCTCAAGATCCACTCGAAGAAGTGGAACTAACCCAAACCAATCCAATCCCCTTTTTTATATCAATTACCTAGAGAATAACTGAATTAGTGATGGTTTCTGTTTCGGCGGTTGTTTCAGCTCATAATGAAGAGGAGTACATAGGAGACTGCCTGGAGAGCGTATTGGCCCAGACCGTGCGTGTGGATGAACTCATACTAATAAACGACAGAAGTACGGATAGAACAGTCGATATAGCCTCCATGTTTCCTGTGGATATCTACGAGGTTCAGTATGGTCAGATCTATATGGTGAAGAGGGCGGGGATCTGCACCGCCCGGAACGACGTCGTCCTGGTCGTTGACGGTGACACGGAGCTCGCCTCCGACTTCCTCGAGAGGGGTCTTCGACACCTGGAGCAGGGCTACGACGTGGCCACGGGGCATGTTAGATCCCGAGACAGGACGCCAATGGGAGACCTGGCAGCCATCGCCTGCAACGTCCTTCCTAAGGGGGTCTACTCCAGCGGACCCGGCTTCGTATTGAATCGCCGACACTACATGGACACCTTCAAGATAACGAAGATAAACGGATTCATTGACATCGCCACTGGGGCGGGCGAGGTTCCGCTTCAACGTATGAACCTGGTCAAGGATCCCTCGATGTTGATGTGGACGCAGCTTCCCTCTTCTGGTCAGAGACGGATGATAACCGGGGCCCGGGCCGTTGGGGGTCTCCTCACTGCCCTGAGGGTCTTGACATAAACCTTATATGCTCCGTTAATACGTAGTATATAATAGGTGAAAAAGTATGCCCTGTAGATATTGTGATAGTCATGAGCACTCGACGGGAGAGCACGAAACCTGTAGATATTGTGATAGTCATGAGCACTCGACGGGAGAGCACGAAACCTGTAGATATTGTGATAGTCATGAGC
>SDBT01003298.1_pt1 | contig 28016 bp, 20 predicted proteins | sample 2277101 | NCBI WGS metagenome assembly SDBT01 (sample SAMN10404973, study PRJNA504765) | marine sediment metagenome | isolation source: marine sediment core GS10_PC15, 103 cmbsf | place: Arctic Ocean: Southern Knipovich Ridge | collected 2010 | reverse complement strand
GGGTAGAAAATGAGAGCGAGCTGATAATGCTTTTCAAAGGTACATTTCAGACGTTGGTGCGCCTGGCAGGACTCGAACCCGCGGCCCGCGGTTTAGGAAACCTATGACCCACCATTCTGATAGTCCCACTGAATGGGTGAATCCTTGATTCAGACTAACTCCTAGCTTTTTTGTATTCTCCCCAATTTGTGTGAATTTGCCTCAATTTGTACTGATTATAGTCACAAATTGGTCACAAAAAAACCCCCCCCCTTCTCCAGACCCATACCAATTCTTTCTCTTTAGTCAATAATATCGTTTAACTTGTTTCTATATGATAAAATCGGGTGGCTATTTTCTTATTTATCCTTCTTTCCATAATTTTCTTATATAACGCCCCGCGTCAGTCGCCCTGAAGCCAACTTCGAGACAGAAAAGATGTTAGCTCTGCACGTTCGTTCGTGAGGCGCGAAGCACAGGGTCGGCTGCATGCGGTTGTTGGGCGGTTTACCAATTTTTTTCACTTACGTTTCGCTGAATGTTTTTGTGTCGATTTCGAAGGAGTATTATTATCTGGCTTAGTCACTTTTTTCTTTTCTGTTTTTGGCTCCAGCAATTCATTCACATATTTACGAAAGCCAGTAGCATACTCATCACCTTGCTCCTGCCAATAAAGCAAGAAGCCCGCTTGTTGTAAGTTTTTCATAAGATCCATTCGCCAACCTTCGTAGAATTCTTTAGGCAGACTTTTGGTTTGGCGAAGTATGTATAGATTCTCATGAAAGCCATACATCTGGGCACACAAAAAGAAAAATCGTTCTTTCTCATCTTGCGTTAGTTTTTCCGGATGATGCCTGCCCCTTGTATACAATTCAAGTAATCTGTCATCCTGGGTAATACTCATAATAAATTGATTAAAAGTTGAAGTAAGACTTTGATATGCGCTACTGGTTGATATTTGATTATTCCGCCTTAATTGAATAAAAACGGCAATTAAAGTAAAGATTACAGCTATCGATCCGGCGACTACGAAAATTTGGGCAACTTGGTCAAGCATACACTCCACCTTCCTAATGGTTTTCAAAATGGATTGCTAATCTTGCTCTTTGAGAAATAAGGAGATTTCCTTTCATCCGTTAAGACGGGTAGTCAGCACCTAGGTATATGCCCCACAATTTCTGATGACCAACTTATCGCCTGCCCGTAAAGATAGGCGACAGTGTATTCACCTAAAAAATCCAAAATATCCACCGTTGGACCTGAAAGGAAATGTGTGTGTGAGCGCAACTCTTCAGCAGCAGTATTAGTACATCTGAAAATCTCAAACTTTCTGTCTATGACCAAAACGTCAAACAAACCCGAATATTTACTGACCTGCCCCCACTGATTGTACCACTTCTTGAGTTAGAGTCAACGGAATGATGGCCTCGGGAGCAGGTCACTTCGATGTGATCTTTTCACCCGTTTCAGCAAATCACCTCCTTTCATTACAATAAGAGTGCGAAAAGAGAGTAAAAATATTTTACACTGAATCAATATTGAAGATTTGCCAAGGGATTATGTAAGACGTGACCCGATTTTACACTTCCGACGCAGGACCGACTTATGTGATCGAGGATGAAGAGAGTTTGAAGCTAATCTACACCGAAGAATATTTGAGTATGGCTGTAATCGAGGTATTGGTGTGAACTTCAAGGGATTGTTTGATAAATCTACAGAGGTCTTAGGGGGAGATTTGACAGTCTTATAGATTAGAATAGGATAATGTAGGGATTAAGTAGGTTATTATGAGTGGTGGACGCACCAAGAGGGACGCATCCCAAAATCGTGAAAGGAGGTAAACTGCACTGGAGTGAGCGTTAGTTATCCTGTGCAAAATAAAGAGATGAAAAAAGGCAAAATCCTGATTAATGGCAAATGGAGACAGGGAAACTGTGACTTAATATCTATCGATCCTGCTACAGGCGAAACCATCGGAAAAGTCTCTATGTCGGGGAAAAAGGACGTAGTAGATGCCGTCAAAGCTGCAAGGCAAGCATCTATTTCTTGGCATAGCATTGATATTTCTCAAAGATCAGAATTCTTAAAGAAGGCAATTAATGTAATTCACGAGAGGTCTGATAAACTTAAGGAACTTATAGTTAGGGAATTGGGAAAGCCATATCCGGAAGCAAGCGTAGAAGTAGACGAAAGTGCTGATATGTTAGCATTCTTTGCTGAAGAAGGGAAGAATTTCTTGGAAAGTGAGTACATTCCTATAAACCGAAGTTTATTCCCAAACAAAGTGAGCTATACACGTTTTGAGCCAATAGGTGTGGTAGCTGTAATCAAACCTTGGAATTATCCTTTCGAACTACCGATTTGGTCTATTGGGGCAGCGTTGATAACCGGAAATACAGTCGTATTTAAGCCATCAGAATTGGCTCCCTTTGTCGGCTTGGAAATCGGCACCATTTTCCAAGAGGCAGGTCTACCAGAAGGAGTTCTAAATGTAATCACTGGAGACGGTAAAACAGGTGAGTATTTGGTAGATTCTAATGTTGATATGGTTGCTTTTACGGGAAGTATTGAGACTGGCAAAAGAATTTCTCGTTATTGTGCTGATAAAGGTTGCAGGGTTTCTCTTGAATTGGGAGGAAAGGACCCAGCTATTGTATGTGAGGACGCCGATATCGGACAGGCTGTAAATGGTTTAACCTGGGGATCTTTCGCAAATTGTGGTCAGGTATGTGTATCAGCAGAAAGAATTTACGTTCATCAGAATATAGCTGAAGAATTTATTGCCCGGTTTGTTGAGAAAGCTTCAACACTTAAATTGGGGAATGGACTGGATCCAAGTGTCGATATTGGACCATTAGTAAGTCAAAAACAGTTAGATAAAGTGGAAACGCATGTAAAAGACGCAATCGCGAAAAGGGCAAAAATTCTTACTGGTGGACAACGCCCCACAGATGAATCTTTGAAAAGGGGGTTTTATTTCTTACCTACGGTACTCTCGGAAGTGAATAATGATATGAAAGTTATGACAGAAGAAACTTTTGGCCCGATTGCCCCGATAATGACTTTTTCCACTGATGACGAAGCCATACGACTTGCTAACCAGACTTCTTACGGTTTAGGAGCATCTATCTGGACTACTAATCTGAGAAAAGCTAACTATATCTCAGAGATGGTTCAAGCAGGAATGGTTTGGGTTAATGATATTAATATTGCATACCCTCAGTGTCCATGGGGAGGAGTAAAGAAAAGTGGCCATGGCAAAGAACTTTCAAAATATGGAATTCGGGAATTTCTCAATATAAAACACATAAATGTAGATTTCGGAGAACAAGAAACTCGAGACTGGTGGTTTCCCTATAAAAGGTAGTTCTAACACAAAAACCGCCATGGTACGCTCATTACCTGTAGGTAAGGAGTATTGAGTGAAAAACAGAAGGATGGTGGTTTGCAGACGACTATTCCGCTACTGTCAACAGAAAACGAGTATACTTGGGGTACGGCTTGAAGCCATGGAGTATCTCTCGCGGTATCGTTAGCATACTTAGGTAATGTTTAGAAACACGTATTAAGGGACTGAAATCCAAGATTTACGTTGGAACCATATTACCACTATGTAGAGGTAGATCTCTTGACAGTCTTTTATATGTGGATAGGATGAGAATTCACATGACTCACCTCACCTCACCTCACCTCTCGTCCCAACGCATTAAGAATTGCCGGATCCGGAAAGCGAACTGAATTTCATTGCGTACTGGGAGAAATTTCAGTAGCCTAGCATTGTCCCAAATTTACGGGAGTTAGAAGAAATTCGCACAGAGTGAAGTTGTAGGCTATTACGTGGTAAAGGACTAACAAGGACAGAGATGGTCCTGCACGTTGGAAACATTCACGCTATTAAGATTAACCGCGTCCCTGAGGTAAGACTAAACGTTTTTCTAAATTAGTGAAAAACATTGAGAATAGTTATTATGGGTTGAGTAGATGAGATAAATCCAAGAAGAAATATGGTGGTAACGTACTATCTCTTTTGATTCCTCAGAAGGGCTAAGCATATTAAGTATTTGGAGAGGTAATGGCAAATGGGCGAATTACCATTTATTCCTTTTACCGATTCATTAAAAGATGTCCTGAGAAGAAACTTCATAAAGAGTTGTAGTGTATGGCTTTTAGGTAAGGATGAAAGTTCCCTACTGGCACAGGCAGCGAACAGTAGTTGGGAGACTGCTTTGAGTATCAGCTTCTTAGCTGAAGCTAGGGAAATATTTTTTGAAAATGGCGAAGAGAAATCTCTTTGTGATGATATTGAATTCAGAAGTACAAATGCTATTAGATGGCTCTTGAACAAGAAAATCATACTGGGTGCTGACCATGTCTCTTGGGACAGAGGTACGTGGGATACCGCTGTCGTGATAAGAGCATTGCTAACTGCCATTAAGATTTACTCAGAAAGATTCAGTGTTGCAGAAAAAAGGCAAATTAACACTGCCGTATTTAAGGGGGTAAGATGGTCATTTGGACGCTTTGGTGGATGGGAAAAGGAGGTAAAGTTTCCATTTGGTCCTTGTGACGTTGCTCAGATTTTGATAACTACGATACATATAAAGGAGCGATTTCCGCAACTTGGCAAAGAAATAATCACTCCTGATGATGAGGACACCATTCTTTCTATGGTGGAATATCTTTTGCACATAAGGAATGAGTCACAAATCAACTCTGAGGCTGTGAGTTATTGGATAGATTTTTTTAATTCAGCAGAAGTGATAGAGTCTTTGGCGATGTTCTACAACTATTCCAAAAAAGATAGCGCACTTTCTTCTCGAGTAGCGGAACTTCTTAAAGATATAGAGTTAACATATAAGCAAACCTATAGATATTTTGAAAATAGCCAGGTTGACGAAAGATGGGGTACTCACGCCGAGACGTGCAGAGTGCTGTATTCATATATCAAAATCTCGACTCTTATTCCAATAGTGCCTCCCGAACCTCACTTGGTTCTGAAATCTCTTAGATGGATATGCGATGAAAAGCAGTTTTTCTCAGACGGAAGTTTTCTTCACACGATGTTTATAACTATTTTCTTCTATCCTGCGCTATTACAGGTCTACGAAAATTGGCCCTTATCCAAAAGAAAAATCCAAGAGATATACGATGACATAATATGGGTTTCTCCAATGAGGACATCGCCTGAAAGGAGTGCCCGCCTCTCAGCAGAATTGAGAAATAGAGAACTGGGAGATCTCAATGCAAAATATACATCCGAAAAAAACAAGTCGGAGAGAATGATTTCGAGAAGAAGAAGAAAGTTGAAGAAATATCTGTTGACCTCGTTTTTTCTAGCAGGAGCAGTAGTAGTGTTCTTAACGCTGGGTAATCTGCTAAATATTTTGTCTTTTAGCTTCGAACCAACGCTTACCGTCCATGAGAGAATGGATTTCCTCTCTTACTTCACAGTATACGTTGCGATCTGCGTGGCTATACTGGGATTGATTTGGAAATATGAGCGTATTCCTAAATAGTTCGCTATTTATGGCAAGATTAGAAGTCTTTATTTAAAAATGATTTCAGAAAAATTTCGTTATAATCGAAGATTATTGTATTATTTTATTGGCTTGATGGCAGCGGTCAAGGAAGATGACACGGGTGCTGTTCCTGTCCGAAACAGGTACAGATATTACCTTCGGTGTCCTTGAAATGATTTATTCAGAGTGCATCGCTCCTTTTGGGCATATTCAGCACGGGCGTTTTGGGCTCTCATTACCACCCTCCGTCAACTCTTCGGAAATCTTTTGAGTTGTTTCAGAGGACAATAACAAGCAGAGAACGCTATTTGCACCAAAAAGTTGAATCAGAGAAGGAGAAAGAAATGGCGTTATTCCTGGAATCTAGCCCGTTAACAAGAAAGTTATGGATGTTCCTTAATCGCCGGTTTGCCAAGGCAATGACGGAGAATACGTTCTCCACCTACCTTGCTACGAATCCTGATATCTTTGAGCTTTATGTCAATATTGTGATGGGAGATACAAATCATAAGAGTCTAAATAACCTCGAACAGATAATCTCGTTTATTAGGCGATTCAGGGTAGGTGAAAAGAAATCTTTTCCAACAATTTGTGTTTACGTTCCGTATTTGCAGGTGCACCAGGGATTTGCTGACCTGATAAATACATTGGATAAATATAACCCTACCATTGACCTCTTTCTAATGATAAGGGAAACGGACATTCCAGACAATAGAAAATTGTTACAAGAAACCGCAATTATATCACACATTTTGTTTGAGAGGGTGATCAATTTCCGTTATTTGCTGTTATTGGAGAGAGACGTTGACATGTTGGGGCAAATGATTGAAGCGGTATCCACCTTTACCTTGCAACAGCGCGAAAATAGAATGGATCTGCCAACGTATCCCCCAATTTTTGAGATCAGTCCTCGAATAAGAGTAGATGACCAGGGGTCCCTTGTAAGGAGTCTTCTAACGTTACACGTCGAATACCCAGAGGTTTTTGAGTTTGTAACAATGGGGCCGTGCGGATTTTCAAGTTTCTTCTTTCGCGCTAAAGAGACATATATTCTCGGTCGGCAGGTAGACCTAGGTTCTCTCCCAACACCTCTGTTTCCTTGTGGAGCAAATAAGATGGTCGGATCGCAAGAAAGTAGTCATTCCAATTCTCTTAATGGGGGAAGGAACAGCCAGTGCTTTTATAAGCTCATTACTTCTTCCACAATGAAGGATAAATCGGTAAGGAAATGTCGACGTTGTCGACTGGTGCAGTATTGTATGGGATGTTTAGTAGACACTACCGAGAATAGCGGATGCTACCTCCTCCCTTTTTTCAACACTCTATTGACCGAATTGAAACGACAACCCTCTTTGATCGCACAATTGGAGGCCCCGAAGCCCAAGACTGGCATATTAGAACTAGATTGGAACTATATTTACGATTCTTTTAAGTAAGTTTCTGGAGAGAATTTGAATTGCGAGCATACAAGGGGATTTTATGCTAGATGTATTATTGTTGTCGTTCCCAAATAGGAATATCGATTATCCAGCTCTTTCTCTGCCCACCTTGACTGCATGTTTGAAGAAAGATGGCTTTTCTGTAGAACAAAGGGACTTGAATATGGAAATCCGTGACAGACTTCTCGAGGCGGACATCCTCAAGATCCTGAAGGATAGAGTTATGCCAGCCCTTTGCTTGGAAAACCTTAATGACACTAAGGTGTTTGACCGTTTGCGGCAAATCGTGCATGTGCTTGCACATATTGATCGTCAGTGGACTTTTACCAAGTTTCAACGCACAAAAGTGTTGATGCAAGAACGGCGGTATGAACTGGTGTTTAACGAAAAAGAATACTTCGACATGGCTATGGGCCTGTTCAAATTAAATAGAGGCCTCCATCAGTTCTTAGACCTTTATGTTTATCATCCCACGATATTTCAAGACTGTGGCGTTGAGGATCCTATTGGGAAAATCATAGAAGACTTAATCGGTTTCATTCGCCAAGAACAACCTTGTGTTGTGGGAGTTACCGTCCTTAACATTCAAAGAAACTTCAGTCTGTGGTTTGCAAAAAAGCTCCGCGAGGTCTACTCAGGAAAAATAGTATTTGGCGGTGCTGATCCTACAAGATTCGGAGATTTGTATCTTACATACTTTGACTTCTTAGATTGTATATTTACTAAAGAAGCTGAAAGAAGCTTCCCTCTTTTCTTAGCCAAATTACGGAAAGAATCGTCTAACTTTGCGTCAATTCCCGGGATTATATATAGGACGGGGAAAGAAATAAGAAACAACGAGCCAGAACCGATAAATCCACTGGATATTTCTACTCCTGATTTTTCAGGTTTTCTTCTAGACAAGTATTTATCTCCGGTACTCCCTGTTCAGGCCTCCAGAGGTTGTTATTGGAAAAAATGTAAATTCTGTATTCACTGGCGAACATATGCTTCGGATTACTGTCGACCTATTCAAGACACGGTCGATGATTTGGAGTATTTGTCACGGAAGTACCACACTCCATTTTTTCACTTCACCGATGATGAGCTTCCCGTGAAGTTAGGAAATAGAATCTGCGAGGAGATTCTTAGGCGAAACTTGCGCCTAAGATGGCTTACCTATGCGCGATTGGAAAATGGTTTCACAAAGAAGATTCTGGACAGATGGTATCAAGCTGGAGCGCGAGTTATTGAATGGGGGCTGGAGTCCGCGTCCCAAAGAATATTGGATTCGATACAGAAAGGAATTAAGATTAGTGTGGCACAACGCGTACTAGACGACGTAGCAGAGGTGGGGATTCTCAGCAAGCTATTCTGCTTTCACAATTATCCAGGTGAGACTATTCAAGATCTGCAGATGACTTTGGATTTTCTAAAACACAATATTCTGAAGAAAAAAGTACGGCCATTTCTCGCTATTCGCAACAGACTCTTTCTTCTGAAAGGCTCTATTTTATTTGAGGAAGCAATCGGAGTAGATGGTGGAAAGCTATTTAGGAAGGTCTGGGTTCCTAGCAACGGTTTCTCTATCGAAGCTGCCTACGAGGACCTCGAGCGAGATTATTATACGAGACGGATACTCGTAGACAGGTTCTTGGAGGAGATGCAAGGTTACATCGAGCAAAATAATATTTTCACGACAGACGATGAGAATGTAACGATGGATCTTGTTCTCATCGATGTTAAGGATAGGGGAGTAAAACTAGCAAAGGAAAACAACTAATAACTATATCTGTTTGCCTTCCAGCCAGATCGCAAGGCATGTTTGTCTAAGCCTTCATAACCGTGATTCTTCTCCGGGATCTTTTCACCCATTCCAGCAAATCACCTCTTTTCATTACGACAAGGATACGAAAGAGGAGTAGAAATAATTTGCACTGAATTAGTATTATTGAAAACATAAAAGCAAATGACTTTCCTAGCACTTAGCTTGCAGGGAAGGATTATACCTGAGGACTGAGGAGTCAAGTCCAAGATAGTGCAAAAGGGAGGTAACTTAATATTATTCCCACAAAACAACCAATGTTATGTTCAAGGAAGCCTTGTGCTAATCGTGCCGCAGTTTCCAAAGAAAATATGTACTGGACGGCGACATAGGTAACACTTTTTGATACTTATTAAGGTACTCTGTGGGAGAAAGATAACCCAAGGATTGATGAGGCCGGTTAAAGTCATATTCAATGAGCCATTCAGTAAGTCTTTGGTTAAATAAAAGAGGATCAGGTGTAAAGTTACCGAGCTGTATGGACTCTTCTTTCAAGGTCCTATCAAATCTCTCATTTACGGCATTATCATTCGGCGTCTTCACTCTGGAAAAATAGTGAGGAATTTTAAGCTTGCTGCATGCCTCCTCCACTTCACTCACTGTGAATTCTACCATCGTTCTTGCCCAATGTTGAGTCCTTTATCTCGCACTTTCTTACTTCATAGGCTCTTGAGCATTCTAAACGTTCAGTTCGATTCCTCGTCTACTATGACTAACCTTTTCCAATTCTTATATTCACCTTTTCATATTCTTTATCCATTTTCCATAACTCATCTCGAATTCCTTGTCTAAGTTCAATCGCCGCTTGAACACAATGCTTCACAAATTCTTCTTTGGTTACTTTAAGATCAGGGAAAAGTAATTTAAGATAAGCTGTAGCAGTTCTGGTAATGGCTTTTCTATCACGCAAATCATCGCATCCCACAAGGTTCATGTTTATATTCACATAGTCTGTATATCGCATATTTCCTCTCAGATCATGCAAAACTTCAGCGAAGAGATCGCCCTTGAACCCTAGATATATCGAGGGCGTTTCTGTAGTTACGCGAGGTAAATACCAACCCGAAATTATACCATGTATTCTATCAATAAATGCAGTCTCTTGGAGAAAATTCGGGAACTCCTTGAAGATTCCTTCTTCAAGATGGATAGGAATATGTTTCTCATCTAAAGTTATGTTTGCCAGCATGACAAATCCTGATTCAGCTGTTGCTTCTGTTTTTCCACGGCTAAACTTTCCAGATTCCAAATATCCTTTAAGCATAGCTATAAGTTCACCAGCACTATCACCACGGATACTCTGAACCTCATCCAGGACTACGGTATCATATCTAGTTACAAGACCAGGCTCATGGTTTTGATTATTATGAAATAATACTGCTGGGGAAACTTTTCCACCTCCAATAACCCGAGCATATCTGGAAAGGTGGTCGAAAACAAATGACTTACCTGTACCTTTTGGAGCTAATTCTACTAAATTAACTCGAGGCTCAATAAGAGGAAGCATCCGGGTTAAAAGCAGCATCTTTTGTTGCTCATCATTGACGGTGGGACTGAAACCCATGCTCGATACTAATAGGTCAATCCACTCAGATGTAGTGAAATAGTGTCGGCATTCAATAAAGTAATCCAAGTCCACCTTTGCAATTTGAAATGGCTTGAAGTCACGCATCCAAACCTGTCCCTTCCCCTTCCCCGTATCAGGTGGGACATAAAAGAGTTCTCCAACTCCCCAAACACCACTGGTAAGAAGAAGTTCATTCTCTTCCACAATATGTTCTGTAACATAGGCATCTTTCATATCAAAAAATGGAATATTCAAATGCCTCTGTCCTGTTTTGAGACTAACAGAGACTGTGTAGTGATCGAGAAGATTTACAGGTTCTTGGTTTAATAGACAATTCTTCCGTTCTTCCTTCTGCCCTTTGCCGGGAAGATATTTTGCTATAAAACTAGCTATATTATTACGAATCTCATCGGTTAGCTCTTCTTGTTCTTGCATGTAATGAGAAAGTATCCACTCACCTACATAAGCTGGAATTGCTCTACCACTAAATCCTGCTTGACGGAAAAGTCCTTTATTAATAGTAATCTCTCCGTAATAATCTTTTGCCTTTTGTTCAAAAGAAAACATCAGTTTCCCCTCCTCATATCAAAAAAGCTCTTCGAAATCTACCTTTCTTTGAATCATTGATTTGATGACGATAGCAGGCTCGATATCTTGGATATAATCCTTCCCAAGAAATTGATAACGAATTCGCATCAAAAGACAACTTGTTTCCTTTTCGTTAGGTGTTTTCTTGAATCGAGCCGGTATCTCCACTTGAGCTCTGCCCTTAGGTTCTATTCGTGCAACCTTAGCGGATTCACATTCCACGTTGCTATTTCGTATATCGACATCAACGTTAACTACTTCATAATCATTGACGTTTCCGATATCGAACTTGATACTAGATTTCACAGAGTAACGAAAGACGTTTTGACTCAAATAAACCACAAGCTCTTCAGGTTCCGCTATTATCTTATGAAAAACGACAAATGGGATAATTACTTCTTCAGGGCTCAAGCCTCCATGAACATAAAATTTCCTGGTAGTTTTCACAAACCTGCTGTAACCTTTCGCTATAAGAAAATTTTCCAATAATCCATATTCTTCTTTGCGAATCACATAACAATTGCTTTCTACATGCGAGGGCAAATTTTTTATCTGCGCATCAGAAACGGTAACAAATCTATGATGTTTATCCTCGCTCTTAGCATTATAGTATTCCCTGTCAATAGGATTCGGTATCTGAGCTTGGATTTTAGTAGAACCATGGTCTGAGCAAATATAAATTGAAAGTTTGTGTTCAATTCCTAAACGCCTGGCAAAACTAATTACCGAGTTCACAAGAGTTTCGAGCCTATGATGCACCTCTTCTCGGTGAGGTTTCCCCAATTCATCTTCATCTTTATGCAATAACTCATCCATGCTACGATAATTAAGGAAATAAACATCGTGCTCAGCCTTTCTGACCTCATTTAACGCCCCAAGATGGGGTAAATATACAAATTTCTTACTGCCTATAAACCCAGACCAATCTTCTTCTATAATTCGTTCATAAGTCTTATTGCCAAGGGATTTCCTTTCAGGTTCACCAGATAAGAGACTCTTCTTACAGACTTCAGTCTCAGTTGGTATCATAGAGAAGTACCCTTGAGGTTCTTCACAAAAAAATCCTCTTTGATTAAGTAAAGTTCGAAGGTCTCCCATGTATTTAAAGTTGAAATTGTCTATCACCAAAAAGAGACTTATCCCTTTGTTATCTCGGATTTCATGGCAAATGTTGGGTACTGCCTTGTATAGAACTCTGGAAAACGAAGTCTTTAGCTTGATAAAGTTTTTATAGAACCAATCACCGAACCTTTCCGAGAAAGAAGCAATCTCTTCATCATACCGATTCCGTTCCTCAAGCCAGAATTGATAAGGTAAATATTCCTTAACTGCCCATTCACTCCATTGCTCTGCATCCCAGGAAGTTTGAGGTTCAGAGGGTCTCATAGGTGGTATAAGCAAATCAAGCTCTTTTAGATCATTAGATATTTGATCAGAAATTGTGGCAAATTTATTCCTGACCTTCTCAATGAATTCTTTTGTGATCATTTTGTCAAGATTATGAGTTGCCTTATTAACCGCATCAAATTCAACTAATAATTCTCCGCTTGTGATGCTCAGAAGTGCTTCAATATCTTCCAGTGTTTTTACATCTAATTCATTATGAAGAAAAAATTCAATTTCATGAATTGCCTTCTCTACCTTTGGTCTTTCTACTAGGAGACATCCCAGATCCAGATTCAACCCTCGGAAGCTATGATAACTCTCGCCTAAAACTCGCTCACTAACTTTACTTGGATAGTTCCTTACTAATTTATAGTCCATCAGTTTCTGTTGAAGACGTGCAGGGTTTTTCCTGAGAATTTCTATTAACTTCGCTATTTCGGTTCTTTTTGCTTTTTTTTTCCACTCGTCTAATCGTTTTTCATATTGTTGAAAAATAAGAGGTATTTTCTGACTATCCCGCCATCGGTCAGGTACCAAATCGTCCAAAAGTTCCACCATCTTACCAATAGGTAGCTCTGGATATGTTAGGAAAGTACTGTAAAAGTTTTCCAAAATAGTATTCTGGAAACTTTCTCCTTTCTTAGGAGTTATTTTCAACTCGAGTAGTTTTGCATCGAGTATCTCCCTATTTGTTATTTCCTCGGGGAGTAATTGAAGATTCCATTGACGCTTGAGAGTCTCACGCGGTGTATTCTCCCAAATCCCAACACATTCAGCTCCATACTGGTCCTTAAGACGAGAAAGCCATTTGAAGCAGGTCGCATCTCTGACTAGAACATCTAAGGTAATATTATTATGAATAGCATTTACAATTTGGATATAAGCATCAACATAATTGGATACACCTCGTACCACTAATGCATCTTGTACGGTGCCAACTTTAAAGTTATCATTAACGATGGATACTATCGCCACGTTATTCCTCTAGGATTTCGCCAAGGATCCGTTCTATTTCTTGGCGCAGTTCGGTTTTACTAATTGTTTTCTTTTCAAGGATTCGTTTTAGTAAAGACTTGACGGTTATAAACGAACCTTTCAGGGATTCTGAGAAATAGAACGTTACCTGCGGTTCTCCAAGTGTTAATTGTCTTGGAAGTGTAATTTCGTATTTTTTAGTCTCATTGGTAATTGGTAAAGTAGTAATGCGGCTGAAATTGCCTTCTTTATCCTGACTAACAAACTTCAATATGATGTTATCTTGAACCTTCAACTTAAATTGACCAACGGCCTCTTCTCGACGGGAATCATTAGACTTAGGATTAGATCCATTGGTAGTGATGAAGATTCTCGCTCGGGATTCCGCATGCTTCAAATGCACTACAAGTTCACCTGTATATAGTACGGAGCCATCTTTATCTTCTTTATGATCTCCATCAAAGATTACTTCCGCATTCTCAACTCTAAGTTCATTTTCTTCAATAGCCCTCTTGCCAGTGCGAATTTTCTTTATATACTCATTTGATTTATCAACGATCCAATCTTTCACTCTGCCAAGTCCAAATCCAGCAGAGGCCGGTAAATCCTCAAAGAATGTCTTTTCTATATTAGCGATAGAACCAAGATGCATTATCAAAGGCTTACTTTCATTTGTGTGATAATCCGCCATTGAATCACGTTGATAGCTATCCAATGCATTAAACCATTCGCTGACCCCTATCTGGGTGTCGTCATAGGTAGAGCCTTCTATGTCAAAAACCTCACAAATACCCCTTAAAATTTTGTCTTTTATTTTACGCTCACAAGATTCTATTGTATCCTTGTCTTTGCTTATCCATTCTATTATTTGAATTACTTTTTCATTCGTAATTAACTCATCTGGTTCAAATCCATAAATAGTTTGAAGATCTCCGAGAATAAATCCATGCTCATCTCTGCTCTCGATTCTTTCAAATATATCAAGAACTTTTTCTATATTCGCAACTCCAGACTCATAAGCATTCCTGGCTTTTACCACAGAAGGTAATCCTATCCACCATTCTTTCATTAGCCTGTAAACCTGGACGACTGAAGCAGCCTCATTGGCTGCTAATCTTTTATCGGAAAAAAGGTTATAGAGTTTGTTGATAAAATTACGCTCAGATTCAGCAATTTCCTTATGCTCCAAGTAAGCATTTGGATACTCACCCACTATTAAGTCATAGAGGTCTTCAAATTGGATAAGTGGCATATCACCAATAGCCATTTCATCACGTCTTATTTGCAGATTATCTCCAAAATAACGACGTATAAAAGTGAACATCAGCGATAAGGCAAGAAGTCCCTGACCATAGTCTTGGGCATACTTTTCTACAAAGGTGCTTATATTTAGCCGTTTCCCTTCCTCAAGATTTTGGACTTCTTCCACCATATCTGCTAAAGCGGGAAGGCTCTGGCAAAATTTCGGTATATTCCTTTCCGGTTGACAATATAACTTGGAACCTTTTCTATCAATTTGCTTCAGTGCTCCTGGATTAAGGAGACAACGCATGAGATAACGAATCTCTCCTCGATTATGTGCATACTCCGTATCAATAACTACAGGTTCATATCGGTTAAGAAGTTTTTCAATTGCTTCTTTCAACGCTTGATTTCTGGTCCGATCAAACTTTATATCATGAATTTTATTGAACTCGTCGTGTTGAATCTTATTGGAAAGCTGGTAATAAAGTGGTTCAATTACTTTGTTAGCTATATCGTAATCTCTCTTCTGATCCACCTGAACTGTTTTTCCAAATTTACCATACCACTCAATGTGTTCCGCTGATAAGTATCTATCCCTGGCTTTGATAAGGTCCTCTTGATATAACCGTTCCCTCTCGTTTAGTGCAGCTTTATCTTGAGTAGAAAAATCTTCAAATTTTTCAGAAATCTTAGTATGCTTAATTGCCATGAGATTAAAGATAGCTTCGGTTACAGAGATAGGTTCTTTTGGAATTGCAACTACGATTCGTTCAGATGGATTTTTGGAAACCAAATCGCGTGCCTTATCAATACTCTCTCGATTTTCACAAATTACGTAGAGAGCCATTCCTTCGTAGCTCTTTTTAAAGTTAGTTTCGGCTTGCCTTCCTCGTTCTATGTATTCGAAAAATGAAAATTCATTACCTTCGATATTCTTGGTTGAAGACAGATCGTTTGGCAAACAAAACATACGAAGAAGCCTTTTATCTTCATTATGGTTCTGGTTATAATTTTTTCCCTCTATGTAAATAGAATCCCGTGTTAGTGGAACAAACTGCTTTAAATTATCTACTATATCTTTAGGATAGTTCTCCTCATCAGATTTGAACTCATCTATCGTTCGGTCAATATCTATTATGTCACTTCGTTTAAATTCATAGACATCATTAATATGATTGTAATAAAGCACCTTGGCCTTCATAAGCTTTTCAAGTCGGGCCTCAAGTTGCTTTCTCTGTTCATTGGTACTAAAATTCAGTGAGAAGAGAAGGTTTTCTTTGCTATTATTAACAGCCACAATCTCGTGTATGAGCATAACCTTCAGGATACGTTCCATCAGTTCATCTTTCTCATCAAATAGTTTCCCCTGTTTTCTTTGGCTGACATACTTATTAAGCTCTCTTACTGTCGTCTCATGATTCTTTACATGTTCTCTTGTTGTCTCCCGGAGTTCTTTATTTGTAGAAACAAGAGAATCTTTGAAGTAGGTAAGAAGAAGATCAGTAGTATAAAGAGCAAGACGACCTTCACTTTCTAATATATCTATGTTTTGGATAAACCAGGGATAAGAGCCTTTCACGCTTTCAAACTCACCTGAAAAAAATGTAAAAACTGATCTATTATCAGAACCTATTTCTTTCGCCAAATTTAACAGACAATAAGTTGCCATCGGATGCATTGGATAAATATCTTCGATGATCTTTGCACGCAATCGGGGAGCCGGAAGCCAATTAAAGATATTCAGTCTCTTGCAATCTTTGGTGAATTGATTAAAAAGGCTTGTGTGTTTGGCCACATGTTTTTGCCAAAGTGGATGTTTTTTCTGTGGAATAACAATAGCAGCAATTATATCTTCCATGCCTTCGGTCTGGAGTGCTATTTCATGAATTCGGTCTGATAAGGTAGAAAGATCCACTACAGTAGTTGTCTTTGCATAACTAATAAAAGATTTATGAGCTGTTCCTATGAAGATTAATTGATTGCCTTTCCAGTCTTTGTGCCCGTGAGTGCAAGCCTGAGAAAACGAGTGAAATGTATTAAGCCCAAGGTGCCCTTCCTGAAGAAGATATCCAAACCCATCAAATACTATCACTATCCCTTTAAATCGTTCCTGAAATTTTTTGGTACCATTGATAGCTGTGAGAATATCCACGAGATTGTCTTTACTATATGTAAATTCACTGGTAGTAATATTCTTGTGTATTTGACGAAATATCTGCAGCGCATCATGGTTACATTCCTCAAGCCCTTTGATAAGTCTATCTATAGTCCAGCCAGAGAATTTATCTTGGAGTTCTTCGCAAAAGAGATCGTAGAAGTTCACCCGCGTTTTCCCAGATTTTCCCTGTTCCTGCCAGGTATTAACCTTTCTTATTGCTTCTCGGTAGTGAGAATCTAAGTCGCCTTCAAACTCCTCTCGGTTAAGAGCCTCATCGACAGCCCTCAGCACTAATTCCTCAAAATCTCCGTGACTTCCAAATTCAGGAACAGCAACTAAATAACGTCCCTCAGCACGTTTATGTGAGAGAACTTTTGCCCGACTCTCGTCTTCTTCACTGTAAGATACAAAAAATTCCTTAAGTTCAGGCACATCTGATTGATGCATAAAATAATTAGCAAGCATCAGGCAGAGATGTGATTTGCCGGTACCATAACTTCCCGTCAACAGATAACAACGTCGGTTCTTTGGATCAAGTGCTTTGGCAACGCGTTCGAAAACATCTCTATGTGATTTTATTGGCCTATAACTTGCCATTCTACGACTACAAGCATCTGGATCGAAAAGCTCTTTGCGGAGGTCCACATAAGAGGCCATTCCGCTTTTTATGGTTATGATTTCTCTAATTTTGCTCATATTCAGGACCTCCTTCTAACGATTCTAATCTTCTCAAAGGAAACACCCTTGTCTCCCCCTTGCTCGTGTTTAATCCCAAATCTATTATTTTTCGATTGCTCGTAAGAAAAACCCCCAATGTTGTTTGATACGAAGGTTTAAACGAATCCCAATTTCGGCGTAGTAAACCAAAGAGTAAATCATACCCATCTTCGTCCCATGTATTTAGCAGAAGCTCTACATTATCAACAATAAGAAGATTCGCCCCTTTGGCTTCCTCAATAAGTAAAACTTCCAGATCCTCAACACCAAAAATATCTATCTGGTTTTTAAGTCTTTCGTCTTTCCCAAACCGCTTAAGCAAATCTAAATATTTACTACCTGAATCTTTAGCAAATTGTCTGGCATACTTGGATTTACCACTTGCGGGGTCACTATGAACAATAAATGTTCTATGACGCTCCCCTGAAAGGGCCTGGATAAATTCTTTCAAACTAACCAAGTCATATGGAGCCATATTCATCCCTCATAAAATTGCTTAACAGTATCCAACCAACTCTCATTAGCACGAAAACGAATTTGATCCAGATTTGCTCTTGATTCAATTGCTATATGACGTTCCGAGTGCAATCGCTCAAGAGATAGGCGCAGTTGGTATTCAGAAATGTGAAATATCCTGCCGGGTGAATTCTGCTCTTTTAGCAAATGCTCAATTTCAATTCCTGTAGCTCCCCTCATGTACCGATCTCTATACAAATAACAGGAGGCAAGAATACTCAAATCAGGAACCTGAACTGATTCGTTCAGCCGATAAATAGTATTTGAAATCTTGCAAACATATTCAAGACGCCTAAGTTTTTGCTCTGTATAAGCATTAAAAAATACTCTAATCTCTTTAGCCAGATGCTTTTCTAAGCTTTTTTCTGAAAAGTGGCTATTGAGATCGCTAAAATACGTTCTGGCAACTTCTGTAGTAACTTTGCTTTCTTTAGGAAAAACACAATTTATTAGTCGATTCCAGACTACATATTTCTTATCAGATGTTATGGTGTAATGAAGGAACCATAAGGTTTTATCTTTATCGAAAAAAGGATCTTGTTTGTCTATCAACTTTCCGAACTCAGTTGGTTTACAACTTCGTCGAGTTAATAACCCCAATGCTACTCCATAACTTGTCAAGTTTTCAATCATACGAGGTGACATCCCTAAAGCCGATGCTAACTCTTTCTGTGTGAAACGAGAAACCTCTAGTCTGCCTACCACATAATGCAGGAGACGTGATAAATGTTCAAAACGTAAGTAATACCCGTTTGATAGTTGGAATTTCATTTTAATACCCTATTCATTGATATGTCCCTTCAAATATTTACTTCCTTTTTCAGAAATTTCCCAGATACCCCTTGGCGAATCGTTCCGTAGTAAACCTTCGTTAACCATTTTATTTCTTTCCCATTGAGCTGTGTTATACCATCGTGGTACTCCTGTGGAAACTTTTTCTAAATCAAACGGGACCAAAACATCTTTCATTCTTTCATAAACTCGTTCTAAGACTTCGGTAACCCTTCCGCGCCCACCTAAATCTGTTAAAGATTGCAATATAGGAACTCCGTATTGAGACTGGTGGGTCTTTACCCCTTGCTTAGCACTGCTTATCTGCTTCTGAATATTATTATGAATAGCCCGTCCATCTTTATCTACAATGCGAATTCCTCGTCCAGTAACCTTAAGCTCAAGCCCGTATATGTTCAACAATTCCTGAGCTTCTTTCACCAATGTTATTGCTTTTTCAATACGTTCCTTCTTCAGACTCTCCACCCTCTGTTTTTCTTCGTAGGCTTGTTTTGCGTTGTCATGCACACCCAGTTTTATGAGTGTATCTCCAGGCAATGTCTCATACAGCTTTATCAATTCATCCTTTGAGAGTTCATTCATACCTTAAACCTCTCTTTGAATTACATTTATACAGCATATACTCAATATACATGATAAATGTTCAAAACGTAAGTAGTAGCCGTCTGATAGTTGGAGTTTCAATGCTAACTCTTCTATACCTCATTGCCAACTCAATCTATTCTGAACTCTTCTTGATGATGCAAAATAAAATTTAACTCTTCCGCTATAAAACCATAGTGATTTGCTAGAACTTTATCTATTTCGTCTATTATATGTTTTGATTTTCTCGGATAAAATTCTCTGTAGGTAATTGTTCCTGTAGTTTTGTAATTACAAACCTTCTGTAAAGAATTCTTTGAATAGCTATCCATTAATTCATCGCAAAGAGATACAAATCTTTTATGATTTTCATGTGATAATAGGTCAAGGTTAAAAGGAAATGGAAATATAATTCTCTTCGTTAGATTCCTACAATCCGAGAATAATATGAAATACCAATAAAATAATGAACTGTTCAACAAACTAACAATAATCCTATTATCTACGGTCTTATTCAAACTCAATTGGCGATCTCCAGTTGACCCCTTTTTGCCTTGTGAATTTTCGAATTCTCCTAGAAAGTTCATACACTTAACCCAATATCTAACCCCGTATCCATAGTAGACTTTATTATCAGAGCTCAAGTTTATGTAATCAGATATCGTTTTCTCATTGCTATATATTTTGTTCAATATTTGAATTTCTATCAAAGAACCCATTTTGGGAACACTTCCATGGAAACCATCAAAGTTATTCTCAACATATTCTATTCTATTGAAAAGTTCCGACCTTTCTTTCGATTTCCATCTTCTATATGAGGTAGTAAATATGGTGCAATTTGACCTACCTTTCTTGCATTTCAAGATCGACACTCTTTGACCCGCATCTTTAAAGATTTGATCTGGACGAACTGCAAAGTTTGATATAGAAAGTTCTGTTGAATTATTCCTTAAGAACTTTTGAAAAGTAACCATTCTATCAGTACAAAACGCAGCTATTGGCACAATGAAAGAAAAGTGCCCTCCGGATTTTAGCTTTTTAATAGTCGATTCAGCCAAGTATACATAGAGATTTCTCCCATCTCGGGTATCTTTTATAAAAGGAGTATAATTATTATTCAAAGGAACATCAACATACGGTGGATTCCCAATAACTACATCGAATCCCTGATTATCACCATAAGATAGATCAGGAAATTCAAGATCCCAGTGGAAGAAGTCTTTGCTGTTCAGAGAAGCTGAAACTTTCTGCGACTTATCTGATTCGCTCCAGCTTTCAACCTGCAATAGAAGGTCGCTCTCATTAATTTCGCCAAGAAGATAATGTGTAAATAGGTTACACAGTTGTTTATACGGAGCTAACTCCTCATCTAATTTGGCAAGTATTTCTTTTTTTTCTTCAGTATCTTCTCTTGCTTCAGTAAGTTTACTTAACTTTTCCCTATAACTATTCGCTGCCTCTTTTATACAAACGAGATATGATTGCATAAACAAACTGTATTGACTCTTTGTTTTCCTGAGATACTTTCCCAGATCTGAAATGCGTACCCCAACAAGAGCATTTCCTTGTTTAAGATGATGATTAAGGAATGAAAGAGGTTTTTCTTTGAATGCTGTTGTTATCCAGAGGCATAATTTTGCCAATTCTACTGCAAGAGTGTTGAGATCAACTCCGTATATACAATCTTCTACAACTTTGCGCCTCCAAAGTCCAGGGTTAGAATCTATTTTTGAATTATACCCTGGATATTCATTCAAAACTTCAACAATAAAATTTGCTATGTGGTTAGTTGCATTGACAAGAAAATGCCCACTGCCCATAGTGGGATCTAGGACAGAAAGAGTGAGAATCTTTTCTTCAATAAATCTAAGTATATTCTCATCAATAAATAGTTCAAGTCGGTTTCGCTCAGATTTATTAATTGCTGATTTCAAATCATTAAGAATAGGCCCTATCTCACTTATTAGTTCTTTCTTCTTTTCTACTAAAAGACCATCAATAGTATTCTTTACAATATATTCAACAACATCTTCAGGCGTATAATAACTTCCAGTGAGTTTTCTTTCCCCTGCGTCTTCTGAAAAGTAGATTCTCCCTTTTGGTAATATGGTATCAGAACGTGTTATTCTTCCAGCTTTGGCTTCTGAAATGAATCGGACTTTACTACCAGACTTACGAACAACCTTGTTTTCTTCTGCGATAAACAGATTGTGTTCCAATAGACCTTCATAGAGACTACCCAGATGACGGATTGAAAGATCACGGTATTCTATAGGAACAAACCTTCCTTTTGACTTCTGGTAATATCCTAAACCAAATATTACCTCTGAAAGGAATGGATCAGTAATTCTGGTTTCTTCCATGAACAAAGTTAAATTGCTTTCATGAGGATTGAAAAGTCCACCATCATAAGTTAAGTCGATTTCTCCAAAGAGGTCCTGAACACAAAGCCAAAGACCATAAGAATTACTTTGAACTCCACCTTCATTGTGAAGTCGGAAAGAATCTTGAACAATGCTCTCCAACACCTCAATGTTTTCTTCTTTTAGAAGATTGCGAGCTGATGCATAGAATAAAAAAAGAAGACGGAAAAGATAGAGAGTTGCTCCACCATAAATCCGAACACGGTCTTTTCCACTATATATATTTTGATTTAGAGTATTAAGGTAACCGAGACAGAGGGTTTGGAGAACGCCTTCTCCTCTCTCTTCCTTTCGTTCAATTGCAGTCCTTAGATTCTCTTCAATATATTGTGTTGTTTTTGCCGATTCTTTTTTGTAAGTATCAAACTTGCATTCTCCATCTTTTTCTCTTATAAAATTGTCAGGCCGGAAAAAGAAATAAAATATTTGAAAAGCAGCATAATCTTGACTACTCAGAATTGTTTCTAAGTTTATTTCTATATAAGTTTCATATGGAGTTGGCTCTTTTGTATGGTATATTCGCCAATAAATCCCATCAGTAAGGATCCCCCACTGAAAATTATATTTTCGTAAACTGCGGATAATTTTCTCCGCCCAATGCTTTCCCTTTAAAGTACAATTGATATCTTCTCCAGGAGGTATTATATAACAAAGAGACGTGGCCTCAGTTTTATCCACATCTGGAAAGAGAACCAGAACGTTAGCCTGTTTCTCTGAATTTTTCTGATGACCAAATCCCAAAGTATCTAAGGTAGGCTCGACATAGGTTGTTGTCCATCGCTCAAGCGAAGTTTTGTCAGCAAATTCTCTCCATTCTTCAATAGTTTGAAAAGATGCCCTGAGATTCTCGTCAGTTACAGGCCGCTGAGTAATATTTTGCAAATAAACTTCAGAAAATAGATACTCATTCCGATAATTACGACGTGTGAGTATTCCCATAGAATTCCCCCCCAAGAAGTTCTTCGAAAAATTCGTCAATATTTTCTCTTTGTTCCTCAATTAATTTTTCATACCAGTCATATTTTCTCCTTCTACAATCATCAATGATATTTGATGTGAAATAGAATCTGAAAGGCACGTTAATTATTTGTGTAATTATCTTTTCCATCTCCTCATATTCATTAAATTCTTGCCACCATGAAAACAATATCCCTTTGATATCTTTGAACTCACTTCGATGTTTAACCTTCCTTGCTAACATCCAAGGAGAATTACTCAATAAGTCCCACACTTGAGTTTTAATTGACTTACCCTCATTCCATTTAGCCCAGTGTTTTGCTTCCCATAAATAGTAGCAATTATTTTTCTTAAATAGACCATCAGAATTTGTTCTAATATTATTGTCCTTTTTCGTTTTCAATGCATTATTTATTTTATCAACAAAAATATTTTTCAGAGAGCTTTCAATATAATCAGTTTCCTTCCAATAAACACAGGGTTTACGTTCTTGGTGTATATATCCTTCATTTTCTTGCAACCACTCAGCGATTATCCCTTCGTAGAATTTTCCAAATAATGTAGATCTGATTGAATCCAAATCGTTTTGAATTATTGAATACTTAGACTTTCTACTGTTTTTACCGGTCTTAAACATACCAAGAGTATCCATCATTCTACCAACTTATTTCTTACGTTTTTGACGTAAATAACTCCAGATTCAATTCCCTATAAGGGCTTGCGCTGATAAAGAAAATTGCCGGTTTTTATACCACCAAAATATCTTTTGCCTGTAAGAAAATATTCCCTGTCTGCGCAGCATGTCTTATTTTACGCCTCAAGAGTTCTCGAAGATCAAGACGACCTTCAAGTACGGTAGTAACATCACCACCATCCATCAAGATTACGTTCGGACGAGTCCGCTGGACAGCCGCAACACCATCACCTGTGAAACCATTTAGTGAAATAAATATACCGAGCGTATTATCTAGTTTGCTTTCAATCTGTTCCTTCAGAATTCTAATCTCTCTTGCTCCTACAGGAGCTTGTTCCCACTTAGCTTCTATCAAATATTGATTTCCATCTAATTCAAATGCACCATCAATTTGCTCGCCAACTATTGAAAATGAGCCTCGAGGAACTAGGTCGAAAGTGTCGAATAACTTGTACAGGAACTGCTGAAACGCCCTGCCTCTGGCTTGATGATTGGATTGGGAAACAAGGACAAAAAAATCCTTTTCAAGTCTATCTAATTCATCAAAACAACTTGTTTTGCGCACTCTTTCTTCTGCGGCTTCTGCTCTTTGACGGCGCTGTTCTTCTTCAAAGGAAATCCTTTCATCATGCTTACCTACTAATTGGCGCAACTTTTCGACGAGCACTTCCGCTTCAGCGACTTTCTTTCGACCGTCTTCAAGATGCTGAAGGTGCGAAAAATCAGTCATTTCCATAACTCGTCGCGTAAGTTCTCGAATTGGACCTAGACCGCCTTCTTCTCTTTCTATCAATTCAGACACTACTTTCTCAATAATACGTATCTTATATTCCTCCGAATCATCCCATCGCTGTTTACTTATAATCTCACCGGGAACTCTGCAATTTTCTAGAAAACTACGTAATTGGCGTTTGTACCAATAGATAGCCCTAAGAGCGTCCTTTAAAGCTTCAATAATCTCTAGTGGATACATGATTGGATAATCTCACTCCTTCTTTTACACTAATTTCACACAACCATTTGTGACCAAGAGAGCCGTCGAAGGTAGTTTGGGAAATCTTTCATTTTCTTTTTATTAGCTGTTGTACTAGCACACCAGCACCGAAGCGAGTGTTTACAAACGGAGAGTCGGATGGAACGGTTATAGCTTCTTATCACAACCCAAATTTACTTTTTAGACGCACCGGTAAGTGCCCCTATGATACCACTTATTACTACGATTCCACCGACTACGGCAAATCCACCGACTACAATCCTTTTCAAACCATCGGAGAATTCCTGTCTTCTTTCATCCTCTATCCACTCCCTAAATCCAGGCATTATCGCGGAAAGTCCGATTCTAAGTTCGTTCAAATTGTCGGGATCAAATTCTATAAGTGGTGCTTGCTTTAGCTCTCCGAGATAAGACGGCAAACCTCCAACAGAAACACCCCTATCCTTTAGTATCAAAAGAGGTTTATTGATACCAAACGCAATTCCAACTTCATCATGAATCCATTCTAAAGTTCTCCATACTCCTGTGAGGGCATCCATGTATCTCGGTGTAGCAATTGCTAAGACTGCATCAGCTCTACTTATTTTTTCCTTTACTTGCGACGGTACTTGTTCTTCAGGTACTTTTGTCTCAATGCCTACAGTAACGGTTTCAAAACCCCACTCTTTTACCATTTGTCCTATCGGATCTCCTATCGCTCTGTCTTCTATGCGTAGGCCTCTGGACACGAATACTGTGTAGAATGGTCTCGGATATAGGCTTATGAAATACCGCTTATCAGACTCGTGAAAGCCCAAATCAACCCAATCATTAGTGTATTCGTACATACGATACTTCAGCCTGAAAATCTTTCTACCGACAATATTTTGAGGAAGCAAGAGATCAACATTTCCTAAAAACTTATTTGTTTTTGGAGGAACCCTACCGCTAGTAGTCTCAAAATTGTACGTTTCAAAATCGAATTCTACTAGAAGGTCTGAAACATAAAGGTAAGTATCATCTCTATTTTCAAGCCAAAGACTAATTAGAGCAGAATCTCCAGGCGTGTACGACTCTTTGTTAAAATTCCACCTCATTATCCAGCTACCCATTTATGATCGCCTCCCAGTTTTGGTATGTTCTAAGCCTTAACGCAACCTGATTTCACTTAGCTCAATTATACACGAAATTCGCTTTTTGTTAAATTTAAAGAGATATATACAAACTTCGTGCCATCTCTCATTGAGCTTTACGGATAAAGAAGTTGCTGAAGGCATTTCGACGAGCGAAACGAACCACAAACAGCATCCTGTGCGAAATTGCTGGCCTAACTTTTCGCATCAAGGTCGTATCATTGTCAAAATCATCTTGAATTTCTTTACTGTTTTTGGAGAATGTGGTTGATTGGCTGGCATTACAACCGTTTCACCCTCCTTCAACCGAAAAGGGTCGCCAGAAATAACAATTTCTGCTTCACCATCAACGAAGTGAACCAAGGCGTCAAATGGTACTGTGTGTTCGCTTAATCCTTGCCCATCATCAAAGGCGAAAAAGGTTATCGTACCAGTCTTTTTGTCAATTATCGTTCGGCTCACCAAAGAGTCTTTTTGATAATCCGCCAAATCAATTAATCTCATAGCTTGCGCTACAAGCTTTTCTATGGCTGTTTTTTTCTTGTTATTCTCCATTCTCTTTGCCTCTCTTTGCCTCTCTTTGCCTCTCTTTGCCTCTCTTTGCCTCTCTTTGCCTCTCTTTGCCCTTTCAAGCGATTTCACCTGACGTTCCGAGGCATCTGAAGTCCTGAGCAACGGGAGGGATTTGAGTGGCGACAGTGAACCAAATACCTTTCTTTAGGCGACGTTGCTGGCATGATTAGCTTTATTTTATTCCAGACTTATCTAGAATAATATCTTCAGCAGACATACAAAAGTGAATTACACCTTTGCGAAGTTCATCAATAAACTCTTCTAACGGTACTGCTTTGTCATAAATGACGACATGACAATATTCCCTCTCTGAATTAGAACTAGTTCGTAAATATTCAATTCGAGCTATGGTCTGATGTGCAATTTTATCCCTTACCGAACGTCCCCGTTTACTACCACACAGTATATTTAACCAACTTGTTTCATTAGCTTGTTTGGACAAAAGTATATTCTTTAGAGGAGCTATTTTAGGATCAGAAACGTTCATAAGGGCCTTGTGAAAACGATTAAAACTGTCCATTCTAGAGTTCAATAGAAATCTAGCAAAAATGTATGCAGATATATCTAAAACAGATCTTCCAAAAAGAATCATCGCTTCAAGATGATATAGAAACTCTATTTCATCTTCCCATATCAACGTGGGAAAGTGTCTGTTCTGAGTCGACATAAATTCGTTTTCCCAATCTATAGTTTTTTGACCAGCGTACCACATCATTAATATTTTTTTGCATGCATTTTCGATTTTAGCTCCCATAGTATCTATCTGAGTGCTATCTAAATGAAATAATTGAATAATCTCGTCAAAGTGTGTTGGAAATTTTTCAAATGGTAACCGAGACCAAGCAGACCTAAATGGGGTGTCAAAACCATAAACAAGGTCTAAATATATGTGTTTATTCCTTACCATCGCCGTTTCGTTTATCGTATTTTTGCAATGTCGCCGAACGTTCCCGGCTTTGCGAAGTGCGAAGCATGTGAAAAACCGAACTGAACCGCAAAGCCTGTGTCATACGAAGCTGCTCTTATCTTTATTATCATATTTGTCAGGGAAATCCTCTGGCCAAAGCATTTCTTTGCTGTCCACACCTAGTGGATAGCCAAAGCAATAAATATTATAAAGCCTAACAGCAAGGCGTTCTTGACGATTAGAGATATAGCGCAAAGGAATATAATAGAGCATCATCTTTATAGCATTATATCCAGCCTTCTCAGGCGTCATATATTCCCAGCCTTTTGGCATTTTTTTCTCTGCGTAAACGTGCCTACCGACCTGAGACATATACCAGAAGGTCATTTCGTATGCCGCTTGGTTGAGTGCTTCCTGTGACCACGCAAGTGTGATCTTCCAGGCATTTGGTTCCGATTCCTCGACTCGTGTCCTTACTGGGGGTTCAGAGGGTCCTGGAAGCCTTATGGCACGTCCATTGTCATTTTCTATACTATGCCCCATCCTCGAGACAACTTCCAGGTCGATGGCATTACCATAATATGAATCAAACCTGAATCTTTTTTCTTTACCTTTTTGAAAAGAGCAATATTATCAGGAGGCCACTCTCCTATCCCCAGTTTGACTCCTCCGTTTAATCTCATAATGTGACTGTTGATCTGCTCGAGTACTTTTCTTTTGGACCGAGTCATGGATTTGACTTCAACTATTCCATGAATTCTTAGTAAATTCTGCGGGCTGCCTTGTTGGATTGAAATTTGCTCAACAAGCAATCCATCGGCACCTTTTGTAAAGCCTCCCCATCGTGCCTTAGATTCTCCGTTTGCTCTTCTGGTTCGACGGCGCTCTTGAACCATTTCACCCCAGTAAAAATGAATACCTGAAGGCAAATGCCGTTCTTGTTGGAGTCGCTGGATAAGTCTAACACAGGGTTCTAGAGCGAGCAGTTCAGCCAACTCACCTTTGAATCGATTGACCATATGTGAGTAGATGAATTCAACACACGAGCCACATTCATGATCTGAAAGAGTGGTTTCGTCATCGCTCGTC
>SDBT01003297.1_pt1 | contig 28035 bp, 28 predicted proteins | sample 2277101 | NCBI WGS metagenome assembly SDBT01 (sample SAMN10404973, study PRJNA504765) | marine sediment metagenome | isolation source: marine sediment core GS10_PC15, 103 cmbsf | place: Arctic Ocean: Southern Knipovich Ridge | collected 2010 | reverse complement strand
CATCCTCTCTTCATATTCTCAAGACGCTTCTCATCTTGAAGCAGAGAGACCTGGAATTGTGGTCATGCCAAATAGCGTCGAGGAAGTCCAAGAGATAGTGAATCTCTGTACTCGAACTAAGACTCCCATAATACCTGCGGGAGGACGAAGTGGCATCTGTGGGGCATACTTACCACGGGTTCCCAATGTTGTTCTACTTGATCTGGTGAACATGGACAAGGTCATCAAAATCGATGATGATGTCATGACTGTCACTGTAGAAGCAGGTCTCAGATGGGCAGAGCTTATCCATAGACTCGATGACCGAGGATTCAAACTAGGATTCCGTGGTCCTTACGGCGGAAATGCAGGGACTGTCGGTGGATCTGTTAGTATCAACAGCATTGGCTATGCAGCCTCTAAATACGGACCATCCACTGAAGGTGTAGTTTCACTTGAAGTTGTATTAGCAAATGGAGAGGTCATCCGAACAGGAACGGGTTGGAATCCTGACGCGCAGCTATTTGGAAGATATTCTGCATTTAATGACCTCACTGGAATCTTTCTTGGAGACCACGGAACACTTGGTGTAAAGACAAAGGTCACACTCAAGATTTATCCAAAAGCAGAGCACTTCACCTATGGTGACTTCGGATTCAAGACACTCAAGGAAGCAACAGATTTCATGTTAGAGGCTCAGAAGTACGGCTTTACTGAAGAATTGATATTATTAGCAGATAGACAGTCAACAGAAACCTTCTTCCCGGGTTTACTGGATAAACACAAGGAAATACAGGCATTCATCTCAGCGATAGTTCAAGAAACAGATTTACAATTAGCAAATCGCAAGATGGAGATTCTCAGAGAAATGTCTGAAAAATATGGAGCAAAAGATATCGGTAACTTTGCCGCTCAGATGCACTGGTCAGAGATGTTCAACCTCGTGCAGCCACTCTACAATAATGGTTTCTGGTTGAATACATGTCACCTGAGACCAATAAACAGGATCCCAGAGGTCATGGAGAAACTATGGGTTATCTTCAAGAAATACAAACTACTTGACAATGACATCAAGTGGATTGCAAGTTGCTTGGCAGCAGACAGAGCTTATGCTACAGGTTGGATTACCATCTTCGTTCCGACCAAGGATAAAATGGAGATGGCACTCAAAGCATGGAATGAGATGCTGGATGAAGTCTTTGATACTGGAGCCTGTCCTTATTGGAGTGGATTATTATGGGAAGACCGGGTTGTTAAGAAAGCTGACAAGAACTTCCTTGATACCTATTGGAAGATCAAAAAAGCTCTGGACCCAGAAAACATCTTCTCACCAGAAGTATTCAAGGGAGGTAACTAAAATGGATGTGAAGTTGAAGAACCTCTCAAAGTACGAAGATGAAATGTGGTTGTGTGCTCGTTGCGGAGATTGTTCTCTAGCTGACAAAACCGTTGCATCGAATCGAGATGTATACTTACCATGTGCAATCAAGAATGTGCTTGGGTTCGAAGCTTATTCTGCAAGAGGTCGAATTATGATAATGAACGACCTCCTGAACGAGAGACTTCCTCTGAGCAACGATATTGCAAATTGGGCTTTTACTTGTACAACATGCAAAAGCTGTATGGAAACCTGTGCAGCCACTGCGGACGGAATTAATTTACCAGATATGATGGAAGCACTTCGAAGGGACCTAGTTAAGAATGAGTTCGACATGCCCAAGCACAGAGTGATTGAAGATTCGATTAACGAACTGGGAAACCCATACAAAGAACCCAGTGGAAAGAAACTTGATCTATTTGGAGATCGTGAGTGGCCCGAAACTGCTCCGGTCGTCTATTTTGTTGGATGCACAAGCGCGTATAGAGAAAAAAAGATTGCCCGAACCACTGTAGAATTGTTTGATAAAGTTGGAATTGATTATACTATCTTGCCAGATGAGCAGTGTTGTGGAAGTGTGCTCCTTAGACTAGGTAGGACAAAATCCTTCGAGAGAATTACTAAAGCCAATATTGAGCAGATAAAAGCATCAGGTGCAAAGACCATAGTAACAGCATGCGCAGGTTGCTTCAGAACGTGGAAGGTCGATGTTCCAAAAGAAGGTTACAAGTATGACTTTGAGGTCTTACATGTAACAGAGTTTCTTGATAGAATGATCCAGAAAGGAAAAATCGGTTTTGAATCGCCAAAGCCAATCAGAGCAACGTATCATGATCCGTGCCATCTCGGGCGACATGCTGAGGTATACGAAGCTCCTAGAAGGGTTATAGAATCAGTAGAAAATGTCACACTTGTTGAGATGGAAACAAACAAGAGATATGCACACTGCTGTGGAAGTGGTGGCGGAGTCAGAGGAAGTTTCGGCGAGCTTGCAAACGACGTGGCGGGAAACAGAATCAAAGAAGCAGAAGAAACAGAAGCTGAAATCTTAGTCACTGCCTGTCCATTCTGTCATAGAGGTCTCGTGGACGGTGCAAAGCACATCGAGAGTGAACTACCAGTTCTCGACTTGCCAGAGTTCCTTTTGCCATTTGCACGAGAAGCAAGGAAAAAGTCTGCAGAAGAGAACCCACTCAAGAAACAATTCATGGAATATCTAAGGGGACATCCAAAAATATTCGAAGGACTCAAGAAAGGTGCAACAATTGATTATGAGCTTGAAGGAGATAGATTCCATGTGCTTATCACAGGAAAGAGTCGGATCGACGTGAATCCTGTTAGAGCGGAAAATCCAGATGTTGAGTTAAGCTTCGCACCAAAAGCAGTTGAGAAATTGATAACGTACGACAAAGAGGATGAATACGCAGCCAGGTTCGGACTCTTCTTCAAAGAACCTACAGATGATGAGTGGATCAAGTTTGTACTAAGACTCAATATTGTGAAACTTCTTATGAAAGGATACAGGAAATTCGCGCAGAAAGCCGGACTGATTTAAAGCAGAATCCTAGAGTAGAGTCGTAGAGTATTTTCCAAGATGATCTCTTGTAGTTCTTCTTCGGCTCTTCTCAATATTCTGGCTATCTCTTGGATTACAATTGGAAGATTCAGAGGCGTATTTCTCATTCCTCGTTCCGGTGCAAGGACAGGACTATCTGTTTCGATTAGGAGCCTTTCAATATTAACTGCTTTCACTAGTTTTTGTTTTTGAGGTGATCTAACAACAGAGGTGGGAATGGAGAAATAATAATCTAAATCATTTGATGCGGTTCTTGCTAGACTCGATTTCCCATCAAATGCATGCATGTGAACATGTTGAGCGTCCATCTCAGATAGTACTTCCAAGGCTGCTCTTCCTGCTGAGCGGGAGTGTATCTGTAACGGAATTTTTAGACTCTTTGATAACTCAATACCTCTCCGGAAGTTGTCTTCTTGGATTTCTCTTTCTGCGTGATCCCTCTCTCGATAATGATCCAAACCAATTTCGCCAATTGCAACTATCTCATCCTGGTTCTTTTCAATTGTAGAAAGTAATTGTTCCATATCTCTAGAACTTAGTGGATCGAGTCCAGGACTCGCAAATACATTATCGTACTCTGATGCAATCTGAATACCTCTCTGCCAGTCGTTTGGTGTAATAGCTGATGTTATGCAGAAAATTCCTTTTCGTTTTGCTTCTTGAACAACCTCGTCTAAATCGGATATGAATTCATTTTGCTCAAGATGGCAATGTGTATCTATCATCCTCAGCATCATTTTCAGTTCACTCACAGGGATATGAGATTTTACTATAGCAGTGAATTTGAACCCTTGGTATGTTATGTATATCTTCGTTCCACAAATCTGTTTATTAACAATAAATTCACCATCAAATAAGGAATCAACTGTAGAAGTATTCAAAGGATTGGCTTATCATATGATAGTAATAGTTGACTTTGGGATGGGAAATTTGGGGTCAATCCAGAATATGTTTGCACGAGTGGACCTCAAAGCTGAGATTACATCAGATCTTGATACGATTCGGAATGCTGAGAAACTTATCCTTCCTGGGGTAGGTGCTTTTGACATGGCTATGACCAATTTGAAAAACCAAGGACTGATTCCTGTTTTGAACAAGTTAGTTCTAGAGAAGAAAGTTCCCATTCTTGGTATTTGTTTGGGCATGCAGTTGTTATCTAGCGGAAGTGAAGAGGGAGTACTTGCAGGTCTTAATTGGTTAGAATCAGACACCATCCGATTTCAATTTGAAAACGAACAGAAACTAAGAATTCCGCACATGGGATGGAACACCATCCAAATCGAACAAGACTCCAATCTATTTGAGGGAATGTATGAGGAGCCGCGATTCTACTTTGTTCATTCGTATTATGTCAAATGTAGCAATGTTGATAATATTCTTGCAACTACAAATTATGGAATCGATTTCACATCCTCAGTTGTCTGTGAGAATATCTATGGAGTACAATTTCATCCGGAGAAGAGCCACAAATTCGGAATGAAACTGCTAGAAAATTTTGCGGAGTTGTGTTAATGTTAAGAACGAGAGTGATTCCCTGTCTGCTTCTCCGTGGTCAAGGCTTGGTAAAAACTATCAAATTTGAAAAGCCTACATATGTAGGAGATCCAATAAATGCAGTTCGAATCTTCAACGATAAAGAAGTGGATGAGCTGGTCTTTCTAGACATAACCGCTACAATAGAGAAACGCGCACCGCAAATGGAATTAATCCATGATATAGCCACTGAATGCTTCATGCCTTTTGGATATGGCGGGGGCATTCATGATGTTGAAACTGCTAGAAGAATACTCAAAATGGGTTCAGAAAAAGTAATCATTAATTCCGCGGCAACTGATTTAGAGTTTATTGGAGAAGCTGCTGATTTAGTTGGTAGCCAAAGCGTTGTTGTTTCGATTGATGTTAAACGTACAAGAACGGGAAAATATCAAGTTTTTACTCATTCTGGCACTGTGAATACAAAACAAAATCCAATTCAATATGCCAAGAATGTTGAAGCTGCTGGCTCTGGAGAAATCTTTCTCAATTCTATTGATCGCGATGGCACAATGGATGGATATGATATTACCCTATTAAAATCTGTAACGTCTGCAGTAAATGTTCCTGTGGTTGCATGTGGTGGAGCTAGAAATTTTGAACATTTTCAAGAAGCAATATTAAAAGGAGGTGCCTCAGCAGTTTCCGCTGGAAGCATGTTTGTCTTTCATGGGCCACATAGAGCTGTTCTTATCAATTACCCGACTCAGGATGAGTTGAAACAGTTCCTGTCCTAACTCAGAGGAAATATTAATGATTCAGGAATATCAGATGTGTACAAGGTGTGTAATGGATACAACAGATCCAAAAATCACGTTCGATGAGAATGGAGTATGTAATCATTGTACTCGATATCTTTCTCGCATGGATCAGTTCATATTGCCGGAAGTTGAGCGGAAAAGGAAACTAGAACATGTAGTTACTGAGATAAAGGAGCATGGAAAGGGAAAGTCGTATGACTGTATCGCAGGTATCTCTGGTGGAGTTGATAGTACTTACATGGTCTACAAAGCCACTGAACTCGGTTTGAACCCCTTGGTAATTCATCTGGATAATGGATGGGACTCTCGGCTAGCTGTAACGAATATAGAACGTGTATTGAACAAATTGGATGTTGATCTTTATACATATGTTATTGATTGGGAAGAGTTTAAGGATTTACAGAAAGCTTATTTTGAATCATCGGTCGTCGATATTGAAGTTGCTTCTGATCATGCAATCATGGCATTGATACGAAAAATAACTGCGAAGAGAGGAATGAAGTATATACTGGGTGGCACAAACTATGCCACGGAAGGTATCATGCCTAGAAGCTGGGTCTGGACAAAGAATGATCTCACCAATCTAAAAGATATTCATAAAAAGTTTGGAACAATAAAACTGAAGACCTATCCTAAGCTTGGTTTCCTAGGTTTAGTGTATCTGCGAAAAATCAAAGGTATACAAACTGTGCCATTTTTGAATTACATTGACTATAACCGTGAAGAAGCTAAGAGGTTTCTTATCGAGAAACTCGGATGGGAAGACTATGGTGGAAAACATCATGAATCCATCTTCACTAAATTCTATCAAGCATACATTCTCCCAAACAAGTTCAACATCGATAAGCGGAAAGCCCATCTCTCCACTATGATATGCTCAGGACAGATTGATCGACCTGAAGCACTGAGAGTATTGGAGGAACCACTCTATGATGAGAAAGAATTGAAACGGGATACTGAATACGTTCTGAAGAAATTTGGTTGGTCTGAGGAAGATTTTGAGCGAATAATGAATCTTCCAGAAAAACAGCATGATGAGTATAAGACGGACCTTTGGATACGAAAACTCTTAGGTGTAGTCTAAACCTCCTATTCATTGATCTATTACTGTATCTATATACAATCAAGAAGGATGATATGGCACGATGAAAATCTTGGGAACCATTTGTGCAAGAGGTGGCTCAAAAGGGATTAAGGACAAGAATATTCGCAATCTGGCAGGGCATCCCCTAATTGCATACACTGTAGATGTGATGAAGCAATGGGCCAAAGCTTAGTCACATTCATCAGGATAGAATCTGTCAATGATTAAGATAGAACTTCGGATGTCATTAGTTGAAGAGGTCATATCCCAAAGATTCTTGAACTTATATCTTCGGATTTGTACTTACATCGAATAACCTAGGAGAGAAACCTGCATGAGTTGGATAGAAGACTTTACTAAATTCCAAGAAATGGAAGATGATCTCAAATTATTTGAAACATCTATTCAAGGTATCAACTTCTGGGAAAGAATTAGATTCCAAGTTTTTGCTGTAGTGAGAAGCCGAGAATTAGGAAAAGCAAAATCAGAATCGAGTATTAACCATGGAAGGATAAAACTGCAACGGTTATTGTTGTCTCTATTGAAACTTGGAAGGAACACTCTATTTTCACCAAAATCGGAAACCCTGTTTGTATGCTGCTCACGTCGATTACTCGAAAATGATGGATACTACTGGGATATTTACACAGATCCAATTATTTGTGGACTTGATAGCGTTCATCTTGCATTGGAAACGCACTTCCAGAACAAACATTTTACTCCAGCCAAAACTCGAAATCTACGTTATCTAGATTATGTTGAATTTCTCACTTATCTGAAACGAAGATTGGGATTCGTAAAAGTCAGCTTCAATGATAAAGAAATCGAAATTCTCAGGAGTATACAAGAAGAGATTCAGAGAAGATTTGATTTACAACTAGACATGATATCTTTGACAAAGAGGATACTTGAAGAGAGGAAAGCACGTCTTCCAATCTTCAGACGAATGCTTACTAGAATTGCGCCTAAGATCGTGATTTTTGCTCAGGGTTATGGTTGGGAAGACCTCATAGAAGTTAGTAAATCGCTTGGGATATATACAGCTGAATTACAGCATGGTATAATTGGACCCTTTCAACCAGGTTATTCCTTTGCAGGTACAACTAGGAAGAAGGAGAACTTCACGGATTATCTTTTTACTTGGGGAGATTACTGGAACACAGTAGCTGAATTTCCAATCCCAATTGAGAATGTCATTAGCATAGGTTTCCCATACATTAACTTGAAAAAAGAGATTTACGCAAGTATACCAAAAAAGAAGCAAATAATATTCATCTCTCAAAATACAATAGGGGATGAGCTATCTAAATTTGCAGCAGAGCTAAGCAAGATTCCGAAATTGGAACATGAGATTGTGTATAAACTGCATCCACAAGAGCTATCCCAATGGAGAGAATCCTACCCATGGCTAGAAGCAAGCGAAGTGAGAGTTATCGATAAACCTGAAGCAGTCCTTCATAAGTTATTGGCAGAATCCACTATTTTGGTTGGTGTCTATTCAACAGCTGTCTATGAAGGTCTTGCTTTTGGATTGCAGACATTCTTAGTAGAAGCTCCCGGCATCGAACTAATGACGCCGCTTCTTAAGAGCGAGCATGCAGTAAAGGTTTCATCTCCAGCAGAATTAATGGAATATATTATGGGAAGTAAGATAGCAAAATCGCTAGATGTAGAATTCTTCTTTAAATCGAATGCAAATGAAAATATGAACTCCTTTTTGAAGAATCTAACTTTTGATGAAGAAGATACGAACTCTTGATTTCCATCAAATCCCTCAATTTTTCATTTATTTCGGGGGACTTTCTTTTAGTTTAAAATGTCTTTTTGGGGGATTAGCAGTAATATCAGGGGATGGACTTATATCTGACACAAATCCTCAAAATTTGATTTCCGATGAAAGTCTGTTTCGTAGTTTACGATAATGATTCCTATATTCATTGGTTCCCCCAAGGAATAGCATATCTTGCTTCTGTACTCAGGGAAGCGGGTCATGATATCACAATTTACAACCAAGATGTTTTCCATTATCCTGAAACCCACCTAACAGATTATCTAATCAATAATCAGTTTGATGTTGTTGGTGTTGGGGTCATTGGAGGATATTATCAATATCACAAGCTTCTGAAGATTTCAGAAGCTATAAACAAGGTCCCTGATAGACCTCGATATATTATTGGAGGACATGGACCATCACCAGAACCAGAATACTTCCTAAAGAAAACAGGAGCTGATGCTATCGTAATTGGCGAAGGGGAAATCAGTACTCCTAATTTATTGAAAGCTTTCGAAACGGGAGAGGATCTTAGAAGTGTAAAGGGTATTGTCTTCTTAGACCAAAATGGAGAGTTTGTCATTACAGAAGAACAACCATTGATACAGGACTTGGACACAATACCATTTCCCGCATATGATTTATTTCCGATTGAGTATTATTCTCTCCTACGAGCGCCACACATCAAGAATAGTGATCGTTGTTTGCCAATTATCAGTTCTCGTGGTTGTCCGTATAAGTGTAATTTCTGTTATAGAATGGACGAGGGAATAAGATTAAGAAGTCCCGAAAATGTTGTTGAAGAGATGCGTTTCTTACAAGAGAATCATGGAATTACTTACTTTATTTTTGCCGATGAGCTAACGATGGTGTCCCCACAAAGAACTAAGGAACTATGTCAAGCTTTCATTGACTCTGGACTAGATTTCCGATGGTCTTGCAATGGGCGACTTAATTTTGCCAAACCGGATATTCTGGATTATATGAAGCGAGCTGGTTGTGTTTTCATTAACTATGGAATTGAAAGTTACGATGATGCTTCCTTAAAGAAGATGAACAAGAATTTGACTGTTGAACAGATTACTGGAGGAATTGAAAATACACTAACGGCAGGTATCTCTCCAGGTTACAATATCATTTGGGGGAATATTGATGAAGATGAGAAAATACTGGAAAAGGGCGTGCAATTTCTTCTGAAATATGATGATCACTCTCAGATGAGAACAATTAGACCAGTAACACCTTATCCAGGATCCGACCTGTATCGTTATGCAATTGAGAAGGGACTCCTTAAGGATATTGAAGATTTCTATGAAAACAAACATACCAATTCAGATCTTCTTGCTGTGAATTTCACACCACTCTCTGATGTTGATTTCTACAAACATCTTTTCGAAGCAAACAGAAGATTGCTGGAAAACTACTACGATCATCTCAAGGAGAAAGTAATTGAAACAGCAAGAAAATTGTATTTAGAACGTGACGAGTCGTTCAGAGGATTCAGAACCACTTGAAGAGGTATCTTGGGAAACAAAATATGATGAATGACTGTACATTGAAGTAAAGTCACTCAAAATTAGCACTTTCACAAGTATTGACATTTAATCTGAATACTTGAGATGTCCAAACCCTTAGGTGCGGATGCCTTGCAAAACAGACGAACAACGACCTTCTCGAAGGTGCTAACATCTGTTAATCCAAGTGGGTATGTATAACCACCTTTTACAGCACGTACTGTAGAATCGTCTAGAAGTGTTTTGTATTCATTCCATGAAGCAGAATACACAATTATTCTTTCCACACAGTCATTGGGATTAGCATCAAAAATATTGACCTTTATACCCCCAACATGAAGTCTTGTTGCACCTTTACTCGTAGGTAATGGCAAAATGAACAATGCTTGAAAATCAGCGTCTGACGCTGACGTGTAGTATGGTCCGCCCATATACAATCGTGTATCAATATTTACATCTTCTAAAACGCATGGAGCCCAAAATTCATCAGACATTATATAACCTCAGCAAAGTCAGGATTTCTTTGTTAATTAATCTAATTTGGATTTCCTAAATCGCCGATGCAGTTCCTTAGAGTCATTTGTAGTCTTACTTTCTTTCATCTGGCTTCCAGCGAATGAAATCATAACGTGGTGCTCGAATAACACGCAGAACATCAGATAGAACTTCGATATATGGTGCTTCTACATCTGTGTGTAACTTCTCAAATAATTTCTCTCCGTATTCAGGAGAACCAAATTCAATTTCACCCTTCTTATCTTGAGTAGAAAGCCACTCCTTTGCAACATCAACGATCTTTCGTGTGTCAGCCTCAGTTAGATTTGGAATGAATACTTCACCGCCCTCCATATATTGAAAGGCCTCCATGAGGAATTTTATTGCGGAGTCAATGGGTAAAAAGTATCGAGTCATTTCTGGATCAGTTACTAGAATCTTCCCATCTTTCTCTAGTTGTTTTGGCCATGCTTCAAAGACATTTCCACGAGTTTGGATAACATTCGGAAACCTAGCTGCACTGAGTTTCGTAGGACGAAGACCACTGACATATTTCGCAGCGATTACCAACCGTTCACCAATGAGTTTTGTAGCACCCATCAAGCTTGTTGGATTCACAGCTTTGTCGGTACTGATATACAGAAATTTCTCAACTGTACCTGAAGCAATTGCAGCGCGGATTGTGTTTTGAGTTCCAACAACATTAGTTTCAACAGCATCAAATGGATTATACTCACACAAGGCTACGTGTTTGTATGCAGCAGTATGAAAGACATACTTTACACCATACATTGCACTCTCGATTCGTGGATAATCTCTAACACTTCCAAGAAAATACCTGACGTTTGGATTCCCTTTGAGCCTTTGCTGGAGTTGCCAAATTCCATATTCATCACTATCGAAGATACGAATAGTGTGGGTGTCCCCCATCGTTTTCAAAAGATGCGCGACAAGTGCAGATCCAATGGCACCAGCTCCGCCAGTAATCAAAATTGCAGGTTTCATTTTTTTCATAGAGAGTCATTCCGTTTTCTTTCGTATTCACATTTGTTGTTTTCGGTCAATCCGCTTCTAGAAGAAATCGATGATGGTTGTTGCTAGATAATCTAATTCTTCTCTGGTCATGTGGGGATACATGGGAATTGTTAGAACCTCTGAAGCTACTTTTTCAGTCACAGGAAGTTTCGCGTTGCTAAGACCTAGCTTCTGAAAAACAGAGTATTCATGAACTGGGTCGAAGTAAACTTTAGAGGAAATCCCCTTATCTCCCAGATATTTCAATAGTGAATCTCTTTTTTCTTGACCAGTTCTCACACGAAGTGTAAACATCTGATAAACTGTGAAGAAATCTTTGCTAGGTGGCACTGGACAGCTAACCTCGTCAAGACAACTCAGTTTCTCAATTAGAAAGGAGGCATTCTTCTGTCGCATCAAAATCAGATCATCAATTCTTCGTAATTGAGATCTACCCAATGATGCCAATATTGTTGACATCCGTAAATTGTAACCCGATTCAACATAATCTAAATCAGTCCCACCAGAGAAGTAGTCACCTTTGATAACTCGCCCATATGATCTAAATAAGCGAACCTTCTCATCAATTGCAGGATCATCTGTAACGATACACCCTCCTTCACTAGTTGAAATGACTTTATTCTGACAAAAACTGAAAATAGATGAATGTCCAAAAGTGCCTACAGTTTTCCCTCCATGCTTTGCTCCAAGCGCTTCAGCTGCATCCTCAATCAAGATTAAACCATGATCCTCAGCTAAATCCCTAAGTGTGTCGATTTTACAAGGCATCCCACCATAATGAACAGGAATGATAGCCTTGGTTTTACTAGTGATTTTTTGCTTTACATCCTCAGGATCCAATCCATAGGTTTCTTCTTCGATATCTGCAAAGACTGGTTTAGCGTCAGTGTATAGTGGAGCATAAGCAGATGCAATGAATGTGAATGATGGAACGATGATTTCGTCACCCTTCTGAAATTCATGAGCAACCATTAATGCTTGAAGTGCAGAACCTCCTGAATTGAGAAGCACACAGTGCTCGGACCCCAAATAAGTAGCAATCTCCCTCTCAAATTCATCAATGTCGCGACCTATACACCAATATGATCCAGACCTGATGATTTTGTTTACTGCTTCGATATCATCTTCATTCCAATGAATCTTGAAAAGAGGGATCTCCATTTTCATTCACCTTTGTTAGTCTTCTATACTTTGACAGGGATGCCATGTGCAATGATATTTGCGGGTATATCTGATTCGTCCATATACTCTGGGTGTCATCGCTGGGAATCGAACAGCTCTATTTACAAACAACCCAATACTCATGATTATATGGACAATTTAAAAGTATTCTCAACTTATAGAAGTGTATCTAGCTTGGATATGAAGGAGTGGGTCGACCACCAAGAAGGTTGATGAAGATGCGAATACTGGGAACCGTATGTGCACGGGGGGGGTCAAAGGGAGTCAAGAATAAAAATATCAGGGAACTCAACGGTCAGCCACTGATTTCCTACACTATCCAGGTGTTAGATAAATGGGATCGAGCAGATAGGATTGTGTGCTCAACAGATTCCCCCGAAATTGCCAAAATTGCAAATCGGTATGGAGCAGAAACTCCCTTCCTGAGGCCAAAAGAATTGGCCACTGATACTGCGGCTAAGTTGCCTGTTCTTCAACATGCTCTCAGATATTGCGAAGAGGAAGAAAATTCAAAGTATGATTTAGTGGTGGACTTGCAGCCCACTTCCCCTCTTAGAGATGTAGATGACATAGAGCGCGGCTTTAATGAATTCCTTCGTACCGAGCCTCATGTATTGTACAGTGTATGCAAGTCCAAGGAGAATCCGTATTATACAATGGTTGAGTTGGACAGTGACGGGTACGCACGGCCTTCAAAGACCCTTCCCCATAGGATAGTCAGACGACAGGATGCTCCGAAGGTGTACAGCATAAATGGTTCAATCTATTTCTATGACCGAGATCATCTTCTCAGGGCTAAAGGCCTTCACACTGAGAAAGAGCGGGTCTTCGAAATGGACGAAATAAAGTCCATAGATGTCGATTCAAACCTTGACTTCGAATTTGTGGAATTCCTATTAAAATCGAAGAATTTTGAATTCAATCTTGGTTAAAGTCCGCTGGCAAATCTGCGATTCTGTGTATTCCATCCTATAGACATCCTTCCAGATTTGTTTTCATAAAATAGCCAAAGGCTATCTGCTTCTTTTGCAATGCGATATTTACATAAGGCCGTCTTTATAATTGAAGCTTGAATGAGGAAAATGGGGATGAAGAAACAACCAGTAGTTATTATCGGAGCAGGAAGGTTTGGGGCTGAAACACTGGAGCTAGGCAGGCAAATAGAGCGGGCGACCGGAGAAGTTGAGATAATTGGTTTGCTTGACGACAAGAGTAAGGAAGAAGAGGTTCTAGGATGCCCTGTATTGGGAGGCATGGATGCTGCAAAGCAGCTGCTAGAAGATTTCCCAGAGGTGCAAGCGGTTGTGGCGATTGGCGATACTAGATCAAAACAAGAAGTTGTAAGTCGTTACAAATCGCTTGGATTCTCTTTTGCAAATCTGATACATCCGCAAGCAATTGTCCCGGAGAGTGTAAGGATCAGCCGTGGCTGCATTATCACTGCTGGTTGCATTCTTACGGTTGATATTGATATAGGAAATCATGTTATTCTAAATCTAGGCACTACTGTCGGTCATGATGCTGTTATTGGAGAGTTTTCAACCCTGAATCCACAGATTGCTGTGAATGGTCGAGATGTGATTGGTGAGGGCGTGTATATCGGCACTGGAGCAAAGCTAATCCATGGGGTGAAAATTGGTGATTGGTCAGTTATTGGAGCTGGTGCCGTCGTTGTTAATGATATTCCTGAAAACGTGCTGGCTGTGGGTGTGCCAGCCAAACCAATAAAGGTCAGTCCTTATTCAGTTGATGCCAAATCACCCTAGACCTTCACTCTAGCATTGTTAAAATAGAGTGGTAGGAAGGCGAAGTGTAGTAGTATGACACCTCAAAACCAAGTCTTGTAAATTATAAAGAATAGAATTGTTTGGGTTTCCTTTCTCTGATTCAATATGTCATCTTCTTTTGGAGCATCTTCCTATCAAGTTTGATTGTGCTCAAAATGTCCGCAATTTGGGGTGCTGCATTGCCATTACCGTAGGGCGACTTGCGTTCCGCCACAATATCTAGGAACACTTTATCATGCAAAGCTTTCTTAATAGCGGCGACAATTTCGGTTTTGTCATAGCCAACATCAATCACGTTGCCAGCTCTCTCTCTCTCCTTTTGCCTAGTTCCAACACATACATACGGAACCCCAAGAGATGGCGCTTCGGCAATGCCACTACTTGAATTTCCAACGAGAACTGAAGACAAAGCTAGCATGGAGATGTAATCCTCATGGGGGAGATTTCTAAAGATGTATGTTCCCACTTCTTCGTCAGCGTGACTCTGAATCACATCCACCATATCCTTCCCGCCTGGATAATCATTGGGATAGATTACTACTATCTCCTGCCTCTCTTCTTGAGCTACATCAGCCACAGCTTTCAATACAATCGCCATTTGCTTTCTGGCATCTTGCCACTCCGTAGTCGTAGGATGATATACTACAAGCACCCATGGTTCAGATGGTATTCCATACTTTCTTGAGAAATCTGCACGCTTTGGTACTTCCTTGGATAGAATTGTGTCAAGAGTAAGAGATCCTGTATTGTTTACCCTCCATTCTTCTTCTCCGAGCTTCAACACCCTTTGTCTGCTCTCCTCAGTTTGTGTGAAATGGAGATGTGCCATCTTGGTGATTGTATGGCGTAGAACATGGTCAATGTCGCCAAACCCACGTCCGCCACCGGCTATGTGTGCAACAGGAATATTCATGGTGACTGCAGCAATCGCTGCTGCAAAAGGCTCAGTCCTATCACCAAATACTACAACTATGTCCGGCCTGTCCCTTATGAAAATCTTTGAGAAGCCAATTACTCCGTTCCCTATGGAGGTCGCTAAATCATAATCGCTCACCATTGCCTTAGATCCCATGTCTACGACCCCTGCTATCTTGAATTCATCCATCTCAATATCTGAAATCGAATCACCGTATTCCTTAAGCAAGTGCATACCTGATACATAGATTAGCAGTTCAAATTCGCTACGACCCAAAAGCTCCCTCATAAGTGGGCGTAGGTATCCATACTCTGCCCTCGTTCCAGTTATGACTCCTATTCTCCTGCCGGTCATTGCTCCATTTCCCTGCTCATTCTATCATACTCGTGGTCAATACTGTATCCTCTTCAATATCAACGGCCGCCTTCTTGCCAACTACCTCGCTCCAAAATTTCGGGGCAATGCCATGTCCAGGGCGCTTGACTGCAATCATTTCTTCAGTTATTCCTGTCCCCTTTGGAATCGATACCTTAGCGACAATGCTTTTTCTAACAACTTCCATAATGGCCCTCTCTGCGGGAGTGGGCTTTTTTACTCCATCTCCAAGTGCTTTCTCCAAAGCTCTAATGGTTTTGACAAGCTCATGAAGTTCGACTGGTTCTAGAGATGCTTTGTGGTCTGGGCCAGCCAAGTCTTTGCTGAGTGTGAAATGTTTCTCTATTACACATGCTCCAAGAGAAACTGCTGCAATTGTGGCTGTTGGACCTGAGGTATGATCAGAGTAGCCTACAGGTAGTGAGAATGTTCTACGCAGAGTATCAATCGCCTTTAGATTGACATCCTCTATGTCAGCGGGATAGCTTGTCACACAATGGAGCAAGACGATCTTATCATTTCCCGCATGCACAATTGCGTCTACTGCATCAGTAACCTCGTTCATGGTCGCCATCCCAGTAGAGAGGATGATTGGTTTGTCAAATCTTGCTACTTGTTCAAGGAATGGCAGATTCGTGAGGTCTCCTGATCCTATCTTGTATGCTGGAACTAAGGCTTCTAAGAAATCAACAGCGTCAGGAGAATGTGGTGTCGAAAGAAACAATATGCCTTTGTTATCGCAGTATTCTTTCAGCTCGACAAAGTCACCATAGTCTAGTTCTAGTTTCTTTGCCATCTCAAATTGGCTATCTGCGTCATGGACCTGCTTTTTCTGATAATCAGCCATCTTCGCAGTTCTGGTGATGACGTTTTCTGTCTTGAACGTCTGGAATTTCACGGCGTCAACGCCTGCATCATATGCTACGTCGACGAGTTGCTTAGCGAGTGAAATTTCGCCATTGTGATTAACCCCCGCTTCAGCAATTATGAAGACTGGCTCTTCTTCGCCAATAGTCTTGCTACCAATCACTATCTTTTCGTTCATCTGAGTACACCAACAATTGCTGAGCGAACTACAACATTTGCATCTGGTGACCCAAAAGCATATTAAAATATCCATTAGAATTTAGGTTTGCTAGGGTCCAGTCAAGAGCGTTAGAATTCATGTCTACGATTAGGGAATTCATCAAGAATTCCTAGATATCGAAGATTAGATGAAACTAGATACTACAACTCTATCAGCTTTACCCCATTGTAACAAGCTCTCAATTGTGTAAGCAATGAGGGGCTATCCACCAAGGTGCCGACTATTTTTACTTCATACTCCTTTTGATCCTCCTCGTGCACATATGGTTCCTAAGATTCTCATTGTTGACACCGCGATAATTATCTTTGACTCTAAGGAATGGGTGAATAGGATTGAGCAGTTATAGATTGTTATATTCAAAAGCAGTAACAGAATTTTCTAGTGGAAGAGAATTCAATCACGAGGTAATTTTAGAGAATTAATACGAATTTTATACTTACAGATAGATTAAAAGACACATAGATAGGAATCCGTAGTTAGAGGCGCACACCGTGGCAATTAAAATGTGGATAATGAAACAATATTGGCGGGTAGGTACAATCCGCACTTTATCTAGTTTAGCTATGGGGATGTTTGTTCTTGGAAGGCTCTATTACGAGTATGTACCAGGGTTACAAGATCTAGGTGTAGCTGGCGCTCTTATCCTCGGTATGATGTTGATCTTATTCTTTATGGGACTTGGTTGGCTATATGATGTAAAAGCAAGGATGTGGACACAGCAAGCACAGTCTTCAGTAGAAAGAAATCCATTTAGATATGTTCCAGAATATAGAGCATTAGAAATAGAGTATCCAATTTATTATGGATTGATGATGTCTCTGAAATCGATTATGAAGAATATGAAAACTGACACTCACTCAATCGATGAATCACTAAAATATCTGGGCGAGTATTTTGATAGAAAAATAAATCGTACAGATATCTTCTCTTCACAGCCAGCAGCGAAAACATTCATGGAGAAATATCCGTTTTCAGAAGAACCTCAACAGTCAGACTCGAAAGTAGGAGCATCACCAAGATTGAAGCTGGGATTTCAAGTAACGATGCTACGGTTGACATGGATACAATCCCTAACTGGTTTGGCTCAGGACGTTTTGATCTTTGGTTCGTTCTTCATTACGCTGATTTACTTTGGGGGAGCAGACGTCGTTGAGAGAATTGTACCAATTGATGTACTACTACTGGGATTTCTGTTAATCTCACTACCTTTGTTCATATTTCTAACATTCCTTGGTTGGTTGTATGATAGGAAACTTAGAATTTGGACCCCAGATCTAGTAGTTAAAATTGAGAGGAATCCCTTTACCTACCTGGCTGAGCCACGATTACCAATAATGGTATTTCCATTCTTCTTTGTCATTCTACATAGTTGTAGAAACATTATGATCAAGAAACAACTAGATACTCAGAAGGTGGATCGGATTTTAGACTATCTAAATGAGTATAGTCAACTTGATGTATCACGTGACCAAGATATGCAAGAAGCAAGAAAGCAGAGATCTGCATACGGACCAGTCTTTGAGACACAAAAAAACGAGAGGAATAACGATGAGAGTTAGAAAATGGTTGATGAAGCAACAATGGCGAATTGTACAAATTCGTGGTATCTGGAGTTTGTTCTATGGAATATTCCTGTTAGCTATTGCATATTTTGAATTCATTCCATTCTTTGCTCAATTAGGAGTAATGGGACCATTCTTCTTTGCGGGATCAGTGCTATTCCTATTCTTGATTCTGGGGTACATCTATGATAAGGTGCTAGTTATGTGGGCACCATCTCAAGAAGTTATTATGGAAAGAAATCCGTATCAATACATACCTAGTCCAAAAGAGCATATATTCTGGTTTCCTCTCTATTCGGCAATGTTGGATAGTTTTGAAGAGATTGCAACATCTGTAGATGCTGATACAGATCAAATAGCAGCTGTGCGTGAGTATTTCAGTAAATTGCAACAATTACGTCCGGAGATAAAAGAAGACCTTGACAATGCAATTGAATTACGGGACTCATTCATGAAGGAACATCAATACTGGAACTCTGAGGAATAACCCAGTTTTGCTTCACCTCAAGTTCTTTGATGATACGATTGAAATCCCTTCATAAACAGGAGGAAAATCAATCAGAAAATCTATGTACCTCAATCTCACAAGTGACGTAATCTAGTATCTGGAAATGTTGATATGTAATTCTCTCAGTTCAATTCATAGTTGGAGGAACTCCATTGTCGCTAAGGGATTCAATTGCTCAATAGAGGTCCACCCATCATTATTTTTCCTGGGGGAGAACCCACTTCAAAAATACAAGGATACCAAGCTTCATCATTCATGGTTTTCACAACTGTATCATAATTCATTCCGATTAATATAAAGAAATTTCAGACATGTCAAAATGAAGATGTGTTCGAATCTTCTCAGATTTTCAATTCGTATCTTCATCTGTTTCCTTGGCAATATCATGAAACGAGTGGCCTGAGATAAACTGTTTTCTCATCTCGGCTCCAGTATCGATATCCTTCTTTAATTCAGGTCTTAGTTTTTGCCACTTTGCAAAGTATTCCTTAGCGTCTGCAATTTCTTGCGTGTCAGCTTCGAATTGCTCAGCAAGATCTTCAATGGCATTAAGTAATACCGAGTAAATTGGTAACCAGAAAATGTGATCTTTAGGACTTGGTACATATTGGTATGGATTTCTCTCCATAGTGACTTCTTGAGACGGCGCCCACATGATAAAGACTCTATCATAGAGATATCCCAGAATTAGAAATGAAAACAGGAGTACTCCCGAAAAAACGAACGAGCCATACGAACCCAAGTCTGCAAAGAATGGAATATATCCATAATATGAAATCGCAAGCAATAGGACTCCATAGAACAAGCCCCATATTCCACGAATCTGGACAATCCGCCATTGTTGCTTCATCAGCCACTTCTTTAATCCCATATTTTTCATCTCTTATAATTTTACATCGTGTTCTCTACGGAGAGCTCTAGCATCTTCCATATTCTGATTTACCGAAGCATCAAATTGTTTATACGTTTCTAAATATTGTATCATATTTTGCAACTCGCTATTATCAAGATTCTGTTTCTCGAAAAGGTCATTTAGTGTTTTTAACAAAACTAAAAAGAATAGTATGTCCAGAACACCATTCCGAGTGTCTGGCACATACATGTATGGATTACGTTCGAATCTGACAATATAATCTGCGGACCACACCCTCAATTTCTTATCATAGTACCAACCCAGAGAAGTCAGAATGAAGAAAAGAGGCACAGACAGAAACAGTATTCCAAGAATCAAGTAGTTGATGGGTACTAGTCCATCTGTCACTTGTGCTGGAAAAAGAATAGTCACATAAAGTGCACCAAACACCAGAACATCTTGGAGGAGACCGTTAGTGCTTGAATCCAGTTTAGTCTTAGAAGCTCTGTTTCAAAACCTAATTTCAGTCTAGATGTAATGGGAACATGTTTCGTTCCCAATTCAGATCCATCAACAAAGGTATGTGTTCTATTGAATTTGAGAGCATCCGGTTCAGCTCCAAAAATATCAGCCCGTGTCACCTTACGTTGAAAGAAGGTTCCAACATGTTTTGAGAGACCATCGATTGCTTTAGAATCAACACTATTTTTTCTTAGAACTTTACTCATAGTTGCAATGATTGCGTAGAATGCTTGATAATCGTGGATAACGCTGAACTAATGCCCTTTCCCATTTTGGAATTAAATATACAATCGGTCGCGATGCAATACCCCTGGGCATCTTTCTTTCTTTAAATTTGAAAGTCTGCTTGCTCCAATATTCATGGTCATCATAAATTACAGGATAATCAGAACCAAGAAGGAAATGAGCTACAGGAGCATTGTGTGCGTGAACGATATCCGGATTAATACTATCAATTCTTGCTTTCCATCGTCTTTTCAAGATTGGATTCAGTGCTAGATCCATATCATTTTTAATTGGTTGATAATAGACTCTATCGAACGCCTGCAAGTTTTGATATTATATTTTCCTGCTTCCTAAGAAAACCAATTCATGTCCGTCTTTCTTCATTGTTAATGCATTATTTTCGATTCGGAGATCTGGTAATCCACCCTGCGAAATGTGTAATATTCTCATTTTGATTTAGCAGTCCTTCTATAGGGATTAATTGCTATCGTTTAGTTGATATGAAACGGAAGCGAAACGCTTTCTAGGCCTACGTTAATGCAAGCTTCTTAAATTCATTGTACATCGTTACAAATCAATACTCTTCTGTTATTGACTAGCTCTACTATCAAAAGATCAGGTTCTGTAATTCCGGCAGCTATCAAGTTCTACGCTTCAAGCAATTCCATAACTTTCAGAAAGAGTGTCATAAGATAACCAATTGAGGATTTATTTCGTTCCATATTCTGATAGATTTTTAGACCTGCAGAAGTGAACCAATACTCAGGATCAGCTTTCTTAGGTCTGACAACATTGAGATGTTCGGGTACAAAATATGGAAGGGCTGATCCACCCCATCCCTTCTTATCCCATTTCACCCCGGTTTCCCAAATCACTCGTGGAAATCCTAAATCGGCCATGTACATTCGTATTATTCTCTTGTTGTCATTATTTTTTTGACTGAAAGTTCCAGCCAAGTCCAAAAAAGATTGTTTCATGAAAGGAAAATCGACTTTGGTGTTGTTAGCGTGAGCACAACGAGCCGCAACAAACGCGTCATATGATACATTGGCCGCACCCCAGTTTTGTATCAGATCCCAGAGACTATCAGATTTCACTCTCTCATACAACTGAGAGAACTCAAACTTGCTATTGTTCACTAACTCATTTGGCTCACGTGAAATCATACTCACGAACCAGGCAAGTTCTGTTCCTAGCATTTTGGACGCTATGATATATGGTTCGAACTTTAGAAATCTTTGAATAAAAGGCACAATCTTCAATGGTGTTCTCATATAGTACACCTTGTGAAATCTGTGCCCTCCAAAAAAGGAGTCAACGCCATCTCCAGTTAATGAAACATCTATCCCGTCCTTTGCAATAGCGTCAAAGGCAATGTAAAACAAGGTAGCTGAGTAATTTAATGAAGCAGTATTCTTTAACGCAGTTTCCACATAAGGTAGTTGCGCTTTAATACTACTATCGATGACTCTAAGTGGGACATCTACATATTTAGCTGAATTCTTCGCTCCTTCGAGCTCCATTCCTTCAGCAAAGGAGGGTCCCCAATCTGAGTGATATGCAACTACTTTAGCATCTGGAAATTCTCTTTTGACAAGATACAAACAAAGCGCTGAATCGATTCCACCCGAAAGCATAACACCGATACTATCTGGCGAATATTGATCTAGCGTAGCATGGATTTCATCGGTAAAGACTTTATCAACCGTTTCAAAATCATAATCATTGTTTGCTGTTTGACCATTCCATTTCAATTGGAATGGTAAGTTTGGTGAATTACGAGGATAGACACTATCAGGGAAAGGATACTCCATGAACCTCTCACCATTAGTCCTGAAAATTTGCTCCAAAGCATGTCTATCAATTTCCATAATCGTTTCCGCCTCAAATATCTTCTATTTCCATGTTCCATAAAACATCTTCTGAAAGGCTGAACATATTGTGAGTATCATTGAAAGTTCGTTACTTTAAGGCTGCTTGTATTTTTATGAAAGCATTTTCGAAAAAATCATCTGTGATTTCCTCTTCATATTGAGATTCCATTCCTATATTGAGAATGGTTGCATAATCTCTTTGGTGTATTTTTCCCAGCTTTCTTCGTAGCATACGAGAGAAGCTAAAGTAGTCTTCCACTTTAGGATCTCTGCATCTCCATGTTCCTTCAGTAAATGCATGAAGATAACCCCTCAAGAAATACTGAGGTTGGTCACGTCGTGCTAGGAGTGAAAAACCATAGAGTAAGGCATTTTGGAGTTTCCAGCCAACATAATAGCTCCTACGACCGAAATCATAGTACCCAGTTGGACCATACATATGAGTGGGTCTTGTAACAGTTACGAGTAAATCCTTAGGTATTAACATTCTATAACCCATCTCTATGGCAATCAAATTCCAAAGAGAATCAGGGTCAATATCCCAATACCTACCTCTAGTTCTTTTCACAACACTCCATCGGACAATCTTTCCGGTTCCCATGGGAGTGGGACTTCCAGGTTCACCATGAATTCTCCCTGCCAGAGTCCCGAATTGAGGGAATCTATCCATAATCTTCGTACAAATTTCGGTGTATGTATTAGGAAAACGAGTATCTGCCCCAATCAGCAATAGATAATCATAATCACTGGTTTCTAGCCAATCACTATTCAGAATATCCACTTTTGTAAAAGCTCGTCCTTTTAGGTTTGCATCTGGTTTCCGCTTTGGAGGCATTGTGTAAAGAACATATTCTATTCCAACACGCTCAAGATTTTTCTGAAAGAGTTCAGTAGAGTTATCTGTACTTCCATCATCAATAATAACTAAAAGATCGGGTTTCTTTGTTTGCTGAGATAGATTTTCTACGAGCCCTGGAATATTCTGCGCTTCATTATAGTACTCAGATACAGCTAAAACTTTGACCATTAGATTGTTGCTCCTATCTCAAGACTCAGGGATATTGTAGATTACATTATAAAGAGGAGTGATTCTTGAAAGCTCAAATTCGACTCTCTTATAATGATAATGCCCTTCTTGTAAAAGTAAGTATCCTTCGTTTGAATTCTGCACCATAATACTCTCGAATATCTGAATCAGTGGATCGCCATATCCCTCTACTCCATTCGGACCAGAATCCTCTCAGGTACTGAGAATCGAATTTTACTACACCCTTTACGAGAACATACAAAAGTGATGTACCTGCATAGTATGATAATCGCCCAGACCGAAACCGACCTTTGGAAGTACGAAGGTGTGTTTCAGGGGTATACACGGGTACATCTAAGATTATTAATTTGTATCCCATTTTCAGAGCTTTAACATTGATGAACGAATCAATCGAAATATCCCAATATCTATCAATCTTCTTTAATATTGTAGACCGAAATACTTTCCCAGTAAACATTGGGAATGTTCGTTTAGGTTCGTTCATTGCTTGACCTGCAACTACTCCAATTGATGGATATGTTTCAAGATAATTAATCATATCACCAAAATATGAGGGTTCAACTGTTGTATCAACATCTATCGTAGCACAATACTCAACATTCTTTGAAAGATCTTTCAATATTGGCTGTGCTTTAGTCCAAACTCTTCCAAGTGTATCAAGATTCCCTTTTTTCTTCACTGGCATTGATACGACGTGAAAATCTAACCCATGTTTTGTTGCTTCTTTTACGGCTATATCGGCACTTGAATCCATTGAACCATCATCCAAGAAAACAATTGTCTTTGGTTTAACTATTTGAGATGCAATATTCGCAATCAATTCAGGAAGCTGATTTCTTTCATTGTAGAATTTGGTTGCGAGTATATATTCTGCCAACTAATTCACTCCGCTGATTTTTCTTTATCCTGAATACCTTATGAATCTGAAGAATTATAAAACTCCATCAGTATACCTTTTAGAATCCCTATAATTTGGAACTACTAAAGTCATTTGGCGTAAACATAGATGAACTCTAACGGTATAGCAAAAAAATGCTCTACAATTGATATAATTCATAAGCACAACAACATCGTGGACTCGTGTTGACCCAATATGAATGAGAATATAGAGAAGACTCTAAGGAGGATTGTTGAGGTTTCAACCAGAAAGGCAGCAATTGAGGAATGGAGAGCTGCCTCTGAAAAACAATTGGTCCCACTGTACAATTATAGATTCGATCATGTGGAAGAAGTTGTTGATCTTGCCAGGAATATTGCATCCGGGACTGATGCAAATTTGGATGTAGTCATTCTAGCAGCTTGGTTACATGACCTCGCAAAACCTGGAATCGGAGGAATTCCAGCGCAACATCACGGAATAGCAAGTGCAGATCTAGCGGAGCATATTCTTCCTGAACAAGGTATAGACTCCAAAACGATAATTCAGGTTTTGGATGTTATCCGGAAACACGTTGGACTGACAATCAAGGAGCCTCTCGAACCAATAGAAGCTCAGGTTCTCTGGGAAGCAGATAAGATAATCAAATTGGGAATAGTGGGTCTTCTCCAATATGTCCTTAACAGTGTTAGAATTACACCAGGGCAAGATCTAAAGAACATTGCCAACAAGCTGCGAGAATTTCTACCTTTAGCATCAGAAATTGCTGGTTGCGTTGTCACAGATAGAGGAAAGGTGATTGCTGAAGAACGTCTTCAGCGATTACAAATATTGTCAGAGATGCTAGATTCTGAATTGAATCCAAGAATCGAGGTTTTCTTTGATTCAGAAGTAAATCCAGAAGGCAAGTAATGGAGAGTAGGAACCTATGAATTCAAAGATAAAAACAGTGGGAATACTTGCAATAGGTAATGAGGTCTTAGATGGACTTGTTCTGGATACAAATTCTAATTGGATGGAGATCCAACTTACTGCCTTGGGATTACAAATCAAAAGACTTGTGTCAGTCAGAGATGAGATTGAGGAAATTGGAAAGGCACTAGAGTTTGCTATGGAAGTCTGTGATGTTGTCATCACTTCAGGGGGTCTCGGACCTACTCATGATGACATGACGCTGAAAGCTATTGGAGTTGCACTTGGACTAGAAGTTTCTCAAAATGCAGAAGCCTTAGCTATTGTTGAAAGACAATACAAGACTCTGTATGAGAGAGGAATTGTCCAATCCTTGGACTTGACTGAAGCGAGGATTAAGATGGCAAGAATTCCAGAAGGCGCAGTTCCACTGGATAACAAAGTTGGAGGAGCTCCTGGAGTCAGGCTTGAAGTGGGAAATTCAACCATCTTTTCTTTGCCTGGAGTACCAAGCGAACTGAAATTCATCTTTGAGGATTCCATCATTCCATGGATTAGTGACAGAGTGTCACAGAAATTTTACGAGCAAGTAGTGGAGTTTGGAATGCATGATGAATCTACTTTTGCTCCTGCAATTGATGTAGTAATGAAGAAACATCCAAGTGTATATGTAAAGTCCATGCCCAAGACCTATGGAACAACAAAGACTCTGAAAGTGTGGATTTCTGCAAGGGGCGAAAACCTGAAGGATATCACCGAGCAAGTGAGAAAAACAATACAGAGTCTTGAAGAAGAAACAGGACTACCCTCAAAAATCGTCGAAACGTAATCTCAACTCTGGTGATAGATGATGACTATCATGTTAATACTGAAAGAGTTAACGCAGATTTACCTTCCGTAAACACGATGCACTTTGTTGTCAGTGTCACATCTCTTGAGGAAGCTATAGAAACTATGGAACTTAAACAGGTACTGCCTGAAAGCATTGATGAACTTCTACATTGATCCAATTTTATTCTGGGGGGAAACTCTTTATCAGATAACTAGATTCTTTTTCTCTAGAGGTTCTCCAATGAAGAAGATTGCAGTTGTGTTGGGTCGAGGAGGTCACACTGCACAGACATTTGCTCTTGTTGATTCATTAGGTGATGAATTCAAGTACATCTATATTATGGGGCTTCTTGACAAATTGACTCCAATGAAGATTCGTCTAAGAGGTAGAGCGCTCCGTGTTTTCACACCTAGATTGTTACCACAAGACTCTAAATTAATGTCAGTGATTCGCACGATTCTTACTCTGTTTCTTTCATTTGTCTATTTGGCAATTCTCAGACCAGATGTGATCATCAGTTGCGGAACAGGTATGACTGTTCCAGTATTCTATTCTGCCCGAACCCTCGGAATCCCAACTGTGTTCATCGAGAGCATGTCACGAGTAGAAACCCTTTCGAAGACTGGTCGCATGCTTCTTGGAAGAGTCAGTCTATTCATGGTCCAGTGGAAGGAGATTGCTAAAGAGATTCCAGGTGCTGTATACGGAGGGCAACTACTATGATATTTGTCACGGTAGGAACAGCTCATTTTGACCCCTTAATTAAGAAAATGGATGGTCTTGCAAAGACTGGAGAATTAAAGGAACCTATTGTTGGACAGATAGGAAGAGGAATGTATATTCCAAATCATTTTAGATATTTCAGATTTCTAAAAGGACTCAATTCTGCATATAACAAGGCGTCTGTGATTGTGAGTACAGGTGGTGCAGGGACAACCATGGAATGTGTAACCCGTGGATTGAAACTCGTTGTTGTTGAGAACACAACTCTGATGGAGGGACATCAAGCACAGCTTTTACGAGCAATGGAAAAACGGGGACACCTAGTTTGGTGTAGAGATTTGAATGAAATTGTATCATCTATCGAAGAAGCAAGAGAGAAAACTTTCACCAAGTTTGTAACTGATGAAAGTCTAGCTGCCAATTACATTCGTGAACTACTGGAAAAATCGTAAGTCGTAATTGAAGAAGGTTGTGCACTAACTGAATGAAATCCCCAGATTGATTGATACTCATTGTCATCTTGAGAATGATGCATTCGCAGAGGACCTAGATATAGTGATACAGAGAGCATCAGAAAAAGGGATTCATATTATCACTTCAAGTATCGAAAAGGAACGGTGGGTAAAGTGCTGCGAGATAGCATCCTCGTACAAGAATGTCTATTGCTCGATTGGACTTGATCCAATGCAATATGAGGACTACCCCCTGGCTGTTGAGAAAATCAGATCGACTTCAAATCAACTAGTTGCAATTGGTGAAGCAGGACTGGACCACTTCTACTTACGTGATCACAAAGAACGTGATAAACAAGAGATAGCCTTTCGCAATATGATTTCAGTTGCAAATGAAATCAAACTACCCATCCAAGTTCATTCAAGATCAGCTGGAGCTAAAGCAATCACAGTTCTGAAAGACGCGGAGGCTAACGCGGTTCATATGCATGCCTTTGATGGGAAGGCTAGCTACGCGAGAACTGCATCGAATGACTTAGGCTATTACTTCTCCATACCAACCTCTGTGGTCAGATCGCCACAGAAGAAGAAATTGACAAAGGGAATCGCAATAGAGAGACTGCTCCTTGAAACAGATAGCCCAGTTCTAGGAGCTGAGAGAGAAGAAAGAAACGAACCTGCAAACCTTGGTATTGCATTAAGAGAGGTAGCGTCAATTCTTCGTAGAGATGAAGAAGAACTGCGAGAGATAATCCTTGAAAATACACTAAGACTCTACAAGAAAATTAATTCTCACTGATTCAATTAATGCCAGGAATCTAGTGATTTTCAATACATAATCATTCCTCATGAATACTCCAAACAAATTCCTAAGATTCACGATCATCCCCCAGGACATATCAATGAAGGCGATTATATGGAATCAGAATTGTGAATCTCGAAAATGGATTTAACTTAGATATTGCCGCGAAGCCTTTTTGACTCTCAGTTCTTTTGAGCTTGAAAAAATACAAGTCATTGCAAGATTTCTGTAACCATTCAAAACCATCATATCGTATTGATACAATTGATAAGTAGGTCATCTCCTGATTTCTGTGAGTGGCAATGAATCCTGAGATTGAAAACCAGCTTCGTCAGATGGTGACAAATTCGACAAGAAAAGCCGCAGTTGATG
>SDBT01003296.1_pt1 | contig 28036 bp, 14 predicted proteins | sample 2277101 | NCBI WGS metagenome assembly SDBT01 (sample SAMN10404973, study PRJNA504765) | marine sediment metagenome | isolation source: marine sediment core GS10_PC15, 103 cmbsf | place: Arctic Ocean: Southern Knipovich Ridge | collected 2010 | reverse complement strand
GCTCGGCGACGAAACAGATCGATCGTGGACGACCGCGTGCGACATTGGTCAATCCGCACGACGGGCAAGGGAAACTTCTTCTTGCCACCGGTCGGCAGATGGCCCTCGACGGAGAGGAGTTGTCGTGGGCCGGCCGGCCCTTTCAAGAAGACGGTTATCAGGCCATCTTCGTCTTGAGCGTGACGCGCGTAGCGCTGGACCCCTTCCTCCAGAACCGAGACTCGCTCGATCTGCAAACCGCGAGGCGCCGACAGCCGATACTGGAATACGTAACCCTCGGTCGTCTCCAATTGGGCTTGGAAACGAACGGCGACGCAGGCCGGCCGAAAGCCCAACGACAGGGCCTGATCGGCCGTCGTGTCGGATTGCCGAGATCGGATCGCCACACTCCACGGCGACTCACCCGCATCTCGATCATGGGCGGCCAGATCATAAGCAGACTCAGGCGGTGTTTCCTCCGTGGTCCAAGCATTGATGAAATCGGGAATCGCCACCGCCGGGAAAGCGTCGGAAGGGGGGCTTTCGTGAGTCAACGCCGGATCGACCGATACGGCCAGCCAACGCCGAGTCGATCGCCCGTCGAGGACCTCCAACTGCGGAAGTCGGAGATTGCCGACGCTGGAAGTTTCCGATAAAAGGAACGTGGCGCGGACTACCGTCTCTTCATCGATTGGTTTCGGCCAACGCAACGTAACCATCCGCGGTTCGCCCGGTACCGGCAAGGCCTCGGGAGGATCGACGCCGTGAAGACGATGCAACCGAAGACGGGGATCCACCGCGAGGCGAAGCTGCCGGACTTCACCCTGGATAACTTTTAGACGCAGTCGGGCCTCGATAACCACCGAGCCGGGTAAAACTTTCAGCCAAAGCAACTCCTCGACGTCGAATGCCGTGGCCGTCGCATCCGATGAAGGATCTCTCCGCCAATAGACTGACAACCGGTCGGCGGGGCCCAAAGCGGCGATCAGTCGCGGTGACCCCTCCTCGTGTTCGATCACTCCGGTCGCCGAGGGAACCTCGATTTCGGATGAGCCTTCCGGAAGGGTCAGCTCCAGCCGCGAGGTGGCCAATCGGGGGATCGACAGGTCGACGCCGACTCGGCCCGACTCGGTGCGAATCGTCGGCTGTAGCGACAACTCCAACCGATATTGGCCCGCCTCGGCGATCTCGAACACCAGCGAACGACCGTCCGATGCCCATTCCACGGCCAAGGCCCGACCGTCCAACATCGCGCCGTCGGGAAGCAGGCTGACTCCTTCCCGATCCATGGGAATTCGCACGCGGGTCTTGCGACCAAATACCCGCAGATCGAAACTCGCGGTGAGCTTGTCGAGGACCAGTTGCTCGGACGCGATGGCCCGGGATAGCGTGCCGCGATACGTGGCCGCCGTGATCAGACAACCGTGAGGCGTCTCGTTTGCCTCGGTCGCCTGATTCTGCAACAACTCGTAGAATTCCGCCGGCACGTAGTATTTTTCGCCGGTCGGCCGCTCTTGGTCGTCGACGGGAATAAAGACCCGATGTACGGAGCGTGAGGAAGGCGGTGGAGGCCCCTGGCCGAGGGCTACGACCGACGCGACACTGACGGCAAACGCAATCAGAACGACAACCGACGCCCGAAGCGCGCTGGAAGAGGACGCACTGGAATCCGAATCGACCGACGGGCTCTCGCCGCGGCGCCCCTCATGGACCAGCCCCCATGCCAAGCAGCACAACATCGCCAGCACGACCCCCGAGGCAATCGGAGCGTAGGCCGAGGGAAGCACGATCGCCTCCAATCCAAACAGCCCGGCCAGCAAGATCAGCAAGATCGGCCGATGGGCCGCCTTCCACCACACCAGGGCCACGACCATTAGAAAAACGGCCGAACCGATCAGCCGAACCGTCTTCGGATGAAAGAACTTCAGCCGAATCGACGGCTCTTCCGCTCGAAGGTTTTCCAGGTCGTAGGCCGTCCAACCGTAATAGTCGGCCGGTTCGCATCCGGCCAGCCGGGTCGCTTTCCAAAGCGGTGTCGCCTCGAACGGTTGCTCGCACCAGATCGCCGACGGAGTCCACGTGGGATCGGTACCCGACTCGGCGGCGAGCTCCATGCGCCGCGCCATAGGCCCCGATCGTACCCACCAGAGTGATCCGCCGGGGAGCGGCTCGAGCGTGGCACGATTCAACGCCACCTCGGTCCGGCTCGTCAACATCAGGGCTTCCCCACGGACCAACAGGGCCAGATTCGATCGGCGCAATAGGCCGTCCATTCGCGCCGGGGATATCCGATCACCGGCCATCGGCCCAATGGTTGTCTGTGGCGTCATCGTGAGCCGGTCCATGGCGCGCCGATCGACCAATAAGGTGAACTCCGAGGTTCGGACCGGTTCCTCGAGGAGCAGTTCAGCCCAACTCATCGAGCGGCCCTCCCCGTCCGATGTCCCCTCAGCCGCTAGGGTGGCCAGTGCCTGCAAGAGCTTCTGGGCTTCGACAACAGCCGTCTCGCGAGCGCCGTTTTCCGAGCCCGCACGCGGCCAGATGTCCAGCGGATCGAATGGCCGCGTGTCGTCGGGACGTCCCAACGGGCCCAGCAGCCGACGGCTCCAAGTCATCGGCTCAGTTCGCGACGCCTGGAAGCGAGAGTCCGGCTCATAGGTCGTATAACCCGGCGGCAGCCAGACCGTCCAAGTTTCCGAGAAGACCGGAACGTCGGCGACCTCCGCACTCCCGTTCGGGGTACCCGGATCCCAGAATCGCAATTCGGGCGTCGGGGGCGAAAGCGAGCCGATCGGCCCCAGATCACCGCTGGGCGTCGTAAAGTGAACCGTTAGGTGAGGGAACCTCTTTCCCGGGGGAAGGTCGAACCGGAGCCGATGCCGCGACGATCCGTCGAGTTGCCGCGAAGCGACGCGCTTTCCGTCGATCCAGACCCCCCGAACGCTGTCCGCCGCGGCCATCTCGGGCAGTGTGAGTTCCAGACGGCAATTGGCCGCACACTCCAGCCGATAATCGACGATGTGCCGGCCGGTGCCGTTGGCCTGATAGGTTGATTTCAGATGGCTATCCCAGGCCCACGCCGAGGACGTGACGGCCCGGTCCACCTGCGAGACGGTCACTGTCTTATCGGCTCCCGCGGCCAGATCGCGGGCCGGGTCGTAGCGAAACGCCGCCGAAGAAGTCTGGTACTGACCCGCGACGACGTTCTTCACCGGCACGGCCGTTAGAGAGCCGCCTTCCACACGAAGCGGTCTCCCGTTGGCTCGGCGGATCGTCACCGTGGCGCGTTGATCCGTCGCGTCGGGTAAAGAGACCAGACCAATCGTCTCCCGCTTACCAAACGGCACGGTTCGGCCGGCATGAATATCGAATTCGACTCCCCGAGGGGATCGCAGGAGCAGCTCCCAAGTCTCCTGCTGAGGGTCGAGTCCGAGGGCCGTCTGTTCGTCGATCGAAAGCTGCCGGGCTGCGAGTTGCTGGCCGTTCTCCTCGGGTAACGTCCATTGCAGCGGCCCTTGCAGCGGAACCTCCCGACCCACGGAGAAATGCGCCAGGACTCGCCCTACCTTACCCGACGTCGGGACCACACGAAGCGCATAGTTCTCTTTCAGAAAGCGACCGGCGATGAGCGCCTCGACCTCGATCGTTGCTGCGTAGCTCGGCGCTTGCCGTTTCAGAGAAAGCTGAAGTTCGCCGGCATGGTCATCGTTCTCAAACAACAGGCTGCCGGACAACTCGTCGAACAGTTCACGTTCGGCCGGCTCCAAATCGGCCGGATCGATCGTGGCGAGGTCCTCCGCTCCGTTCGATTCCAACCGCAAGCCTTCCGCCGGGCGAATCGACACGATCTGACGACTCGCTACGGAGCCGTCAAACCGCAGTGGAATGACATGGTCCACGCGAAAGTCCTCGCCCAATACGGAATGAGGATGTCGGGCACTGATCTCGACGCGCAGGGGTATCGCGCCCGCGGACGCCTCGCCCGACGCGTTCGGCCGGCGCGGTGACAGGGCCCGGGCCAATCGGATCATCAACCGTCGCTTGCCGCCATTGAGTCGGGTCGTCTCCCAGTCCTCGATGGCACCCGGCGGAACCGACTCGACCGACTCGATCAGCCAGTCCGGTGCGATCTCCGCTTCGAGACCAAATCGAGGCGCACCGACGGCCCGAAAGTCCGCTCGAACCCACGCGCTCATCTCTCGCGCGCCCAACTCGACCTCGGTCCCACCGAGCAGATCCACGAGGCCGGCCTGCCGCGAGAGGACGATTTCTACCGTGGCTTCGGGAGAGAAAAACTGAAACTGGGCCCGTTGGCCGGCCAGTTGACCAACCTGCGGCGCCGGCAGCTCACCGGTCCCCGACTGGCGACAGCCAATCGGTGTGATCCGTTGAAGCGAAAGCGGCGCCGGAACCGCCACCGTCGCACTACCTTCTTGCCAAAAGAGACCCTCGGGCCGAATGCGAGGCAACCGCCATGCTCGATCCGTGACCGTCGGCGCCAGCGCGCGAAGCCGCAACACGCGGCCGGTCGTGCGAATCGACTCCGGTAAGGTCAACACCACACGGTCGGTCAAATCGTCCGCCGACGGCTCCAGCGACGATTCGTCGGCCGGCTGCCCATTGGCCGGCTGCAAGGACCAGGGAACCTCCACACCGCTGCATTCGACGCTCTTGATCCGAAGCGGACGGTCCAAGATCAGCGTGACCCGTTCGGGCAGTTCGCTGACCACGTCAAACGTCAGGTCGGCCGTCAGGTCCAGGCCGCGGGGCGAGACGGCGTATTCCAACGACTGGCGAACCGGCGCCAATTGCCGCCGGGCGGTCGTCGCAGTGGCCGGTACCACGCGGAGTTCGAGTTGGGGATGGCCGCCGAATTCAATTCGCCAACGGCGGATCCCTTCCTCTGCTCCCGGCATCGGCAACACCACACCCACATCGGCTGAGCCCACATCGGCTGAAAGAGTCATGGAATCCGGCAGATCGAGGAGAAGGTGACTGGTCGAGCAAGGGGGTGGCGCCAATCGGAAGTGGACCGTGCCGGTCGCATCGCGGCGACCCGACAGCGACCACTGAAACGACAGTTGGCCGGACCGTTCGACCAGCAACCCCAGTTTGCCTTGGTCATCCACCCCGATCACCGCTCGAGGCAGCGACGGTGAGGGCTCTTCCGGCGAGTCATCTTCCGACGGCCTTGGGGCCCATTGCGGATCGCGGATCGCCAGGCCGCAGGGATCCAACGGCAAGAGGACGGCGGTCTCGGCCGAGCATTCCACGTCCAACAGCGCGCTTCCCCCGATCAGATGACCGTCGTCGAATCGGGCCCGATATTGGGCCGTTACCAGCCGAGCCGTTTCCACGGCCCGACCCGTCGAGGTCGAGGTCTGAGCAAGCCGCCAGAGCCGCTCGAACGTGTCGGGGTCCATCCGCATGTAGCGGTCCGATCCCAACGGCCAGTCCGCCACTTGATCGGCCGGCGCAAAGACCCGGCGAAATCGGATCGGATCGGCCGCCTCCTCGGCTGGCGCAGCTTCCCCACACCACACGACCGACGGCAACAGCATCACCCAAAGCAGTATCGCTGAGCAAAAGCGGCAGGTCGATGAATACGTCGGTCGGCGACTCATGCCTGAGAGTCCTGATTGGGGGGCGGAACACCCGGCGCCGTCTGAGTCGAGGTCTCGCTACCGGCCGCCGGCAACGGTCGCCGCGACTGGGTCGAGCCGGTTTCCACGATGGAACTCGATGTTTCGGGAAAGGCCATCGCTCGCTGCCGACGAACGAGGCTCCGCTGCAGCAGTCCGGCCAACAACGACAATAGCAGCCCCAAGACGGCCGCTTGGGCCAGCAGCAGGGTCGGTTCCGGGTAGATCACACCGATCCCCAACATGGCCAGGCCGACGACGAACAGGGGCCCCGGCTTGCGAACCCATGGCACATAGATCAATAGCAGCCCGACCGCCAAGGCGGCCATGGAAGCCAACAGGACAATCCAAAACCGATCGGCCGTTTGCACTTCTACCCGCCCCACGTCACCCAGGTTGCTGAATAGATAACGATTGGTACCCTGCAACGCGCCGCGATCCGCTTCCTCGGGCAATGGGCCGTTGGCGGGGACACCGATCCACGCTTCCAACTGGTGTTCCCCGAGCAGCGGCTTGCGCCCCCAAAACAGGCCGTTGAATTCCCATGTAAACTCGCTGGTGAATCCAGGGGGAGTCGAGATCACATGCTCGCTCGGCGGCAGAACCAGCTCCCAGTAGACCCGATGAATCCAGACATCCTGGCCGAACCGGGGCATCTGAAGCGATAGCCCACGCCGACGGGGGCGCGGTTGGGGGAAACGGGGCCGCAACTCGAGCAGATAACGCCGGGGGGCCGATTCGAAGGATAGGGTCGAATCGGCCGAAAGCGGAATGATCAGGCGGTTGGCCGAACCGGATCGCGCCACGGTCGCCTTGCCATCGACCAGCACCTGGAGTTGGCCGATCTCGACGTCTTCGGGAAGGTCGACCGACAGCTCGCGAAGATTCGTTGAAAGCGAGAAGACCATCCGATCGTGTCGAGCCGTGTCGCTTAGCCGGGTCTGCACCCATGCCCGCTCGACGACCGTCGTTCCTTCTTCCCCTCGCCCGGCCAATCCGACCGACCACCGGATGTCGTGGCACGGTTCCGAGGCGGTCCATTGCAACGCCTCGCGCCGCGGCGCCGAACCGATGATCGGCTCGGGGGTCCACCGCTTATCGCCACAGTCGACCGCAACGCCGGAGAAATCCGTCACCGTCAGGCGGTTGGCGACGAGCGTTCCATCGCCGGGCATAACCAGAGGGATCCGGACCTCGGCCGCCTTATCGGCAGACAACTTTGGCAGTGGCACGGAAAAGCTGACAAGGAGCCGACATGACCCCAATCGCGGCTCGGGTAAGATCACGCGGTGCCGGATCGGCGCGGTGGCGATGTTCGGCGCGGTGCCGCTGTTCGGCTCGGTGGCGCTATCCGGCTCGCCCGCCGTGGGGGTTGTCGAGAGTAACTGCCCGTCCAAGCGAAACTCCACCCCGGCTGCTTCGGCAATCGCCCGGGGTATCTCGACGACCAGATCATCCGCCGCGACGTAGTCGATCGTATAGGCCAGCGTCTGTTCGACCCGACAGGCCGTCTTGTCCCAGGCCAAGCGGCTGGCCACATCGACGGCCACCTGTTGCGCACGAACGTGGAAGTCGGCAGCAAACCGGGCCGAGCCCGACGAGGTGTCCGAGCCGGCCTCACCCTGATACGTCAAACGATTTCCGGGCTGGTCGAGCAATTCCTCCGGTGGTTCCATCTGTCGGCGGGTCAATCCGTCCATCAAGTCGGTGTTGGGGATTAACTCGACATTCTTCGCCGACGACACGATAACGGTTGCTGGAGAGATCACCATTTTCGATGGAACGGCCGATCGGTCGAGCAGTTCGGGCAAGGGAAGCACGAGCGACCCGGCGCGCTGGGCAATCTCCCGATGCGCGAGGACTCGCAACTCGATCTGCCGCGGCAGCGGTGCTGCCAGTGGAATGGATAAGACACCGTCGGGGCCCATATTGACGCGATCCACCACGGTGAGATTCGCCGGCTCGATGTCGTCGAACTCCCAACCCGGCAACGCCACGTAGAGCACGGGCGTCTTCGGCCCCCAGATCGTGTACTTCAACGTGGCCTCTAAATCGACACGTTCCGTATCGACCCTCAGATGATACAACGGGGCGACGTTGATCCGTGTCTTTCGCGTCTCGAGTTGGGCGGACAAGGAACAGGGCTGGGAATCGTATTGGAAGCCGGCCACCACGTCGTCTTGCTGTAGCGGCTCGGGAAGATGCTCGACGCGGCGTACTCCGTGACTCGAAATCCATTGAATCTGCCAATCGCTCACGGCGGCCACGGCGATCGTACCCCATTGCCGCGAGGCCGAAACTACGTCGAATCCGGCCAACTCGAACGACTGCCCCGGCTTGATCTGCCGCGTCGTCGTCAGACGAACCGTGATCGGCTGAAGGCTCTTCTCCGGTCGCCGAACTTCGACCACGCGTGGCCCCGAGGTGGCCGACGAATCCTCCGCGACCGTTTCAATCGAATATCCGTTATCCGACCCGGGTACCAACTCGGCCCCCAGCGGAAGACGTACCAGAAACCGGTCGAACGCGACCCCCGATCCGTCGACCGACAACGTGGCTTCCGTGTCGACGTTGAGTTTGTCGATATGCACCAGAACCGTCCCCTCCACTTCCAGTAGGGGCGTCCTGCTACGCAGTGGGCTGTCGGCCCGGTGCCACACGAGTCGGAAGTCGCCACCGATACCTCGGGCTGTAAACTCCGTCATCCCGTCACTCGTCACGGGTGGTTGCAGCGTGGCACGGTCGGAAACGCTCCCGATCAAGTTCGCCTGGGGGACCTTGAAGATCAATTCCGATACGGTGGATTGCGGCGGGAGGATATCGAGTCGCCCTTCTTGTCCGGCGGCCGCCAATGGCACGAGCATCGAGAGGATGAACTCGTGGCGCTCCCCCGACTTTCCTCGAATCCAGCCGACATGTCCCTCGTTGGGCGCGAAGTGAACGAAGCCTGCGCCGGGACCCTGATAACTGGCCGGCTCGCGAAGGATCGCGTGGTCCAGATTCAGCGGCACACGGACCCAGCCCTCGGCCCGAGTCAATATGGCGACCCGAATCGAAAGCTCCGCGTGCCCCGCGACCGCTTTGCCCGAGGCCGTCAAACGTTGGATGCTGTATTGGGGCGGTTGAGCCTGTCGGGCCAACCCGTGCTTCCACTTGTAGGCCTCCTCGAAATCTTCCCAAGAGAAGTTCACCACGGCCTGCAGATCCCCATTCTTGTCACGCAGGTAGATCACCGACGGCATGGCTTCCTCGGGCTCAGACGCAGTGAGCCTCGACGACGGCGACACGGCCGGCCCGGAGACCCCGGGCGTCGGAATCTCGGCCGTCGGGCCCTCGCCGCGCGCGGGCTCGGTGTCGCCGTTCTGGGCCGTCGCCGGACAGCAGCACAGCAAACCACAGCACAGCAGCAAGAGGCACAATGCCCCCACCGTCGGACCCAATGCGTTTCTTGGCAAAGCCTTTCCCCTCAACTTGCCCACGAATGGCGGCAAGCGCACCTATCATTCCCCTCGGCATGGCTCAGAAGAAAACGAGCCGGATGAGCAACGTCATCTAGTTTAATTGGCGGGAGACGATAGATAAAGCATCTGTCGCGGACGTTTTGTTCCACGAGCCCCCCCTAGAGAGGGTGCAGGCGTGTGCCACTGCTTGCTTTCAAGCAGTGCCGCCGAGTGAGACCCGAGGATCCCGAAATGAAATAGGGCGAAACCGGTGGCTGTCCCGAATGGTCTATCGCATACAAGGCGGCCTGGCGCAATACTGCTGGTGAGAAATGCGGCGTAGCGGCGCGCGGGAATTCACATTGCAAGGGCAATGTAGGTATTACGGGGGAGAATCCCCGCCCCACGTTCTGGCCAGCGTAGCTACGGAATAGTCCGGATTAGCCGCTTTCGAGGACCCACTGGGTGGCGTGGCGGCTGAGTTCTGTGCTGTTTTTGAGGTTCAGCTTGGCCTTAATTTTCTCGCGGTGCGTCTCGATGGTCTTGTGGCTGAGGTCCAATTTGCCGGCGATTTGCTTCGTACTCAGTCCTTGGCCGATCATCTCGAAGACTTCGAGTTCCCGGTCGGAGAGACTCTCGATGGGGCTCTTTTCGACCGGTTCACCCGAGGCGATACGGTGCAAGAGGCGATTCGCCATTCGGTCGCTCAGGTAGACTTCGCCACGCAAGACTCGGCGCATGGCGTCGATGATTTTCTCGGGTGACTCCTGCTTGCTGATATATCCGGCGGCCCCGGCCCGAAGTGCCCGCTCGGCGAACAGCGTTTCATCGTGCATCGAGGAGACGAGCATTTTGACATGCTCATTTCGCGATTTGATTTCCTGGATTAGTTCGAGTCCGTGGCCGTCTTTGAGCGTAAGATCGACGATGACGATGTCGGGTCGATTCGTTTCGAGTTGCTGGAGGGCACCGGCGACGTCTTCTGCTTCGCCGCACATTTCCAGATCGGGTTCGTCGGCGACCAACTCCCCCAGGCCGCGGCGGACGATCGGGTGATCGTCGACGACCATGACTCGGTACTTTCGGTGATTATTGTGGTTATGATCGTTCATGGGGATCTTTCCATGGGAGAGAGCAAATAATGAGTGTTCCGCCACGGTCTCGCCGCTCGACGGTAAGGGTTCCACCGATCACATCGGCCCGGTGCCGCATGATGTGCATTCCGGAACCCGAGCTGTTGTCGGCATGGGATGCGATGCCGACTCCGTCGTCGCGTACTTCCAGGACAAGTGTTTGTGAATCGACGCTCATCGCCAGTTCGATGTGATCGGCTTGCGCGTGCTTCACGGCGTTGGTAACCGCCTCCTGGGCGATACGGTAGAGTTGCACGGCCACGTTGTCGTCCTGGACGGAAATGGAGCCGTTGCTCTCGTAGGAGCAAGAGATACCGGTGCGTTCCTCGATATTAGCGGCCATGGCCCGAATGGCGGGAACGAGGTCCCGGGCACCGACTTCCAAGGGGATAAGGCCCTTGACGATTGCTTTGATCTGGCCGAGTGCGTTGGGAATGGCTTGGGCCAATTCGGCGGCGGATTCTGCCTCGGGCGAGTCGGTTGCGCGCAGTTTCCGATGCAGGCTGGCGGCCAGATACCCCAGGCCGGTGAGTTCTTGTCCTACGCCGTCATGCAATTCTTGTCCGATGCGTTGCTGTTGGCGAGTGCCGATTTCCTGGACACGTTTTTCGAGTCGCTGTCGTTGGGCAATGACTCGCTGCAACTCGTCGTTGGCCCGAATGAGCTCGGCGGTTCGCTGCCGCACTCGGATTTCGAGTTGTTCGTTGGCCTCTCGCAGCCCCTCTTCGGCACGAACCCGCTGGACGGCGGTCCCGAGTTGCATGCCGATGCGTTCGAGCGACTCGACGACCTCTTCGGGGATGGCGTTTTTTCGTTGGTCGGCCACATGGATCAGGCCGAGCACACGATCGGCCAGGCGGATCGGGATCAGGGCGACGGACTCGAACCCGAATCGATTGCACACATTGCGGGTTTCCCCCTTATCCCGATGGTCGACGTTGGCGAGAAACTGGGTCGTGCCGTTCATCCAGAAAGAGCCACCCTTCGTATAGAATGGCAACTGGGCGTCTGTTTCCCCTTTGACGACGTTGATGCACATGCACCGGTCGTTCTCGATCGACAGGGGGCCTTCCAGTTTGTAGAACTCGTCGGGGAAGCCGTCGTATGCTTCGTAGGGGATGTCGCCGTTCTCGTCGAGGATACGGATTCCCACGGCGGTGCACCCGGTGAACCGCTTGACTTCGGCAAGGAACTCATCAAGCAGCGGCCTCATCTTGACGTGGCAGTTGGTGATCTCAAGGACGCGTCGTTCGGATTTCCGTTCGGTGATGTCGCGGCCGTACAGGTTGACATATCCGGCCTCGGCGACCGGCACGAGCCGGAGCACGATCGTCCGGCGGTCGCATTCGACATCAACATCCTTCGGGGTATTCGACACAAACACGTCGGAGATCGTCTTGGACAGCGACTCGGGTAGTGCCTGGCCAACTTCGCGGCCCCAAGCATTCAGCAGAGGCCGGCTCGATTCGTTGGCGAAGATGAGCGTTCCGTCGTGCCGAGCCCGCATCACCGGGTCGGGGTTCTCGGCGGGAAAGGCCGCCACGGATCGGGCCTTCTGCTCGGCCTCTTGCTGCTCCCGGGCCAACCGCTCCGTTTGAAGCTTCGCGTGCAAGACCGGCGCGACATGGGCGGCGATCGAGTCGAGCAACTCCTTGTCTTCTTCCGTGTAATCCGAGTCCTTGTTGGCCACGGCAAACTGGCCGATGGGAGTTCCGTCGTGCATAATCGGCGCGACCAGTGCCCCGTGAAGCGGGATATGTCCGTCGGGAGTCTTCAGCGGTCCGTTCCAGTACAACGTTTCGCCGTTGATCAACGAATCTCCCCAGAGCCCCCCCCAACTCTCTCGAGGGAAGACGATGTTCTTGTCCGGGATTTGGCATTTTTTCCAGATATCTCGCGTCATGGAAGGACATACCAGATTATTCTCTTCGTCGAGATAGCCGAAATACCCATACTTGCTCTGCGTGGCGTCCAGCACGATGGCCAGCACATCGGCATGGATCTGGTCGTCCTTCGCGGTGAGGAAAACATCGGCAACTCGGCTTCGAGTGGCCAGTTCCTTCTGCGCTGCCCGCATCGCCTTCAGGGCGTCGTTGCGTTCGGTAACGTCGCGGAGGATACCCGTGAAGAACGTCTCCTCGCAACTCTTCCAGGACGACAACGAGAGTTCGACGGGGAATTCGCCGCCGTCGGCCCGGAGCCCGATAACTTCCACGGTCTTTCCAAGGATTTTGGATTCCCCCGTTTCGATCACTTCATGGATACTGCGTTGATGGGCTGCCTGGAATCGTTCGGGGATCACCCGGTTCAACGGCTTGCCGACGATCTCGTTAGCGGTCCGGCCGAACATCTTGGCGGCCGCGTCGTTGAAGAAGACGATGTTGCCGTGGTGGTCTATGGAGATGATGCCGTCGTTGGCGGATTGTGTCAGGGACCGAAACCGCTGCTCGCTGCTCTCCAGGGCCTCCAATGTCCGGCTGTTGCGCAAGGCGATGGCAGCAAGTTCGCCGAACGCCGTTGCCAGGCGGGCATCGTCGTTGTTGAACCCACCCGGCTTATTGGCAATACCGAGCAAGCCGACGACTTGACGGTCGATCGTCAGCGGCGCAAAGAGCACGTTCTCGAGCGTGGAGTGTCCCTCGGGGAGGAACCTGGCCCATTGGCTGTCGGGAAAAGCATTCTCGAAGACGGCGATTCGGTATTGATAGACCTTCTCGCGCAAGCCGCGAATCGGGAGCGTCGGATCCACCGTGCAGGGCATTCCGCCGGAGTCCAAGAACAGGACCTCGTTCTCCTCGGATTCCTCGTTCAGCAAGGCAACGTATCCGCTGGTCGCGCCGATGAGTTCCTTACAAGAGTTGAAGATGGCGCGTGCGGCGTCTTGAAAGTCCCGATATTCGAGGACTGCCCGAGCACCTTCCAACAGCGCGGCGATACCGGCCTGATCCCGCCGCGACTCACGAAGTAGCCCCTGCAATTCGCCGTCTGGTTGTTTGCGGTGCGTTTCAGCAGGGGGGCCGCTGCTATTGCGTGTCGTCATGGGTATGCGTGGCGTGGTCGTGTGGTCGTGGCACTCAACTGGTGTCAGCGGAATCGGGTATTCGCAGGATCGTGCAAGCCCATTGTAAGCCCTCAGGCTAGACAAAAGGGGGTAGACGCGTCAAGGGGCTTTCCACACCACCGGGTGCAATTTGCCGCAAGACGGTCGCTCCCGCTCCCGAGCGTCTTCCAAATTGGGCCGGAATGCTAGCAAAACACCGCCTATTCTCGACGGCGCGGGAGAATCCGCTTGCCGCATCGGGGAGTTCCCCATGGGGGGATTCCGGATAGGCATTACGTGGACTACCGGACTCGATTATTCGGTCTCCCCGGATTCGCGCCCCTCCTAGGATTGGGCGATACTGGGGCTCCTATGGCAAACCGAACTCCAGAACCTAACCCACGACCATCTCTCAACACTCAAGGAGGCGACCCATGTTGGCAACCACGCAAATGGAGCAAACTGTGGTTCCGCGCACGTCTATTATTTCTTCGTTACAGGATATCACTACGGTGGCAGCCGAGTCACGGCTACTGAGATCACCATACGTTGAACTCCGCCGCATCTCGTGCGAGTTCCGTGAGGGCATACTGACGCTTCGTGGCTGCGTATCGAGCTACTATCTGAAGCAGATTGCCCAGAATCTCGTCGGGCAACTGGCCGGCGTCATGGAAATCGACAATCGCGTGAACGTGCTTGACTCGCAAGTTCGGTCATAACGATCGCCCGCGATCGTTGGTGCCCCGCGGAGCTACGCCGCTGTTTTCTCGATAAATTTCTTTCCTGCAAGGAGGTATTCCGATGCTCGTCCTAAGCCGAAGATGTGGCCAGCGAATTCGAGTCGGCGATTCGATCTCGGTCACGGTGCTGTCGATTTCAGGAGGCCAGGTAAAGCTTGGTCTTTCCGGTCCGCCGGACGTTCCCTTTCACCGAGAGGAACTCTATCAGCGGCTCCGTACCCATGACGATCAACCAAACGGTCGGCGACCACGCAGCGGGCATCTTACCCAGCCGACGTGTTGCGACTGAAACACCGCGTTGCGATCCGAGCTTTTCCTTTGAAGAGAAGAATTCAAGGAGTCACTCACGTGCCTATCTCTCCCCAACATCGGTCTTCACGCCATTTGTATTCTGCCGATCACTTACCTCATTCGGTCCGGCGCGACATGGTGCCCCAAGACGAGCGTGATCGGAAGCCGGTTGCCGGCTCGCGGCGGCGGTGTGTCGATTGTGCGTTGTGCAGAATGATTCCCGTAATCCGGCAGCGGGTACCCTGCTACTATGTGTCGAAGCCGGACGGAGGCCTGATGTTGACGCTGGAGCGAAGAGAGGGAGAGCGGATTCGCATTTGCGATTACGTCGAGATCGTGGTGCTCGCCGTCCGTGCTTCAGAAGTAAAACTAGGTATCATCGAGCGAAAGGAGACAAGACCATGCGAAACGTACGAGACTACACCCACCCACCAAGATTTTCCGTGGGCACGTGTGTCCGAGTGAAGCGAGGAGTTATGGATCCCGACTTTCCGGACTCCCGCCTGGACAACTGGAAGGGGACGGTCTCCCAGTTCCAGCAGGGAGAACTTGCCTCCTATCTCGTTCGGTGGAATCCCGATACGCTCGGGAAGTTGCACCCGGCGTTTGCGGCATATTGCGAACAGGAAGACATCGCACTGGACCGGATGTGGTTGTTCGAGGAGGATCTGGAACCCGACTCGAAGGCACCACACGGCCCGATCCGACAAGCCACCATCGGCGGAGTCCTCGTCCCCTGTTAAGAGGGCCGACGTCCATTTCGCTTGCCGCAATCACGCGACGTGTGCTAGCTGTCTAGCAGCCAAGGTGTCCTAGACGTGGCAAGATCTCAGCGACCCGGCAGAAAGACCGTGCCGTCCCGACTGGGACGTGCTTCGGTTGGGCAGATACATGGCTGGCCGAATCGCTCGTGCGTACGATCGATACCGGAGGGCTTTCCTGATTGCGAGGACCATTGCGATGGCCCAGTTGCAGGGCAACGCACCGCGAATATCTGCGACTCTTCACGAGGAGACGGATCACCTGCTTGGCGAACGTCTCTTGTGCGAGAGCGAAGAACGATTTCGCGCACTGGTCGAAGTCAGCCCGGATGCGATCGTCGCAATCGATCGGCGAGGAATCATAACGGTCTTCAACCCGGCCGCCGAAGAGTTATTCCAAATGCGGCAGGAGGAAGCCGTCGGCTGCACGGCCGACTGCCTGATGCCCGAGGAATATCGCCAACGTCACACCCGGGCCAGAGATGCTTACTTCGGCACGGGAAAATCGGGAGGGCTGCTCGGGGGAACGATCGAAACGGCCGCCCTGCGCGCCGGCGGCCAGGTCTTCCCCATCGAACTCTCGCTCTCCGCGGGACAATATGACGGGGAACCCTTCGTGCTGGCGATCATCCGCGACATCACGGATCGCAAACTGACCGAAGAGGCCAGACAGAAAGCCCGCGACGAACTGGAAACCGAAGTCGACCGTCAGACCGCCCAACTCTCGGCCGCCAACGAGACCCTCCAGCGGCAAATTGCCCATCGCGAGAAGGTGGAAGAAGCGCTTCGTGCTAGCGAGAAACGTTACCGTCAGCTATTGGCCGCCGTGACGACCTATCGATATTCGGTTCGGGTCGACCGCGGTCGGAGCATCGAAACCGAACACAGCGAGGGATGTCTCAAGGCAACCGGTTACTCACCGGACGACTACGCCGCCGACCCGGGGCTCTGGATCGACATGGTCGTGCCCGACGACCAGGATTCCGTCTTAGCGCATGCCGCCGACGTGCTCGACGGTCAGACGGTTCCTCCGCTGGAACATCGGATTCGCCATCGAGACGGGTCGATTCGCTGGGTGCGAGATACCATCGTGCCGCATTACGACGATTCCGACGAGTTGATCCGCTACGACGGCCTCGTCGAGGATGTGACCGAGCGCAAACGGGCCGACGAACGTTTTCGCAACTTGTTGGAGGCGGCCCCCGATGCCATGGTCATCATCCAACAAGATGGAACCATCGTCCTGGTCAATGCGCAAACAGAGCGGCTCTTCGGCTACACGCGAGACGAGTTGCTCGGGCAATCGGTCGAGATTCTCGTTCCCAAGCGGCTTCGCCATCGGCATCCCGAGAAGCGGAGAGAGTATGTGGCCAATCCGTTGTCCATCATGGCGCTCAGTCCCGATCAAGAGCTTCTCGGGCTGCGCAAAGACGGCACGGAGTTTCCCGCCGAGATCACGCTCAGTCCGTTGGAAACGGAAGAGGGATTGCTCATATCGAGCGCCATCCGCGATATCACCGAACGAAAACGGACCGAACGCGTACTTCAGGAAAACGAGGCCCAACTGATCGCGGCCCAAAGCATCCAGGAGCACCTGTTACCCGACGCTCCGCCCTCGCTGCCGGGGTTTGACTTCGCGGGATCCTCTTATCCGGCCGATTTCGCCGCTGGCGATACGTTCGACTATCTCACCCTACCCGACGGCTCCGTCGCAGTCGTCATCGCCGATGTGAGCGGCCATGGATTTGCCCCGGCGCTGTTGGCGGCTTCGACCCATGCCCTATTGCGATCGCTTGCGAATCACCATACTGAGATCGATGAGATACTCGCCATTGCCAACTCCGTGCTCGTTCAAGAAACCGAAGACGATCGGTTCGTCACGCTACTGCTGGCGCGTATTGATCCGCAAACTCGAATGCTCGAATACACCAGCGCCGGCCATCCCTCAGGCTATCTGCTCGACCGGGACGGCCGGATCAAGATGCATCTGGAGAGCACGGCCATGCCGCTGGGTGTCCTGCCGGAACTCGAATTTCCTGCGTGCGATCCCGTTCCCCTCGAACCGGGCGACCTGTTGGTGCTGCTGACCGACGGAGTGCTCGAGGCCGCGTCCGATTCGATGGAGCCGTTTGGCGTGCAACGAACGCTGGATCTGCTGCGAGAATGCCAGCATCTGACCGCGAGCCAGATTGTCGAGGCCCTGCATGGAGCCGTTCGCGAGTACGTCTTGCCCGGCAATGTGATCGATGATATAACGGCCGTCGTCGTGAAAGTGGGGCCACTCGCCGGAGAAGACCATGAAATCGCACACCGAGTATCTGACGTTCACCGTTAAGCAGCGGATGGATTTCGTGAACATCACGGCCCGCCTGGAAGAGGCCCTCGCGAAGAGCGGCGTCGCCGAGGGGATCCTGCTCTGCAATGCGATGCACATTACGGCCTCGGTCTTTATCAACGACGACGAGCCGGGATTGCACGAGGACTACAAGGCGTGGCTCGAGAAGCTGGCCCCGTTCGATGCCTCGCCGAACACTTATCATCACAACCGCACCGGAGAAGACAACGGCGACGCCCATCACAAGCGGCAGATCATGGGCCGCGAGGTCGTCGTCGCCGTGACCGAAGGCCAACTCGACCTGGGCCCTTGGGAACAGATCTTCTACGGCGAGTTCGACGGCCGTCGACCGAAGCGCGTGCTGGTGAAGATCATCGGAGAGTAATGTATGAGGATTGAGAAGTAGAACTGCTGGCGGTTCAATCACAATGAACGACTTCAAGCTAGTTATCGATCATGATGTGGAACAAACGGGTGAGTATCGCCCCGTGAACATAATGATCGACGGCGAAAGGCTAATCGACCGTTTGAAACGGATCGAAACGCCCTATGCGAAGAAAGAAGGTTCACCGGACATTGCTGGGGAATATCTCAGCCTTTCCATCAATACGACCCTCCTGCCATCACGCCATTTTCTCGGCGTGCCTTATCCCATACTCGCCCACGACGACAAGACAGCCATCCTCATTTGCACTTGTGGTTGTGAGGGGTGCTGGGATTTCGTATGTCGGATGACGTTCTATGACACCACGGTCACTTGGTCGGATTTCGAGCAGGTCCATCGGGATTGGGACTACTCCGAACTCCTCACCCTTGAATTTGACCGAATGCAATACGAAGATCAATTCGATCAACGGCTATGAGAGTCGCAGAGTGGGAGCCGTCCACCAGAAACTTACTCCAAACTTAAGCCACCGGCTCTGCCGGTGAGAATTGACAAGGCTCTGCCGTCCCCGCGTACACACAGGGAACGGCCAGGCACGATTCGTTGCGTGGAGTCTTGGTAATTGGGCACAGCGAGGATGTTCTTTTCTGCAGAAGATCGTAGGACTACCACAGAGACCACCGAGAGCACAGAGAAAGTACGGATTATGAACAGATCTGCTCTGTGCTCTCTGTGGTCTCTGTGGTTCCCCTCCTTCTTCCTTCGTTTAGCTGCGGCCAAGGCCTCGCTAGGCTGTGGCTCGAAGTACCTTGCAAGATTACTGTTCGGTTTCGTTCCCCCGGACCCTTTTAGGGGCCTTCCTCATACCACCAGCTATGCTGGTGGTCATTGACTTGACGTGTTCTTCCTAGTTCTTGGTGGGCAGTGCCCACCCTACCTTTTTCAACAGACCGCCTAGAGCTGTCCCAGTGCCCGATCGATCCTCGCTAAGCACGATTCCTTGCCGAGAATGGCCAGACAGTCGAACATGCCGGGGCCGACCGCCTTGCCGGTTACCGCGACGCGCAGGGCGTGGATGATCTGGCCAATCTTGATGCCCTGGGCCTCGACGAACTCGTGCAATAGCCCGTCGAGCGACTCGGCGTCGAACGATTCGGCCGCTTCGAGCCGAACGCGGAACTTGCCGAGCAGTTCGCCCGCCTCGGCCGGCTTGCGAAGACGCTTCTGGAAAGCCTTCTCGTCGTAGGACAACTCGGCATCGGCAACGTAGAAGAAGTCGCAATAGCTCAACACATCGCCGGCCACTTTGATCCGATCGCCCGAGATGTCGAGAATCTCGGCCGTCTTCGCGGCGATCTCCTCGCCCGCGGGCGACGGCACCAAACCGGCCTTCTCCAGGAAAGGCAACACCAGGGCCACCTTCTGGATCGTCGGCACCTCCTGGAAGTGACGGTCCTCGAACGCCGAAAGTTTCTGAGGGTCGAAACCGGCCGGCGCCTTATTGACCCGGTCCAGCGTGAAGTTCTCGATCAAATCCTGCCGAGTGAGATGGTCCGTCTTGTCGTCCAGCGACCAACCCAACAGGGCCAAATAGTTGATAATCGCCTCGGGCAAGTAGCCGACCTGCTCGTAGAAATCGACGATCACCGGGTTGAAGCCCTCGGGCGTCGTCTCCAGGCCGATCCGCTCGGCAATGGCCTGACCGTGCGCGAGCAGCTTCGCGAAATCGCGATTCTTCAGATACTTCGCCAGCTTCCGCTTGCTGAGCTTATTCTTACTCCCCGGCTCGGCGACGTAGGGCAAATGGGCATACTCGGGCAAGTCGTAGCCCAGCGATTGGGCAATGAAGATCTGCCGCGGCGTGTTGGAGAGATGCTCTTCGGCCCGAATGACGTGGCTGATCTCGAAATCATGATCGTCGACCACACTGGCCAGATGATAGAGGCACGAGCCGTCGGCCCGTTGGATCACGTGGTCCTGCTCCTGGGCCCAATCGAACTCGACCCGGCCTCGAACCAGATCGTCGAGGATCAGTTTCCCCTCGCGGGGCATCTTCAGCCGGACGACCGGCTTGCGACCCTCCGCCTCGAACCGCTGGCGATCCTCGGGCGTTTCGGCCATGAACCGGCGGCTATAGGTGAAGACTCGCTTCTCTTGCTCGGCGGCCTGACGCTCGGCCTGAATTTCCTCGGTCGTGGCGTAGTCGTAATAGGCGAACCCATCACTGAGCAGTTTCTCGGCAGCCGCCCGATGCAGATCACCACGTTGCGATTGATAGTAAGGGGCAAACGGCCCATCGACCTCGGGCCCCTCGTCCCAATCGATCCCCAGCCAGTGCAGCCCTGCCAGGATGGGCTTCAGCGCCGCCTCGACGTTTCGCTGTTGATCGGTATCGTCGATCCGAAGAATGAACTTCCCGCCGTTCGCCTTGGCAAAGAGCCAGCAGAACAACGCCGTGCGAACGCCGCCGATATGAAGGTAACCGGTCGGACTAGGAGCAAATCGAGTGCGAACAGACATGGCGAGGGGGGATCCAAGAAGGAAGGATGAATGCGGAAGGAGGAAGGATGAACTTACGCCAGTATAGCGAAAGCAGGCATCAAGCGGCAGGGGGCTGCGTCTCCTCCGTTCCCGACTCCTCCGTTCCCGACTCCTCCGTCTCCGTCGGCGCCTCTTCCGCCTTCTCCTGCCAGGGGTTCGGCCAATCTCCCCAGCGCTCGAGATAGAGCCGATAGGCGGCCATCTCGTCGGCCCGCTCCTCGAGCCAGCGCTTGGTCTCGCCGATGATCTCCTGTTCCTTCTCTAGCGGAAGCTGGCCGATGACCACTCGGGTTCGCAGGAAGACGAAGTACGTATCCAGCACGTCGCAACGGCAGTAGTCGTTGATCTCGGCCAATCGGCCCTCGTCGAACATATCCTGGACCATGTCGCCCTGGACGTCCATTTTGCCCGGCTTGCCGAGAAGATTGGCCGCCAAGTTCAAGCCGCCCTTGAATCGGGTTGAGCCGAAATTGGTGAGCAGTTCGTTCAGGTCGATGTGCGATTGCGTATTGAAGCGGTTGCGAGGCTGATCGTACGACGACTTGCCGGCCGCCTGGAACCAGCCGGGAATCCTCAGCCCATAGCGGAAAGCGGCCAATTCCAACAGCGGCACGTCGAAACCCCGGCCGTTGAACGTGACCAGCGTGGGCCGGCCATATTTCTCCCAACCCCGCCAGAAGTTCTCGGTGATCACATGGGGGCGGAATTGCGGCTCGTCGAGCACTACGACATCGGCCAGCCGGAAATCGCCGGTCACCTTGCCGGCCGCGACCGAGATGGGAAGTTGGAACGTGTAGGGGATAAAGTCGCTCCCGTATTTCTCCATCAATTCGGCCCGATAGCGGCGGACCGCCTCGGCCGGCTCGATCGATTCGCCCGGATGGCGGAGCTTGGCCACCAACGGGCCGTCGGCGACGCTCTCGATATCGAAAACCAGGTAGCGAATGGCGGGGGGCATGGTCGGGCTCCATGGTGATGGATGAGGTTTTTTCCGTCCGCCAGCCTACCAAAATCGATCCGACTTGGGGATGATAGGGGACGAGCGAAATTGCCTTTTTATGACTGCTACCCCGGAGAACTGACAAAAATGGACCAACAACGGCTCTTAGATCGCTTTCTGCGATATGTCCGGATCGACACCACGGCTCGGGAAGAGACGCAGGATTATCCCAGTTCGCCCGGACAGCTCGAACTGGGCCGCCTGCTGGTCGAGGAACTCCAGGCCCTGGGCATCGACGACGCCCGGCAAGACGAGCACGGCATCATCCTGGCGACCATACCGGCCACGATCCCACAGCCCCGGCCGGTCACTGCCTGGTGTGCCCATCTGGATACCTCGCCCGAGACATCCGGGGCCAACGTCCGGCCGCAAGTGATCGAGGAATACGCCGGCGGCGATCTGACACTGCCGGGCAATCCGGACCGCGTAATCCGAGTTGACGAAAATCCCGAACTCGAACAGCTCCACGGCACCACGATCATCACGTCCGACGGGACTACGCTCTTGGGGTCCGACGACAAGGCCGGCGTGGCCATTATCGTCGAGGCAGCCGCATGGCTGATGGAACATCCCGAGATTGCCCATGGGCCGGTTCGGATCTGTCTCACTTGTGACGAAGAGATCGGCCGCGGCGTCGACAAGCTCGATCTGGACCGGATCGGGGCCATCGCCTGCTACACGCTCGACAGCGACGGGGCCGGCAAGATCGACGTCGAGACCTTCTCGGCCGATCTGGCGGTCGTGACGATCCGAGGCGTCAATATCCACCCGTCGATTGCCAAGGGCCGCATGACCAATGCGGTTCGCGTAGCGGCCGATTTCATCGGTCGGCTGCCCGGCGACCGGCTCTCGCCCGAGACGACCGACGGCCGCGAGGGCTTTCTCCATCCTTACGTGGTCGAGGGCGGCGTGGGTGAAATGAAGCTAAAAGTTCTCCTGCGGGAATTCGAGGCGGCAAAGCTCGATGCCTTGGCCGAGTTGCTCCGCGCGGCGGCCGTCGAGAGTATGGCCGAATTTCCCGACGCGCAAATCGATGTGAGCGTCAAGAAACAGTATCGCAACATGGCCGAGGGGTTGGCCCGGGAGCCTCGGGCGGTGGACTATGCCGAGGAAGCGATGAAGCGGCTCGGCGGCTCGGCCGAGTTGACGATCGTTCGCGGCGGGACCGACGGCTCGCGGCTGACCGAGATGGGCCTACCCACGCCGAATCTCTCGAGCGGCCAACACAATCCCCACTCGCCGCTGGAATGGGCCAGTCTAAGCCAGATGACCCAAGCGACTCGATGGCTCGTCGCCCTGGCCGAGGTCTGGGGGGAGGATCGGGAATAGCTTTGTAGGGTGGGCACTGCCCACCAAGAACCAGAGAAAGCGACAATTCCATGGTGGGCAGTGCCCACCCTACCCTCGCTCATCGCTTCCGGCGGCGGATGGCGAGCCAACCGAGCATGCCGCAGACGAGCAACATCAGCGTGCCGGGCTCGGGCACTTGACCGCCGGCCACCGGGGCCGGGTCGCTGGCCGACGTGAACTTGCTGGTGTTCCACACGTTGAAGTCACGGACATCGGTCACGCCGTTGCCGTCAAAATCACCCGTTCCCCAGTCGGTGCCGCTGGTGAACTTGTTGGTATTCCACACGTTGAAGTCACGGACATCGGTTGTGGTGTTCAGATCGGCGTCGCCCGGATGCAGGTCGTGTAGGACCGTCAATTCCAGTATGTAGTGGAATTCGTCGTTGATGATCGCCTTGAGCCCGTCGACGGCCACATAGTCCTTCAGTCCCTCGACGGTCTCGAACTCGCCAATGAACCCTTCTTCCCCGTTCGAGTCGATCAGCGTATAGACACCGGCGGTAAACAGATCCTTGCCGTTGATACCCAGTCGCAATGTAGTCCCGTCTTCGATAATGACGTTCTCTCGTGAGACCAGTAGATCGCTTGCGGTGGCGCCGATCGTGGCGTCGAAAGTCGAGCCTTCCTTCATCGTCAGCTCACCCCTCAGGTTGAGCGTCGTGGGGACGCTGCCCGGGGCGAGCACGCCGCGAATCTCGATCCGGCCGTCGACGGTCGAATCTTGGCCGGACATCAGGTCGTTCACACTGATGCCGGGCCCCTCGATCGCCAGCGCGATACCGGGCTCGACGGTCAAGTCACGGAAGGCCGTGACCTCGTCCGAGTTCGGGGCCAATGTCGTATCGACCGTGACCAGCAGATCGGTCATCTCGTATCCGCCACCGCCGGTTTCGGGGACGTAGAAGAGCAAGTCGTCGATTTCCTCGGCGTCCAACGCGCGATCGAAAATGAAGATGTCGTCCATGGTCCCCTCGAAGAAGAAGTTCCCGTTTCCAGTATTCCCTCCGGCGCCGAAGAACAGGGGATATTCGGCTTCAAGGGGGATGTATCGGTGCGATATTTGTCGCTCCGCCAAAAGATTGCCCTCGGCGTTGTGAAGGTAGATCTTCTTGGTGCCGCTGAGCGCGCCTTCCGGCGTGTCGCCCGTCGCTTCGAACGTTCCCGTGAAATGGACCCATTCCCCGACAGAGGGGGCCGGTCCGGCAAGATTATCGAACCCGCCGCCGGTCTTGTTGTTACCCGTCCAAAGGGCCACGGTTCCGTTATTCTTTTGGACGTAGAGGTTGTAACCTCGCCCGGGGGCCTCGGCTCGGCCGAAGATTAGGCCGTTCCAGTCGCCTAGATCGCTGCTGTCGATTCGAAACCAGACTGCCAATGTAAAGCTGTCTGGCCACAGGGCCGGATCGTGCGGAACGACGACCCGATCGTCGATGCCGTCGAACTGCAGGGCGTAATCACCCGGGGCACCCGAGGGGCCGGGGACCCAGGACGCGCCGGTATTCATATTGACCAGATCGCCGTTGTGGTTGCCCGTCGCGTCGCCCGCGACGAGGCTGTCGGGGCCGTCGTTGAAGTTCCAGTAGGCAACCGGATTGTTGGCCGGCGAAACGTGGCTGGTCATTTCGAGCCGGCCACCGCGGAGCGTCAGCAGGGACTCCACGGCCGAATTGGTCAGATCGTTACTCCGGGCCGTGAAGGTACCGCCTTCACTGACCTGCAACGTCGTGCTGCCGATCACCATCTTATTGCTGACCACGATCTGCTGGGCGGCCGTATTGACGGTACCTCGTGCCGCATTGAAATCGGTAACTGTCAGGTCGGCACCGATGGTAAGTTGGCCGTCGGCCACGTTGACCGTTCCGGCGGTTCCGCCGCTAGGTAGGGTTACCGTCGATTGGTCGACCGTGAGTCCTCCGTCGCCGCTCAACGGCCCGGCGATGTTCAACAGATAGTCGTCGGCCGTGCGAACGGTGACGGTCCCGGCGTTCAGCGCCACGCTGGCCGTGTCGCTACCGAGCGTTACGGTCAATGGGCCGGCGATCCCGACGCCACCCGTCCCGGCGGTTAGGGTACTGTCGGCATTGACGGCCAGGGCATTGGCATACGTTACATCGCTGCCGGTCTTGCTCGAGAGGACCAATTCGCCTCCGCCGAGAGCCAGGTTGGCCGAGCCGAACGAATCGACCGGATCGACCGCGATCAGTCGGCCTTCGGCGACGTTGATCGTGGCGTCATCGAGCCCGACGTTCTGTTGGTCCATGACCAGATCGGCGGAGCCGGCCTTAGTAATCAGGGCTTCGGTCCCGCGGCCGTCGATGGGTCCGAGGTCGAACGACACGTCCGAGTCGATACCGACCGGGGCATTTCCGTCGCCGATCTTGGTCGAGTCGAAGCGGAAGGTCGCTTGGCTTCCGGCCAGTTTGAGACTACCCTCTTGGAGGGTGAGCGTGTGAAACACGGCCTCGCCGGGCACACCCGATTCGAGCGTGGAATCGGCGGTAACCAGCACATCGGTTTCGGCCATCCCCGACGAAACCGACGTGCCGTACAGCGTACTGATCTGTTCGGCGCTCAACGGTTGTTGGTAGACGTAGACTTCATCGAGCGTGGCCGGCAGTTTGCGAACCCCGTCACGATTGCGGCCGATGAAGAAATTGGGTAACGCGGTGTTCGCTGTCGAACTGGTCGAACCGGCGGGCTGGCCGTTGTAATAGGTCTGCATGGTCGTTCCGTCGAACGCAACCGCCAGATGGACCCAATCGGTGGTGAGTGGTCCGATGGCGACGTTTGTTGCGGCCCGAACCTGCCAATACCCGTCGGTGGCCGATTGGATATCGATCTGGAACGTTCCGTCGGAGCCACCTCCGCCGGCGAAGACGGAGTCCCAGATGCTATCGTTGATGAGGCTATCGGCCTTGACCCAAAGGGCCACGGTATAGGCATCGGACAGGTTGGGGTAGTCGAGTGTGGAGTTGCCGGCATCGACCCATTGGTCAAGACCATCGAGGTGGATTGCTCCGCCAACGATTCCGTCGACCCATTGCGAGTCACCTGCCGGGAAGCTTTGCAACCAACCGTCATTGACGCCCGGGTTGGCGGAGTTAATGGCCCTGTCGCCGGAGACTTCATCAAACGCCCAATGACCGATCGGGTCCACGCCGTCGGGCGCCGTGCCGGGAGTGAAGCCCGCGCGGAAGACGAACTTTCCGCCGGCCAATTCGAGCTGGGTCGACTGATCCAATGGGCGAACGCCGGTCGACTCGAGGGTTCCCTGTGCAACTCGAAAAACCGTGTTCGGGCCGGCGGTAACGCTGGTCTCCGAGGTATTGTCCAGTGTGAGTCGGCCCGGGCCGCTCTTCGTGAACGTGCCGGGGGCGCCGCCGTCGGAGAAGGTACCGATGGTCATATCGGCGGTGGTCTGCAAGGTGGCGTTTCCGCCGGTGGTCAGCGAGCTAATGCTGCCTCCGCCGGCGCTCAGTATGGCGTTGGCGCCCATGGTGACCGAGGCCCCGTCGGCCACGTCGAGCACGCCCGCGACCGTCAAGGTCCGCTCCGGGTCGATTGCAAGCCGGCCGCCGCTGAGGGTCAGCCGACTGGCAGCCCGGTTCTCGGCCACGGTGACCGTCGTGGCGTTGATTTCGGTAATCGTGCCGACATCGGGAATGTCCGTCGTTGCTGCTGATGCTTCGTCGAGCCAACGGGGATCTCCCCAGTTGCCGTCGTCGGCGCCGTCCCAAGTCAGTTGGCTGATGCCCTCGTAGTCACCCGTCAGCGAGTAGCCAACGAAAGTGGCCGGGATTGTCTCGAAGTCGACCATCGCGGAGGCTGCGATGCCGACGAAGATCGAGCCGGACATGGGAATCGTCTGTGTCCCCAGATCACTCCAATCGGTTCCGTTGGGCGACATCGAGAAGGTAAAGTCGTCGCCGGATCGGACCAGCTTGACCCAGTAGGGACTGGTCCCAGCCGGATCGTTGGCCACTTGGGCCGCTTCGCCCTCATCGGCCCGCCAGATCGCATCGGCTCCGAGGGCGAAGGTGGACAGCGTCGCCGCACTGGCGCTACCGGCGTCGAGGCTGTCGCGAATCATGAGTCCGGCCTGCTCCTCGATGAAGCCGACGATGCCCTCCACATGAGCCGTTAGTGTGATGTCGGTACCGAAGACTTCTTCGTAGACGAAGTAGAACTGGTCGGCGATACCTCCGACCCCCGTCATTCCCCCAGAGTTAATCGTGTAGCGGTCGGAAGCTTCCTCGTAGGTGAAGCTGCCTGCCGGCACGGCCCCACCGATATCGATGCCGACCATTTCCGCGGTGGCAATGTCAGCGGACAACCCGCACAACGAGATAGCGACTAGAAGACCCGCAACGAGATCTCTCATTTTTGACTCCCAATTAATCCATAAACACATCACATCTCCTTAGATGCGGCGTCAACAAAAAATCTTACCCAGAGCATGTAGTCTATCAGGAAGCCGCAGAGAATGCCACTCGTTTGTAGCCTAGTGGCTATACACCCCCTGTCGTGGCATATCCAAGTTTTTACAATTCCGGCAGTAATTTGGTTACAGGTGACGTACTATTGGTGCCGCCGTCGGAGCCCCATTAGCCCGATGAGGCCGCAGACGAAGAGGACCAGGGTTGCCGGCTCCGGGACCTGACCCGCAGCCATGGGGGCGGCAGCGGGGGCCGAGGTGAACTTGGCCGTGTTCCAGGCATTGAAGTCGCGGACATCGGTCGTGCCGTTGCCGTCGAAATCGCCGGTCGCCCAGTCGGTACCCGAGGTGAATTTATGAGTGTTCCAGACGTTGAAATCGCGGACATCCGTTATGGTATTCAGATCGGCGTCGCCCGGATTGAGGCTCTTGTCGATCGTCAGCACAAGACTTCCGTCGACGTTGCTCAGGCCGGTATCGGTGACGTATTGCCCCAGACCTTCAATGGTAGTGAAGCTGCCGACAACGCCGTCTTCTCCGGCGGTCTTGCTGATCAGGATCCGCTGGCCGGCCACGAAGCGATCCTTCCCGGTGACCTCGAAACGCAACGAGCTGCCCGTTTCCAGGCGAACGGTATCACCGGCCCGGATTTGCCCGGCATCGCTCCCGCTCAGTGCGATGACCAGTTGCGAATCGGCGGCGAAGACGGCGCCGGCAGCCATGTCCAGGATCCCGGTCGCGGCGATGCGAAGTGACCCTTGAGTGACTTCGACGTCTTGGGCCACGGTAAGCGTGGCGCCGGGACCGATCTCGACCCCTGCATCGACACCGTCGATCAACAGGGAATGGGTGCTCCCGTCGGCCGTCAGAGCAACGAGGTTTGCGGGCACCTCGGCGCGGACCTCGGCATTCGGGACATCGCCCGGGTTACCGCCGTCCCAACTGATAGAGTTCCAATCGCCGC
>SDBT01003295.1_pt1 | contig 28051 bp, 28 predicted proteins | sample 2277101 | NCBI WGS metagenome assembly SDBT01 (sample SAMN10404973, study PRJNA504765) | marine sediment metagenome | isolation source: marine sediment core GS10_PC15, 103 cmbsf | place: Arctic Ocean: Southern Knipovich Ridge | collected 2010 | reverse complement strand
TTACAGGGCTCACTACGCAGCAACGTATTTGTGGCTGGGTGATTTATATGCCGGCTTAGGAAAAGATGAAGATGCGATTGAGGCATGGAAGAAGGTTTCTGAGGACTTTAAGGAACAGATATGGTTTAGCGAGATTTCCAGGTTTCTTATAGGAGAGACCAGTTTAGAGAAATTGCTTCTTAAGACAAAAACATGGCAGCTGGAATTTAAACGCCTTAGCTACTATTATATCGGCATAAAAAAAGAGGGCGAAGGAAATTTCCGAGAAGCCAGGACATATTATTTGAAGTCTATAAACATAGGTACGGAAAAGTTGGATCACATTAAAATATTGGCAATGCGGCACCTCGAAAAAATTGAGGAAATGTGAGCTTTATCCCTTCCCTCCATCTACCTTGACAAACCAAATACAATATGATACCCTTTATTTGAACTAATAATATTATATTAATGCTAAATACTATATGATGACAAAAGGCAAATTATTTAAGAAAGCCTGTATCGGGATAGACATAGGAAGCCATTCCGTTAAGGTGCTAGAGGCTGTTTTCGAAGGTGAGAAATATAAACTTTCCAAATTTGCTGTAACAGAACTTCCTCCCGGCCCTTCCGAGGAGCATCTTTTAAATATACTAAAGACTATAGCAAACGAATCTAATTTTCTCACGAAAGATGTTCACTGCTCACTTTCAGGGCCGAATGTTACAGTCCGATTTATTGATATGCCCCAGATGTCTGCACAAGATTTGAAAAATTCCCTAAAATACGAAGCCGATAAATATATCCCGTTTAGCATAGATGAGGTAATTATGGATGCGTGCATTTTGGGTAAGGCGCAAGAAAAGGAAAAGGCCAAAATGTGGGTTCTTCTGGTAGCGGTAAAGAAAGAAATAATCAATAGGAGGCTGGATTTATTCAGGCAATTAGGCTACAACGTAAGATTGATAGATGTTGATTCTTTCGCCATATTTAATGCTTTTTTGACATCAGAGAAAACCCCGGATAAAGAAAAGAGCATAGCGCTGATAAACCTGGGACACAGATATACAAATGTTATCGTGTCTAAAGGCGATATTCCGCATTTTACCAGAGATATTCAAATAGGCGGTGAAGCGATAGATAAGGCCATATCGAGCAAATTTAATATTGAAGATGTTCAGGCGGCCGCCAAACTAAAATCCGAACATCAGGATAAGGCGGATGGAATTAAAGAAATTGTAAAGGTGGTTTTAAATAATTTGATGGATGAGATAAGGCTCTCATTCGGCTACTATGAAAACCAATACGGTAGCGCTATAGACCGAATTTACATTTCCGGGGGATTAGTCGGTACGGCCGATCTTGTGCATTATTTCCAAGAGAATCTGGGAATAGTGCCGGAAATCTGGGATCCTTTTCGCAACTTTAGCTTAGGCGCAGGTCTGGATAAAGAGAGATTCGATAAAATCAAGTCTTCCTTAGCGGTTGCCTGCGGTCTAGTTGTCAGAAAAGGCCTAATGTAGGAAAATGATAGAATTAAACCTTCTACCCGACGAGCTCAAAGTAAAAAAAACAAAAGCGATCGAATTTGCAAAACTGCCGATAATACCGCTTTCTTTAGGAATCTTATGCGTTTTGATAATTGCGCACATTTTATTAATTTTTACCGTTAAGATGAACAAGGCAAGTCTAACTCAGTTAAAAAAACAATGGGAAGATTTTTCTCCCAAAAGAAGCCAGATGGATAAGCTAAAGGATAATGTAAAAGACATAAATCTAAAGGTGAAGGTGATAGAAGAGCTGACGCAAAAAAGAATTCTATGGGCTAAAAAATTGAACAGCCTAAGCGACTCGATCCATCCCAATATATGGCTTTCAGGCCTTTATTATGATAAAAAAAGCGCTACACCGACATTGGGCTTAGAAGGGTTTGCCACAGGCACAGAAGAAGATGTGGGCAAATTTATGGATACGCTCGAGAATAATAAAGAATTTTTTTGCGACTTAGAAAGCGTAGAACTCGGCTTTACAAAAAGGAGCCTGCTTGATAAAGATACACAGGAAGTGACGAATTTTAGACTGATATGTTCGTTTAAAGAGCAAAAAAAAGATTGATATGCCGAAGATCCAATTAGATAAACTGAAAGAATTAAGACTGGGTAAGACCAAAAAGGAAACGCTCGCATTTATAATCATCGGTGTCATTCTGTTTATATTTTTGTATTTCCAGATCTTTTTAAAAAGCGCGTTATCCGAATTATTCGTATTAAATCCCGAAATAAGAAAGCTCACAATAGATATAAAGAGTACAAAAGAAGATTTGCGTCATGAAGGGACGCTTAAGAAAAGATTAAAAGACATGGAAGGCAGGGTAGATATTTACGAAAAAAAACTGCCCATTGAACATGAAATACCTATGCTTTTAGAATCTCTTTCCAGGATGGCGAAAGACTCTTATGTGAAGATATTGGGAATAACCCCGGTGAGCGCTAGCATAAGAGGAAAACAAAAACAAACAAAAGAATCAAAGGTATACCGGGAAATACCGATAATGATCAGGGCTAAAAGTGGGTATCACGAGCTGGTTGCTTTTATAAATCGGTTAGAGAATGCTGACCGGTTCATGGAATTATCCGATATCAAGATAAAATCCAACAAGTCCGATTTTAGAAGACATGATATAGAGCTTACCGTAAGCACTTATGTATTGTTAAAACAATGAGTACGCAGATTAGAAATAGACTAAAGACTAAAGACCACAGATCACAGACCCGAGACCGGTGTTTTCAAAAGGTCTACGGTCTACGGTCTACGGTCTTTAGTCTTTTTTGTGCTTTGAGTTTTGTCATTGTGTTTGCATGTTTTGTTTATGCCGAGGATGCGGATAAACTCGTCTATGACTCACACGGAAAAAGAGACCCATTTATTCCGCTGGTAGGATTACCCCATAGCCGCACAACAGTGTCCGAGATTTTGAGCATTGATGATGTGGATTTTCAGGGAATCGCAAGGGATGCAAGGGGCAGAAGGATAGTTATAATAAACGGCGAAATGTTAACAAGGGGGTCCAAGTTAGGCGCCTTAAAAGTATCGAAAATTACGGATGATGAGGCAATAGTTATAATAAGAGAAAAAAAATATACTTTAAACCTTTACGAGAAAGGAGAAAAAAAGTGATTAAAAGAATTTTAATACTGGTTTTTTGTTTAGAACTTATCCTTTATCCGGTCTGTTTCGCTGAACAAGGCGTAAGCGACGCGTTACCGGAAGAAGAGGAAGAAGTTGCCGCTCTTTCTGAACTTCCACCAGCGCCGGAAAAAACGGCAGAATCGGAGGAAGCAAGAGAGGAGGAAGAAGTAACAGAGGAGGAAGAAATACCCGAATTAATGCCGGGATATGTGACTATAAATTTTAAAGGCGCGGATATAAGGGCGGTTTTAAATTATTTATCGGATGTTGGGGGCGTAGATATTGTTCCGGCTCCGGATGTTAGCGGGCCGGTTACGTTAAAACTCACCAATAAACCCTGGGAAATTGCCCTGGATATAATAGTGCGAAATTATGGTTTCACCTACGAGAGAGAGGGGGGCATTATACGCGTTGTTACCGTTGACAGCTTAAAGATGGAAGAGCTTTCGACAGAAGTGGTAAAATTGAACTACGCAAACTCAGAGGACATGCTGGAAACCATTAAAGATATGCTTTCCGAAAGAGGGAAAATCCAATCAGATACAAGGACAAACACCCTTGTCATAACAGACATACCTACAAATGTATACAAGGCAAAGCAGATTATTGCCAAACTCGATAAAAAGACACCCCAGATAATGATTGAAGCCAAAATTATTGAAACGGTATTAGATAAAAACGAGAGAATGGGTATAGACTGGAACATGAAAGTCTCTATAGCCGGCGCCAAAAGACCAACTACGATGCCGTTTAATTCCTTTGAGTCGGATTGGGGATTACAATCTAAGGTTATGCCCCAGTATTTTCCCGTGGGAACGACAGGCACTGAGACTGTTTCAGGCCTGATAGGTGACATAACTCAAACAGAAGGAGAAACTGGCGATTTTCCGAGAGGCGATAATTTAGTGGATTACGCCACAAGGGCATTTCCGTTTGTCGACGTAGAGGAATTTACTTTTGGTACTCTGGATTTCTCGCAATTTTCGATAGTTCTTGAATACCTGAAGCGAAGGAGCAATACCGAAATAGTATCAAACCCCAGGATTACAACACTCAATAACAAGCCAGCCAGAATTATGGTCGGCAGGGTTTACAATTTTCCCACCTTCAGTCAGGCTCAAGACACCGGCAGATGGATAATCTCAGGCTATGAGGCAAAAGAGCTGGGCATAAAATTAGAGGTAACCCCTAACGTAAATGAAAATGAGGAAATAGTAGTAAAGCTAAAGCCGGAAATTTCAAATTACTTAGGACTTGAGAGAATAAGCGAGGAGCTTTCGGCGCCGCTCTGGTCAACCAGAGAAGCGGAAACAGAAGTTATGGTGAGAGACGGCGATACGATTTTCATAGGCGGTTTGATTAGGGAAAACACAATTGAGAAGGAGAGCAAATTTCCCCTTCTGGGAGACCTTTTCGGAGACCTTCCGTTTATCGGGCACATGGTTAAACATAAAGTTAATACGAAACAAAAAACAGAACTCATCTTTTTCATAACGGTTCATATCGTAAAAGATGTGCGTGAATTGACTAAACTGGCAACCACCCCTTCCGAGGTATATGTTCCGATGGGGAAAGAAGATGTGAGTTTCGAGCCCGTAAAGAGTAAGGAAGCCCTAAAACCAAAGAAGCACGCACCCTGGTTTGATTTTAGGAAGAAAAAGCAGAGGAAAGAAGAAAAATAGGTAGCTGTCCCTATTTTCAAGACCCACCCAGCATGCGGATGGAAATAAAATTTTCCAAAATTGGCGAGATAAAATATATTTCTCATCTCGATCTTATGAGGCTTTTTCAAAGGGCTCTAAGAAGGGCTCGATTGCCTGTTTTGGTAACAAAGGGTTATAATCCCCACTTTAAAATCAGCATAAAAAGGGCCTTAAAATTAGGCGTAGAAAGCGATGAAGAAACAGCATATTTTTCGTTCGAGAAGAATATAGAGCCGAGCGAATTGGTTGACGCAGTAAACAAGCAGTTGCCGGCAGGTGTAAGAGTTCTAAGCGCTAAGCCAGAGACCCCGCACTTACGTGCGGGGAATGTTTAGCATCAGAAAGGGGTACCCCACACGTAAGCGTGGGGGTACACTAGAAAAAAATGCAGAAATTAACGAAAAAGATTATTGTAAACTCCGGTATATACGAAAATAGGGTTGCAATTTTAGATAAAGACATTTTAGACGAATTTTATGTAGAGCAGGAGGGGGCAGAGCAGCTTTTCGGCAACATTTATAAAGGAAAGGTTGAGTCTGTAGTGCCGGGGATAGGAGCGGCTTTCATTAATATCGGCACAGCGAAAAACGGGTTTCTGCACATTTCGGATGTGCTGGAGCAAAACCCGCAGATTCTGGGTGAATCAGAAGATTTTATTATCGAAAATACCCATAAAACGAAAACAGGCGAGATAGCCAATCTTTTAAAGGTCGGACAGGAAATACTTGTTCAAGTAGTCAAGGAATCCATTGGCACAAAAGGCCCCCGGCTTACTACTCACCTTAGCGTGCCCGGCAGATACCTCGTCCTTACGCCGTTCGACGAGAGTTTAGGCATATCCAGGAGGATAAACGATTTAAACGAGCGAAATAGGATTAGAGGGATAGTCAAAGGTTTAAGGCTGCCAAAAGGCATCGGGTGTATAGTAAGAACAGCAGCCCGTGGGGTCCATGTGCATAGTTTCAAGAGAGAGATACGCTATCTGTTAAATCTTTGGTCACGCATTAAATTCAGGGCAAGAAAGGTCCGCGCCCCCGCTATTCTTTATGAAGAATATGATCTCATTTTGAGGATGGTAAGAGACCAGTTTACCGAAGACGTCGAAAAATTGGCGGTGGATTCAAGAGAGAAATATAAAAGAATTGCGAGATTCCTTAATTTTTTCATGCCGGCCCTTAAATCAAAAATAGTGCTTTACAAGGGGACTACCCCCATTTTCGAAAAATACGGCATAGAAAAAGAAATAGAGAAAATATTTAATAGAAAAATAAGCCTTAAGAGCGGCGGCTCTGTAATTATCGAACAGACAGAAGGCATGGTAGCCATAGATGTGAATACAGAAAGATACAAAGGGAAGAAAAACGTCGAAGATACTATTTTCAGGACGAACATGGAGGCTGCGCGGGAAATAGCCAGGCAGATACGCTTAAGAGACATAGGCGGCATACTTATAATAGATTTTATCGACATGGAGTCGAAGGCTCATAAGCTTAAGGTTCAGGAGGCGCTTGAGTCAAGTCTCAAAAAAGATAAAGCGAAGACGAATATTTTGAGCATTTCCCCGATAGGTGTAGTTGAGATGACAAGACAGCGTATGAGAAAAAGCCTGGAAAGCGCAACGTATAAGAAATGCCCTTATTGCGACGGCAGGGGCCTCGTAAAAAGCGATACTACAATTGCCATGCATGTTTTGAGAAAGGTTGAGAAGGCCTCCCATGCGACGCAAAAGAGGGAGCTCGCTGTAAAGGTGCATCCGGATATATTTAGTTATTTGATGGAGAACGAAAGAAACATGATATTGCCTTTGCAGAGAAGGTGCAGGAAGCGGATAAAGCTTCTTAAAGACTCTAACCTGCATTTGGAGGATGTGAAAATAGAATGAACCAAAAAGGGATAACATTAGTAGAAGTTTTGATATCTACTGCGATTTTTGCTTTAGTAATCGTTGGCATTATGGGTACTTTGATTATAAGCGTTGATCTTTCAAGAAAAATTGATTACGAATATGCGGCAACAAATCTGGCGAAAAAAAGACTGGAGACAGCCAGAACAATGATAAAAACTCAAGGTTTCTGGACTTTGTTTACAATGGAGGAAGAAGATATTCTCATAAACGCCGATGGTATGCGCGATTCCGATGGAGAGTTTGTGCGCACAACTAAAGTTGATCCGAATTATGGAAATCCGAGATTGACAAAGGTTGAGGTAGAAATTTATTATTCTTATCGCGGCAAAGAAACGCTCCCCTTTACCATGACTACCATATTCACAAATATCGAATAGCACACATATTATGAAATTCAAAAAATGCACCTTTAAAGGAATGACTTTAACCGAACTTTTGGTCACACTTATGGTGGGCACGCTTTTTTTGGGTATAGTTTTGAGTTCCTGGTATTTTACGTATAAAAACTGGTCTATTGAACGAATGAGGTCAAGATTAAGAATCGATTTGGCAGTAGTTATGGAGCGCATTAAAGAAGAAATGAGGCTCTCAAGCCTTAGTTATACGAGCTTTTATCCATCCGACGCCCTCGAATATACTGCTATAAGCTTTCCGATGGCGAAGGCAGATACAAATGACAGTAGATTCCTAGATTTAGATGGGAATAGTTTTATTGAATGGCATAAAAGTATTATATATCACGTGTTTGAAAATCCTCAAGATTCAGGAAATCATGAATTGCTGCGGACAGAATTTACAAATAATTACGCCTATTTGCAAGATGCGACTGATAGAGATAAGCAGCTTTCGGATCTTGTCCAATATGGCGAAGTTCAGGCATCGACGCCAAATAAGGCTAATGCCAATACAGAGACTATTCTTAAAAGCATAGATAGTTTTATAATAAAATCCCAGTCACAATTGTTCGACGGTTATAGCTCAACAATTCAAAGAAGCGACGAAGTAAGCTTTGGCAACGTAAAACTTGATTATGGTGAAGACGGTTATCATGATTTCAAATTTGAAGTAGTTGGAAAAAATGCCGATTCCTCTGGTCACAAGTTTGGTATAGATACGCTTTCTATAACACCAAGCGGGTGCCCGAGAGAGGCAGAGTTTTATTATCCGCTCTCCTCCCCCCATAGCGATAGCGGCGGTACTCCATCTCAAGGGGACCGGTCCGAATGTAGCGGAAATCAGTATTTAGAATATTCTTCCGGTAATATAGGCGATTATGTCAACTTACATATATATTACGACTTATGGAGAGAGTCCGATTTTGATGGTTCCCTCGACAAGGATAATACAATTTTAACAACAGATGATTTATATATAAAATTGAGAGATTTAGATGAGGGAAACGAGGTTGACGGGACAGCAGAAATTCAGACTAGCGGTGCTACGATAGACGATTATAATGATGCTTTATTAGATATAACTGTAAGAAATGTTATAGAGCACGAAAATCTTGATTTCGGCGGGGATTTAGTCAGGGTCAAGTTTGACGCTCATTCTGACGATTCTAATCCTGGAACTGACTTGTCGTTTACTATTACAGCCGCATATATTGACGAGCGAGAAAGCGTACTTAATCCAGTCAACGATGGTGCTGTCGACGATGAAGACGCGGTGGATCCGGCGGTATTAAGTCCTCCCGGAAGCGAAACGCGTATACAGCTCTATTTTTTAAGAGATCCAATTACTAAAGTTATTTCAAATTCTTACTCCGGAACCGAGGAAATAGCCGGGGGAGGAATAATCCCCGAGGGAGAAAGCCGCTATTCAAATTGGGCCATCTTTCCCATTGATGAAACTAAAGATTATTTTGTGACTTTTCACATTTCTTCGGGTAATATCAGCTATTGGGATGGGACCGATACTGATATCAGTTCATATTTAAGTTGTGTCGTCAATGCCGCTGCTAACGCTAGCTGGGATGATCCTGAAGATAAAACTAGTGAAGCTCCACCTGAAGAACTACCTCAACCTGATCCCCCAGGACCAGAGTATACGTCCTCGCGCCATATCTATGCTCAAGCCAGTTTGGAAATTTGGTCTAAAGAGGGAGCGGTTACTTCTCGCATCTACGATACAACATTAAGCGCCCCTAATTATGATAATATAGGCTGGACAGAATCTACAGACGCCGATATATCGGTTTCTGCGGGTTCAAGCGATGATTATCAAATGGCTGGCGCCACATGGGATTCGGGTTCAGATATTAATCCCCATTCTTTATCTATTGGATCTGGAAGGTACGCGCAGTTTAAGGCAATCCTTTCAGCAACACCATATTGGACATGCATTGATCATTCATCTGTCAGCGTTAGTGATGCGGACTATAAAGATGGAACTACTACGACCTGTACCGAAGCCGGTTGTATACAACCATTAATCCCGGCTGTTAATTGCCCCTGGATTGACAATGTTAGCATAAATTGGCCCGGTGAATCGAAGATGTGCGAAATAAGCGGTTATTTTATGCAAAAGCCTGATTATGGAATAATAAAGCTTACTGTAGACGGCCAGGAACTTGCAAAAGGATTGGAATTTAGTATTACCATTTCTGAAGAACTACAAAGCAAAACTTACGAAACTTCCCTAACATCTGAAATAGAGCCGAGAAATACAGGAAGATGATATCTAAAGTCATAGGATCCAAGCATGAATAACAATAAAGCGATGATATTCGTAACGGTCATTGTAATAGCAGCGTTAATGATTTTTATAATTGTAGCGGCATCTAATATGATATTACAGGATACTCACATGGTTAAGCGTCTTAGATATTCTACACAGGCTCAATATCTTGCCGAGGCCGGTATTAGCGATGCCCTAGCGACTATAGCGACGAGTGGTTTTTCTGAATTTGGCTCAGGCACACCTTCTCCTGCTTTGGGCGATGGCACCTACAGTTTCACTGTTAAGGAATACACAGTAGGCGGCGAAGACAGATGGCTTGTGTCCTCGCAAGGCGCAGTTAGCGGTATTTCTCGGACGGCAACAATAGAAATTAAGGATGTATCTTCACCAACCATGAAAAATGCGCTCTCCGCCGGTACTAATATCGCCATTAAGGCTAATCAGGGAGACGTAACCATAACAGGCGATATACACGCAAATAATGACCTGACCCTTAAAGAGATAGGTGGGGAGTCCGGGGAGTTAAGCGTGATAGATCCCGGAGCTACTAGTGAGGGAACCGGCAAAGCTACAAGCAGCAATAAATATTCGGTAGATGCAGGCGTTTCTATCGCAGATTCCGCTAATTCAGGGGGCAATAAACCAAGACTCAGCATGCCAATATTTAGGTTTGATATATTTAAGCAGGTAGCGATAGACGAAGGGGTTTATTACGATTTAGGGGAAGCCTCTAGTATAACTTTTACTGATGAATGGCATTTAACAGGGGGCAAGGCCGGTATTATTTATGTCGATGGAGATGTTATTTTTAAGGGAAGATGTAGAGTGGTAGGAGGTTTCGTTGCTAAGGGAAATATTACGCTTAATAGCGGCAGCGAAAATTCTCTAACTCAGGTTAGATCTCCTTCTACAGGTGACAGATTTCCTATCTTCATGAGCGAGCAAGGAAACAAGATACACTTATACGGTGAATTCTCTACGGTAGAGCTCAATATTATCTATGCAACCAATGATATACAAATCGAGACCCCCGAAGGTAAATCTATGATTGCGGGTACTGTTATAGCCGGGGGTTCATTTAAAATAACGGCAAACAAGGATTTGGATATAACATATGGAGAAATCACATCGTATGAGGCCCTGCCTTTAGTTATTAAAATAGTCAGCTGGAATAAATAGGTATAGGTCTTGACACGATATCTATATTATGATATATTCTCTAAACTATGTATGCAATAGTAGAAATCGGCGGAAGACAGGTTAAGGTAGAAAAAGGTGTTAGCATCGCAGTGAATAGGCTTGCCAAGAAAGAAAGCAGCGATTTTAAGTCATCACACATACTATTTGCCAGGAAAGGCAACGCCTATCACATTGGGAATCCTTACATAAAAGGCGCGCATGTTGACTTCGAGGTAATGGCGCACACGCGCGGCAAAAAAGTTATAGCATTTAAATACAAAAGGCGAAAGAGCTATCATCGCAAGGTCGGACATCGCCAGGATTTGACGGTATTGAAGGTGAAGGAAATTCATGTTTAGAGAGGTGAATAATGGCGCATAAAAAGGGATTAGGCTCAAGTAAGAACGGAAGAGATTCAGGCGCTCAAAATTTGGGTATAAAGCGCTTTGCAGGTCAGTTTGTATCAGCAGGAAGCATTCTTGTCAGGCAGAGGGGCACACCTTATCGACCTGGCTTGAATGTCGGCATCGGACGGGATGACACCCTGTTTGCTAAAGTAGACGGAATTGTGAACTTTATAGGCAAGAGAATAGTAAACATCCTACCTAAATAAATGTTTATCGACCAAGCCAGAATCTTTGTCAAAGCCGGCTCTGGCGGGAATGGCTGCAATAGTCTCTATCGCGATAAATACGTAAGGCGCGGTAGGCCGGATGGCGGCGATGGCGGCGATGGCGGTAGCGTGAGTATAAAAGCAGCTAAAAGCATTCAAACCCTTCTCGACTTTCAGTATAAAAGACATTTCAAGGCCGAAGGCGGCCGTCACGGCAGCTCCAATAATAAAAGAGGACGAAGAGGAAAGGATTTTGTAATTTTGGTTCCATGCGGTACAATCGTAAAAGATACCTCGACAAGCCTGGTTTTAAGAGACCTCCTCGAGAGCGATGATAGCGTTGTAATAGCAAAATGCGGAAGGGGAGGCAAGGGTAATTCAAGAGGGAGGGCTGCGACTTCCGGAGAAAAAGGCGAAGAAAAAGACCTTCTTTTAGAATTAAAACTCATAGCCGATATCGGGATAATAGGTTATCCCAATGCGGGAAAATCAACTTTTATTTCAAAGATATCAAGCGCAAAATCAAAAATAGCAGATTATCCATTTACTACCAAAAGGCCGATACTCGGCATAGTCCGCTATTATGATGAAAGGACGCTTACCTTCGCTGATATGCCGGGGTTAATAGAGGGCGCCCATAAGGGCCGCGGTCTGGGCGACAGATTCTTAAGACATATTGAAAGGACGAGGCTATTGCTTCATATGATAGACATAAGTTTGCTCCAGCGGAAAGACCCTCATAAAGATTTTACAGCGTTAAATGAAGAATTGAAATTATATAGCGAGAGTCTGGCTAAAAAGAAACAGATCATAGTATTAAATAAAATAGATTTACCGGGAGCCAGGGAGAATGCGAGAATAATTCGAGATCGAATAAAGCAAGAAGTATTTCCAGTTTCAGCATTGACAGGAGAAGGAACCAAGGAGTTGTTGGATCATATATTTGAAGTTGCAGGAGACGAGTAGCAAAATGAAAAAAATTGTAATCAAGATAGGGACGGCTGTTTTAACCGATAAAGACGGCAATCTCGATCAAGGTGCAATGCAAGGCCTGGTCAAGCAGATATGCAGAATGCTTGATTCGAAAATCTTGGTCCTTGTTGTATCCTCAGGGGCTATCGGAGCGGGCATGGGCCTTTTAAATATTAAAAAACGGCCTCAAAATTTAGCAGAGCTTCAATCAATGGCCTCTATCGGTCAAACTCACCTTATGAATGCTTATAATAAATATTTTAGCTCTGACGGCCGTCTTACCGGCCAAATATTGTTAACCCAGGATGATTTTGACAACAGGGTCCGTTATCTCAATATCAAATATACCATAAATACCCTTCTCGGGCTGGGGGTTACCCCTATAATTAACGAGAATGATACGATACAAACGGAAGAAATAAAATGCGGGGATAATGACAGGCTCTCAGGCCTCGTCGCAGATTTGACAGAGGCAGATACGCTTATCATGTTAACCAACGTGGATGGGCTTTTGGATAGAGAAGGCAAACTCATAAAAGAAATCGACAACATCACAGATAATATCAGGGCCCTGGCTGAAAAAACTAAAGCCGGTTTAGGAACAGGCGGTATGTATACGAAAATACAGGCAGCCGAATTTAGCACGAAATCCGGAATAGAATGTTACATTGCAAACGGCAAGTCAAAGGATGTATTGATAAATATATTGAATGAAAAGGGCCGCTTTACCCGCTTTAAGGCTAAGGTCCGGAAGGTAACGGCTAAAAAGCGGTGGATAGGTTTCGGCTCTAAAACAAAAGGGGCGCTAATTGTAGATGATGGCGCGAGGGAGGCCCTTCTAAAGAAGAATAAAAGTCTTCTATCGGCAGGAATAACCGCAAAATCGGGTGTATTCAGCGCAGGCGACATTGTCAGCATTTGCGATAAGGAAAAAACCGAATTTGCCAGAGGCATCATAAATTATTCGTCGCAAGAAATTTCGAAGATAAAAGGCGTCAAAACTAAAGATATAGAGTCGATCTTAGGCTATAAAGATCACGACGAGGTTGTGCATAGGGATAATTTGATAATATTATGAGCACAAAAGATAAAATATACGAAATTGGCAGGAAGGCTAAAGAGGCGTCTATAGCATTGGCCGCGATTGATGGCGAGAAAAAGAATAAAATCTTGTATGCTATGTCTAAGGCAATCTTGCGCGAAAAAGCGCACATTCTAAAGGCAAACAAGATCGATGTGAATAAAGTAAAATCTTCATTAAAATCCAAAGCTATTATAGATAGATTAACGCTTAATGATTCCCGCATAAAAGATATGGCCTCGATGATACAACGAGTCGCCAAACTCGAGGATCCTGTCGGACGCATAGAGAATTTTACTCGTAGACCCAATGGTCTTTTAATAGGAAAGATGAGAGTTCCTATAGGTGTTATCGGTATAATATACGAGGCCAGGCCAAACGTAACCTCGGATTGTATATGCCTTTGTTTAAAAAGCGGAAACAGCGTAATTTTGCGTGGCGGCAGCATTGCCATAAGATCCAATTTAGCTATATTTAATGTACTGAATGAAGCGGCCCTAAAAGAGGGATTATCCGCCGGAGCGATAAATTTTATTAAAGACGTTGACAGAAAAGCGGTTGACGCGTTGCTTGGCATGAAGGAGTTTGTAGATCTTATAATTCCTCGAGGAGGCGAATCTTTAATAAAAGAAGTGGCCAGAAAGGCAAGGGTCCCCGTCATAAAGCACTATAAAGGCGTATGCCACGTTTATGTGGATGAATATGCCGATTTGAATATGGCTTTAGAGATAGCATTTAACGCAAAAGTTCAGCGTCCCGGTGTATGTAATGCAATGGAGACATTGTTAGTCCACAGAGATGTCGCTGCCAGGTTTTTACCTTCTATAGTTAAGAAATTGAAAGATAAAGACGTAGAAATACGCGGTTGCCCACAAACTCGAAAGATCATAAAAGGTATAAGAGCCGCAAAGGAATCAGATTGGTACGAAGAATATCTGGATTTAATTTTAGCGGTAAAAGTGGTGGCATCCGCGGATGAGGCAATGGAGCATATACGCAAGTATGGTTCTATGCATTCCGACGCAATAGTAACCGAAAACTACGAATACGGCATGAAGTTTATAAGAGAAGTTGACTCAGCCTGCGTTTATATTAATGCCTCTACCCGTTTCACAGACGGAAATCAATTCGGAATGGGTGCCGAAATCGGCATTTCAACAGACAAGATACATGCCCGCGGACCAATGGGGCTCGTGGAACTGACTTCCTACAAATATGTAGTATTTGGTAATGGCCAAATCCGTCAATAAGGAAAAACGCATCGGTATTTTAGGCGGCACATTTAATCCGATACATTCGGGTCATTTGAATCTCGCCAGGGGAGCAAGGAGAATACTTTCATTAGATAAAATTATATTCGTCCCTGCGTATATTCCTCCTCACAAAAAAATAGAAAACAGCATCTCGCCTAAAGATAGGCTTAGCATGATCACCAGAGCTATACGGAACGAAAAAAATTTAATGGTATCTTTATATGAAATCAAAAGGCGAAGAAAATCGTATTCTATAGATACGCTTAAATATTTTAAGAAGAAATACACCTCCTCGGCAAAATTATTTTTTCTTATCGGTGCAGACTCGCTAATAGGAATTCATTCCTGGAGGCATATAGATAAGGCCCTAACTTTGGCACAATTTGTGGTTTGCGGGCGTCCGGATTACTCATTGAAAAATTGCCCCAAGCGCATTAATAAAATTGATATTCCCACCAAAGGTATATCATCGACAAAGATTAGAACTTTACTAAAAAGAGGAAAATCGATTAAGGGTATTGTGCCGGCTGCTGTGGAGAGATATATTAGGAGTAAACATTTGTATATAGCTTGATTTTTTCTATAGCGTCCTTGAAATATAACCGAATATATGATAAACTAAATGAAATCATATCGAAGGAGGTGATATTTGATGCAGGAAATGGAATTTTTTGATGTAAAGACAAAAAAGAAATTCAAAGCATCCACTTACAGACTGGTGGAAAAGAAGGGCAGAAATTTTGTAGTCGCAAAGTCTCTGGCAGGCCCACACGAATGCTGGAGGGTTGTTTCAAAAGATATGGCTGCCAAACTAAAGAAATAGTCATAAGTTTAAATTGCATAAGGGGTGAGGGGAGAATAAACTCTAAAGAGAAGGCATTACACATAAGCCGGGTAGCCCTTGACAAAAAGGCCGAGGATATAATCATAATGAATATGAAAAAGTCCTCGATCCTTTGTGATTATTTTGTAATCGCAGGCGCTGAATCTTCTAGAAGGGTAAAAACTATAAGCCAAGCTATAGTAGAAGGGTTATCTAAGGTAGGCGTTTGCATCAATCACATGGAGGGCGAAAAAGAGGCTCTTTGGGTGCTTCTAGATTATAGTGATGTCGTAGTTCATGTGTTTTATACAAAGACGAGGGAATTTTATAATTTAGAACGACTATGGCAAGACGCACCTAAAGAGCATTTTATGTCTTCATTTACATGGCAAAAATTGTTATCGAAAAAAAAATATCCCGCCTGATAAAAAAAGCTGTAATAATTCTATCTAAATCCTTGCCGATAAAACAAAATCTAACTCCGGATTTCCAGATAACGCTCGATATCACTAAAGACCCGTCTCACGGTGATTTAACTACAAATATTGCAATGAGACTTACCAAGTTCTTTAGCCTGGATGCCTTTTCGATAGCTGGGAAAGTCCGTTCCCTTTTGGAGGATGCTTTAAGAGGAGACCAAATTTCAAAAATGATAGAAAGCATCGAGGTTAAAAAACCGGGTTATATTAATTTCTGGCTTTCAAAGGAATGTTTATATAATAACCTTAAATTTATAAAAAAACAGAATAAACTCTACGGAGGCAATAAAGAGGGCGCCCTTAAAAAAATCCAGATCGAGTTTGTAAGCGCGAATCCGACAGGTCCCCTTACGGTTGCACACGGCAGACAGGCTGCTATAGGCGATGCGCTTAGTAGGATATTAAGATTTTCCGGATATAAACCGCATAAGGAATATTTCGTCAATGACCAAGGAAAGCAGATTGATGCGCTGGGTGAATCCATTCTCTATCATTATCTATCATTTCACGGAGTAAATATAGAATTTCCGGAAGACGGATATAGGGGGGAATATATCTTAGATATAGCCCGCCAGATAAAGGAAAAAGTCGGAAATAGATTTGTGAAAAATTATAAGAAGAAATTCTTTTCTGACTACGGAGTAAATTATATATTAGGTAAAATTAAAAAGGACCTGAAAGATTTCGGTGTATATTTTGATACCTGGTACAACCAAAGCTCTTTGACTAAATCCAGGGTCGATAGCGTTATAGAGGCTTTAAGAAAAAGAAATTATATTTACCAAAAAGACGGAGCAACATGGTTTAAATCTCAAATTTTCGGAGACGAGAAAGACCGCGTTGTTGTTAAAAGCGACGGAACATTTACGTATTTTGCGCCAGACATAGCATACCACCTAAATAAATATAAACAGGGTTTTAAGCGCCTTATAGATATATGGGGCCCCGACCATCACGGATATGTGCCCAGATTAAAGGCGGCCGTAAAAGCGCTGGGTTATAGCGAGGATTCTATTTCAACCCTTTTGGTTCAGTTAGCGACATTGTATAGGGACGGCGAAATCCTGTCTATGTCAACCAGGAAAGGGGAGTTCGTCACATTAAGAGAAATTATGACGGAGGTCGGCAAGGATGTCACTAAATTCTTTTTTCTTATGAGAAAATTAGATAGCCATCTTGACTTCGATTTAGAGATCGCAAAAAGAGAGTCTCAAGATAATCCCGTTTATTATATACAATACGCACATGCGAGAATTTGGTCGATAAAAAATTTTGAAAAAAAAGCGAAAAGCGGTATAAGGGCCGTAAAAACTAACCTAAATCTTTTGAGGGAAACTGAAGAGCTGGAACTTTCCAGGCTCCTGTACCAGTTTCCGAGATGCGTTGGGAATAGCGCAAAGAATTTAGAGCCGTATTATATAATAATGTATTTGAACAGTCTGGCAAAGGCCTTTCATCATTTTTATACTAAACACAGGGTAATCGGGGACGATTTGGCCCTTTCCAAAGCCAGGTTTTTTCTTATTGATTGCGTTCGAATCTGCCTTGCAAACGGTCTCAGCCTCCTGGGTGTCTCACTCCCGAAAAGGATGTAAGAAATTTTTCATCTTTAATAACAAATAACTATGTTCGAATCACTCAAAATTCACAAAGGGCAAGCGTTTGATATAGAAACCTTCAGCCGGCGACTTGTAGATATCGGCTATACCCGCTCGCAAGGAATAAGTGAAACAGGGGATTTTAGCGTCCGTGGAGAAAATGTATTCATATATCCCGCCACCTTTGAATATCCTATAAGGATAGAACTTTCTAACGAAATAATAAAAAAGATTGTTTCCATAGATATATTAACCTTCAAATCCATCCAGGAACACAACGCCGTAATAATACTCCCCGCAAAAGGCAGAGTAAAAATTAAGTGCTACTATCACAAAAAATTTTTGAGGGATCGGGATCCCATAGATACTTTTGTGGATATAGAGCCGGGGGATTACGTTGTGCATGTAGATTATGGAATAGGGAGATTTATCGGCGCAAGGAAGATCAAGGGTAAGCAGGACGAAGGGGAACATATCGTTATCGAATACAAAGACAAAGATCTTTTGTATGTCCCGTTTTCTGACCTTAACAAAATACAGAAATATATATATTTTTCTAGGAGAAAGCCAAGGCTTTACAAATTAGGCGCAGGAGCTTGGCAGAGGACAAAGGAGCGCGCCTCTCGGGGTGTATTGAAGGCAGCCGAAGAAATTTTGGAGGTTCAGGCAAAGAGGGAAAGCTTAGTCGGCCATAAATTTTCTCCCGATACAGATTGGCAGAAATTGATAGAAGAGGCCTTTCCCTATAAAGAAACAGAAGGCCAGATAAAGGCAACCAGAGATGTAAAGAATGATATGGAAAAACCAAGGCCGATGGACAGGCTCCTATGCGGGGACGTGGGATATGGGAAAACAGAAGTCGCCTTAAGGGCCGCCTTTAAGGCCGTTATGGATAATAAGCAGGTTGCGATACTCGTTCCTACTACTATTCTGGCCGAACAGCATTACGCCACTTTTAAAAATCGATTAAAGGATTTCCCTGTTAATATAGAGATGCTTTCAAGATTTAGAAAAAAAGCCAGCCAGAGAAGTATCGTAAAAGAACTTAAAGAGAGCCATGTGGATATTGTCATAGGTACGCACAGGCTTTTGTCCGACGATATAGCCTTCAAGGATTTAGGCCTTGTTATAATTGACGAGGAACAGAGATTTGGGGTAAGGCACAAGGAAAAACTAAAAAAATTAAGGCTCATTGTCGACGTCCTTACTCTTACCGCAACACCCATCCCGCGGACACTTTACCTGGCATTAATGGGCGGAAGAGATATTTCGACAATAAATACCCCTCCCTTAGAGCGATTGCCGATCGAAACCAAGATTATAGAATATAACGAATATCAGGTAAAAAAGGTGATAAAAAAGGAACTGGATAGAAAGGGTCAGGTTTATTTTGTGCATAACAGGATTGATAGCATAGATAAAATCGCTACTAAATTAAAAAAACTTCTTCCGAAGGCAAAAATTGAAATTGGGCACGGAAGAATGAGCGAGAATCTGCTGGAGAAGACAATGCATAAATTTATAAACGGCCGGATAGATATATTGGTATGCACAACCATTATAGAATCGGGCATTGATATACCAAACGTTAATACGCTCATAGTGGATAAAGCTGAAAACTTTGGCCTGGCGGACCTGTATCAGTTAAGGGGGAGGGTTGGAAGATTTTCAAGAAGGGCATACGCCTATTTTATTGTGGATAAGAAGAATACGCTCACGCACGATGCCCAGAAAAGGCTTGATACGTTGAGAAGATTTAGTGAATTGGGTTCTGGATTTAAAATAGCGATGCAGGATCTGGAATTAAGAGGCGCAGGAAACCTTCTTGGCACACAACAGCACGGTTATATTGAGCAGGTCGGATTCGACCTTTACTGCCGCCTTTTACATAGCGCCATCGAACACCTTCGAAAGTAATGGCCTGTCTATAGCGGAGGAGAATTTCGTTTTTCTTTCACATGCTTATTTCTGCTTGAAAATGCCACGCCGCTGTGTTATTATTGCTAAAAAAGGAATGGATATGAGAAGAGCTATAGCTATTTATAGCATAATCATACTAATATCAGGATATGTAACGTCGGGATGCGGGAAAAAAGGGGACGTGTTAGTAAAAATTGACAAAACGGTTATAACGGCTGGAGATTTCGAAAAGAGAATAGCCGCGCTACCCCCCAGATATCAGGAAGTTATAAAGCCGAACAAGAGGAAATTTTTAGACGAACTTATTGTAGATGAGCTTCTCTACAGGGAAGCCCTGAGGCAGAATCTACACAAAGAAAAGGACGTAAAAGCGGTTATAGAACAGGCCAGAAAGAAGATATTGATATCTAAACTCTTAAAGGAAAAAATAGATGACATTGCATTTATTACCGATGAAGACCTCGAAGAGTATTACAAAACGCATCAGGATGAATTTAAAACCCCGGAGATTTTGCGCGCCTCCCATATACTGGTGAAGACAGAAAGCCAGATAAAGGATATTTTGCTGGAATTAGCGAATGGCAGAAACTTTGAGGACCTTGCCCGCGCCAGGTCCATAGGCCCTACGGCTCAAAAGGGCGGAGATATAGGATATTTTACAAGCGGCCAGCTCGATCCCGATTTTGAAAAAGTTTGTTTCCAGTTAAAAGAAGGAGAGATTAGCGATATCGTTAAAACAAGATTTGGCTATCATGTAATAAAGCTTACAGAAAGAAAGCCCCCCGCTATAGAAAAATACGAAGATACAAAAGGCAGGATCAAGCAACCCTTGATAGCGCGAAAGCGGAAAAGATATTTCAATGACCTCGTCCAGCGCTTGAAGGACAGGGCGAAAATCGAGATTAATGAAAAATCACCCGTATTTAGCGAGGATGAAAAGGATGATTAAAAAACTGATAGTCGCTGTTACATTCGTCTCCCTGGTAATGTCCTACGCCATTTTTAGTCATTCTGAAGTAATAGACAAGATATTGGTAGTAGTAAATGACGAAGTTATCACTCAGAGGGATGTAGATATGAGGGTCGCCCCGTTTTATGAACAATACAAAACCATGTATGAAACCAGCGAGTTAGTGGAGAAACTCGATCTGGTATATAAATCTCTTTTAGAGCAATTAATTAATGATAAATTAGTAATAAGCGAAGCGAGGCGGCGGGGAGTGGGGATTACCGACAAGGAGATAGACGACGAATTGAATAAAGTAAGAAAAAGATTCGCATCTGATGAAGAATTTTATTTGACCCTCGATAGACAGGGCGTAAGCTTGGAAGAGCTAAACGAAAATTATAAGTCTTCACTTATGGCAAAAAAATTAATTGATGTCGAAATCGGATCAAAAATAACCATTACACCTATTGAGATTATCGGATATTATGATAAGCATAAACAGGAATTTATGAGTCCCGAAATGATTGAAGTCCGTTCTGTCCTTATTAAGATTAAAGAAGATCGCGGTTCCGAGGCTTCCCTGAATTTGGCAAGAGAGATTCTAGGGCGTCTGCAAAAGGGAGAGGATTTTGCCGAAATTGCAAAGATTTACTCCGACGGGCTGCATGCCTCCTCAGGCGGCGACATGGGGTATATTAAAAAGGGTGAGATGATAAAGAGGATTGATGATGTAATTTTCACCCTTAAAGAGGGCGAAACCTCAGAGATACTCAGAACAGATTTAGGTTTTCATATATTTAAAGTCGGAGATAAGAAAGAAGCCAGGCTCATGGATTTTGCTGAAGTTAAAAATGGCATAGAAAAACTCCTTTTTAATAACGGCATTCAAAAAAAAATGAAAGAATATATCCAACAGCTCAGAGAAAACGCTTATATCACCTATAGATAATATTTAAAATATTTATGGCCCTTACAAAAAAGCCTGTTATCGCAATTACCACAGGAGACCCTGCCGGCATCGGACCCGAAATTACATCAAAGGCGCTTAAAAATACAGATGTGAAGAATAGGGCGAGATTTATTGTAATCGATGGTTCTTCGGGGGAATCTATAATTTCAGGTAAACCAAGCGCCAGAGGCGGAAGGATAGCAGTAGAGAATATTAAGAAAGCTGTTAAAATATTGAATTCTCTGGATACAAGAAAGGCCCTGGTTACAGCGCCGGTAAACAAGTTCTCCTTGAAAAAGGCCGGTTTTAAATTCAGGGGACATACCGAACTCCTGGCGCATCTTACAAAGACCAAAAATATAGCGATGATGTTTAGTAAGGGTCCTTTTAAAATTGCCCTTGCCACAAGACATATTCCTTTATCAAGGGTCTCTAAAGAATTGACCGAAGAAAAAATAATAAATACAACCAAGCTTTTCTATTTCGCATTAAAGAGGCGCTTCAAAATAAGAAATCCGAAAATAGGCATATCTGCGCTTAATCCCCACGCGGGGGAGTCCGGTATAATGGGGACCGAGGAAGAGGAATTTATTGGGCCCGCTATAAAAAAGCTTAAACGCACGATAAATTATAAAGGAGTTGTGAGACCGGCGGATTCATTGTTTCACGATTTATACAAGAGGAAGCTCGATGGTATAGTTTGTATGTATCACGACCAGGGGCTTATACCTTTTAAAATGCTTTATTTTGAGAAAGGGGTCAATATAACATTGGGCCTACCTTTTATCAGGACATCTCCCGATCATGGGACCGCCTTTGATATTGCCGGTAAGGGTAAGGCTAATCCGGCTTCGATGATTGAGGCGATTAAACTGGCGATAAGGCTAGCGTAAGGGATGCTTACAAAAAAAGAATTATTAGAGCTTTGGCGAAGGTACGATTTTAAGCCAAACAAACGCCTGGGCCAGAATTTTCTTATAGATAAGAACCTAAAGGACAAAATTATAAAATGTATAAATCCGAAAGAGACTGATATAATATTGGAAATAGGAGCGGGGTTCGCCGAATTGACAGTTGATTTAGCGATGAAGGCCAAAAAGGTTCTCGCCCTAGAAAAGGATAAGAGGATAACGCGTATATTAAAGTATGAAATACTGAAAGATAAAGGTGATATCGAGATAGTCGAATCCGATTTCTTGACATATAGACTTAAGGGACCCTTTAACAAATTTGTTGGAAATCTCCCTTATTATATAACCACACCAATAATTGAGAAGTTATTAGGACTGAAATTTAAAAAGACGAAAGAGATTTATATAACTGTTCAACGCGAGTATGCAGACAGGATATTAGCAAATCCCGGCACTAAAGATTATTCTTCTTTGAGCTGCTTTGTCCGGCAGAACGCGGACATTAAAAAACTGATGTCTATAAACAGAAATTGTTTTTTTCCGGTGCCAAAGGTTGATTCTGTTTTTCTTAAATTGAGTTGTTTGGATACCCCTAAGGTGAAGGTCAGAAATGAAGAGCTTCTTTTTAAAATTATACGAAAGGCCTTTCAGCAAAGAAGAAAGATGTTACTTAATTCCTTATCCGGAAAGGCAATAAAAGATATGGATAAAAACACCTTAGGCAGCATTTTGGAAGATGCGGGGATTGATAAGGATGCAAGGCCCGAAGAATTGTCGTTGGAAGAATTTGGTAAAATAGCAAACAGGATGCCCAGATGAAAGCAAGGAAAATCGACGAGGAAACTGTTAAACACGTGGCAAGGCTTTCGAGATTGAGCTTGCCCGAGGAGGACACCAAGAAATTTTCTAAACAGCTCAGCGCAGTATTGGACTACATAAACAAGCTTAACGAAATTGACACAAAAGGAGTAGATGCAAGAAGCCACGTACCAGATCTGGCCATAAACCGTTTCCGAGAGGACTGCGTTAAGGAGTCGTTAGACAAAGAAGAGGTTTTGAAGAATGCGCCGAAAAAATCCGGAGATTTCTTCGCCGTACCTAAAATAATTGAATAAATGGTTGACTACAAGAAATATTTAAAAAGAATAGAAAAGGTTGATAAAAAGATAAATGCCTTTGTGCGCTTCGATAAAGGAAAAATAGAAGAGCGCGACGCAAGGCAAACCAAAGGCGCCCTTGGAGGAATCCCCATAGCAATCAAAGACAATATGTGCGTCAAAGATGAATTGACTACATGCGCCTCCAAAATTCTGGAAGGGTTTAAACCGCCGTATGACGCCACCGTTATAACAAAACTGAAAGACGCAGGCGCTATCCTTTTCGGTAAAGTGAATATGGACGAGTTTGCATTCGGTTCTTCCTGTGAGACATCTTGTTACGGCCCTACAAAGAATCCATGGGATTTAACACGGATTCCTGGAGGCTCAAGCGGCGGCTCTGCGGCAGCTGTTGCAAGCGGCCAGGTGCCAATGGCCCTGGGTTCAGATACGGGCGGCTCTATAAGGCAGCCTGCCGCGCTTTGCGGTGTAGTGGGTATGAAACCTACCTATGGCTGCGTTTCACGCTACGGGCTTATTGCGTTTGCCTCAAGCCTTGATCAGATAGGCCCTATAACCAAAGATGTTTTTGACTGCGCCCGTTTATTGAGCGTAATCACCGGCTACGATGAAAAAGATTCTACATCTCTGGCTAGACCAAAAGAATACGATTATACCAGGGTGCTTACTAAGGACATCAATATTAAAGGTCAGAAAATAGGCATACCAAAGGAATATTTCATAAAAGGCATAGATGGAGAAATTGAAAAACAACTTAAGGCCTCCATAAAAATTCTAGAGTCTCTCGGCGCAGAAATAATCCAGATAAGCCTCCCGCATACCGAATATGCCGTGAGTTGTTATTATATTATCGCATCTGCTGAGGCGAGTTCCAATCTTGCGCGTTTTGACGGTGTGCAATATGGGCTAAGAGGCGATGCATCCGGGGGTATGATCCAGATGTATATTGATACGAGAAACAAGGGTTTTGGCGAAGAGGCAAAAAGAAGGATTCTTTTGGGTACGTATGCGCTTTCGAGCGGTTATTATGAGGCCTATTATCTAAAGGCCGAGAAGGTCAGAAATAAAATAATTGATGATTTTGAGAACGCCTTTAAAGTTTGTGATTGTATAGTTACCCCGACATCGCCAACCCCTGCATTTAAACTGGGCGAGAGATTGGATGACCCTTTGAGCATGTATCTTTCTGATATTTTCACGATCCCCGCTAATCTGGCAGGCATTCCCGGCATATCAATCCCCTGCGGTTTTACAAAGGCCGGGTTGCCTATAGGCCTTCAGATATTAGGTGGGCGTTATGGTGAAGAAAGACTCCTCAAGGTTGCTTATGCATTTGAGCAGCACACAGATTTTCATCTTGAGGAACCAAAATTATGACGAAATACGAGGTAGTGATAGGATTAGAGGTTCACGTTCATCTTTCTACAAAGACTAAGGCGTTCTGCGGGTGCAGCACTACCTTTGGGCAGCCTCCCAATTCTTCTACGTGCCCTGTTTGCCTTGGGTTGCCTGGAGCGCTCCCGGTTCTAAATAAGGAAGCCTTTAGGTCTGCCATTAAGGTTGCGCTGGCTTTAAATTGCGAGATACGGGAAAAAGTAAAGTTTGACAGAAAAAATTACTACTACCCGGACTTACCGAAGAATTACCAGATTTCGCAATACGATATGCCGCTGGCGTTTAACGGTTATTTAGACATTTACACCGTTAGAAATAAAATTTCTAATGGGGTTTCTTCCGAAGGCAAAAAGCGTATAAACATAACAAGGGTCCACCTGGAGGAAGATGCCGGAAAACTTATTCACGACCCAAACAAAAATTTGAGCTATGTTGATTTTAACAGGGCAGGGATACCGCTTTTGGAAATAGTAAGCGAACCCGATATAAGAAATTCTGATGAGGCATGCGAATACCTTAAAAATTTAAAGGCAATACTTCTATATCTGGGGGTCTCTAATTGCAACATGGAGGAAGGCAGCTTGCGCTGCGATGCGAATATATCACTAAGAAGAGCCGGAGAGAAGAAGCTGGGCGCCAAAGTCGAATTAAAAAATATGAATTCGTTTAAAGCAGTTAAGTCTGCCTTAGAGTATGAGATAGAAAGACAGAGAGATTCCTTCGAAAGAAATGCCGAGATAGTCCAGGAAACCAGGCTTTGGGATTCTGATAAGCTTTTAACTTCGACTATGCGCACAAAAGAAGAGACCCAGGATTATAGATATTTTCCGGAACCCGACCTCGTACCTTTTTCTATAGATACCAAAGAGATAGGGCTTATTACCAATACCCTGCCGGAGTTACCAAAACAAAGAAGGGATAGATTCATAAATCAATATAAATTAACTAACATTGAGGCAGATGTTATTATAATGGATAAGGCCATTGCAGACTATTTCGAAGAAACAGTAAAGGTTTTAAATTCGCCAAAGATTATTTCAAACTGGTTAACAGGCGATATAATGAACGAATTGAATCTGAAAAATATATCCATAGACAAATTGGGCTTTACCCCGAAAATGCTTGCCGAATTAATCGGGCTTATTGATAATGCCTCGATAAGCGGAAAAATGGCCAAGGCCCTTTTAAGGGAATGCATAGAAAAAAGATTACCTCCTGAAGAAATCGTTAAACAAAAAGACCTGAAACAGATTTCCGGCGAGTCAGAATTAGATGAAATTATCCAGAAGGTCATAGAAGAGAATACCAAATCTGTAAACGATTACAAAAAGGGCAAAACCGCCGCCGTTATGTTTTTAGTCGGTCAGGTAATGAGACACACAAAGGGAAAGGCAAATCCCGAGGTCGTAAATAAGTTATTAAAGAAAAAATTGAACAAGGAGTGACATTATGCGTAAAAATAGAATTGTGTTATATGTTATATCTATTGCAATATTAGTCCTGATGGCCGTCGGAACTACATTTTGCGAGCAAGGCGAGCAAAAAGAAATAAATATTTCGGAACTTTATAAGGAAATTGAGCTATTTTCGGATGGGATTTCCTTCATAAATGCCAATTATGTAAAACCCATAAAGCCAAAAGATCTTATATACGGGGCCTTAAAGGGAATGCTCGCATCTTTAGACGGATACAGTCAGTTCCTGGATCCGGACAGTTACAAAGAAATGAAGGTTGGCGCCAAGGGGAGATTCGGCGGTTTGGGTATTGAAATCGGCGTAAGCGAAGGGATGCTTACAATAATATCTCCGATCGACGGCACACCTGCGGCTAAGGCCGGCCTGTTACCAGGCGATGTAATAGTCAAAATAGACGGAGAGAGTACCAAGGATATAGTTATTCACGAGGCAGTCAAAAAGCTAAGGGGAAAACCGGGCGCCAGTGTTATTTTAAGTATCTGGAGGGATAAAGAAAAACGCTTTTTCGAAGTTACGATAATAAGAGAGCTAATAAAAATAAAAAGCGTCAGGGTTGTTCGCGTCCTAGAAAAAGATATCGGTTATATAAAATTAATCGAGTTCCAGGAAAAAACCGGCAGGGAGCTGGAAGAAAGACTTAAAGAATTAAAAGGGAAAAATATAAAAGGCTTAATTCTTGATTTAAGGAATAATCCCGGCGGACTTCTGGATGCATCCATAGACGTCTCGGATCTCTTTCTTGAAAAAGGAAAACTTATTGTTTCTACAAAGGGACGCAAGCCCTCGCAGAATAAAGAATTTAAATCCAGAAGGGATACCCCTTATACAGATATAACATTAGCCGTACTGGTAAATGAAGGTTCGGCCAGCGCCTCTGAAATAGTCGCCGGGGCAATTAAAGATAATGGCCGCGGAATAGTCGTCGGAAAGAAGACTTTTGGCAAGGGCTCTGTGCAGACAGTCGTTCCATTAAAGGACGGTTCGGCATTAAGGATTACTACGGCAGAATATTTCACACCCAAAGGATACATCATACAAAAAAGAGGAATTATCCCTGATATCGTTGTAGAATACGAAACTGGAAAGACCAAAGACAAGACAGAAAAAAAAGATATATTTAAGGATATAGGGCAAGTAGAAGAGGCAGAGCCCGAGATGCTCGACACTCAGCTTAAGGCAGCGCTTGATGTAGTAAAGGGTATTAATATATACAAGAATAAATGATTACACTGGGCATAGAAACTTCATGTGACGAGACAGCTTGTGCAGTTGTCAAAAATGGCAGGGTGCTTAGCAAGATTGTTTCCTCCAGCGTCCATCTTCATTCCGCTTACGGCGGCATTGTGCCGGAGATTGCATCAAGATATCATATTGAATATATAAATGCGGTTGTAAAAAAGGCCGCAAAATTAGCAAGGGTAGATCTGGAAAATTTAGATTTGATCGCGGTAACTTACGGGCCGGGGCTTTGCGGATCTCTCTTGGTGGGAATTTCGTTTGCAAAAGCCTTAAGTTATGCGCTTTCTATTCCCATTATCGGTATAAGCCATCTTAAGGCACATCTATATGCAAATTTTATCGGGAAGGATGCTTCAGGATTGCCTAAATTTCCCTTCATAGGTCTGGTTATATCCGGCGGTCATACAAGCATTTTTTTATGCCGAAATTTGAATGATTTTAAGATTTTAGGCAATACCCAGGACGATGCAATCGGGGAGGCCTTCGATAAGGTTGCCAAGATCCTGAATTTAGGTTATCCGGGAGGGCCTATAGTTGAACGGATGGCAAAGAAATTCCCAAAAGGGGAAATTATAGAATTTCCAAAAACATATCTCGAGAAGAATTCTTTGAATTTCAGTTTCAGCGGCATTAAGAC
>SDBT01003294.1_pt1 | contig 28052 bp, 21 predicted proteins | sample 2277101 | NCBI WGS metagenome assembly SDBT01 (sample SAMN10404973, study PRJNA504765) | marine sediment metagenome | isolation source: marine sediment core GS10_PC15, 103 cmbsf | place: Arctic Ocean: Southern Knipovich Ridge | collected 2010 | reverse complement strand
GAATAAAGATTTAAATTTTTCTTCTGGACAGGATGCCGAAATGCTGAACTCACCAATGTGATAAACTGTGATACCATTTTTCTGGAGTTTCCGAGCGAGTTCAATACTGCGGCCCTTCGGAGGCCGGAAGTCATCAATATTTGCAACAGTTGGATAGGCTTCTTTAGCAAATATGGACATGCTCTGCCCTTCAGCATTCACAACCACCTCAAAATTAACTTTCCGAGCAATGTTTCTTACGTTTGCTACTACTTTTTTCTTAGCCATTTTAATTTCTCCTTATTTTATTCTTGGTGATCGTTTGAAAGATCACTTAAAATTTGTCTATAAATTTTAGGCACGTGTTATTTCTTGAAAAGTAATGAAAGAATTATTGTTTTAACCCCATATAAATTTGATCCTCTTCCCATTAATTTTTCTCTGCTATATATCCTTCTTTTTATCAATAAATTAATAACTCTTATTTTTTCTCATACGGTTTTAGGTCACAAGGGTGCCGTATTCGTTGGCACCCAAAGTTCGGGCAGAGCGTTGATGACTAGTAACAGTAATCTCTCTGACCACGGTCCTATTGAAGAGTACCGAAGTAAATCATATTCTCACTTTGATTGGCAATGTAGAGAATTTTTTTCCAGTGGTCATATGCCAAACCATCAACTCGATATCCTCCCTTCCCAGGAGCTTGAAAACGGCAAACAACATTAAGGGAGTTCTTTTCGAAGACTATAATTTCATTCTTGAAGGGATCTCCGGCAAAAAGCAGGTTCCGGCCATCACTTGTTAGAGCACGGCATCTTCCTCCATCTGGTACTGGAAAAGACCGTATTACGTTACCATTCGAAGGATTCAACTGATAGATAGTGAAGATGGTTGAGTAATAAATATATTTTCGGTCATAGGTCATTCCCTCACCTCTTCCGTATGGAGCTTGTATCAATCCCACCTGCGCGCCATTTGCCGGATTGATCGAGTTGATGAATCCAGCACCAGTAGTGACATTGGCAACCCGAATCGTCTTCCCGTCCCAGGTCATACTCCCTATGGTATTATTCTTGATAGGGTCAATTGAACGAACAACAGCCCCGGTAGAGAGATTAAGAAAGAAGATGCGTTCTGAATAAGGTTTTTGCGTCAGGAAAAGCAGATAACGTCTCGGTTTGAACCACCGCGGTAACCAAGGCCACGGGATGAATTTAAAATAAAACGTTAGAGCGCTACTGGAACCAGCATTCTTCTGAGGGAACTTGAACTTTCCAAGAACTTTAAATTTACACAAACTCGGGGTGGCTTGCAGTGCCTTGAATGCATTGATTCTTCCTTTGCCAAGCTTTCCTTCATATCCCGGATTGACGGAATCGATATTATCACACGTGTTCTCTATGATCTCGCGAACCTGTTGATTTGTCAGAGTTGGATTCTTGGACCAGATTAGTCCCGCTAAACCTGCAACTAGAGGACAGGCCATTGAAGTGCCATTTTTTGGTTCATAATTGTTATCAGGAATGGTTGAATATATATCTTTTCCAGGAGCGGAGACGTCGACTGTGGAACCGTAGTTTGAAAAAGACGCTTTGACATCTCTATGATCTGTTGCAGCCACAGAGAGAACCTCTGGCATCACGCCGGGATATTTTGGACTATCATCTGTATTGGCATTTGAGTTACCGGCGGCGAAGCAAACCAAGAGATTGTTGTTGTTCGCATTGATGATCGCATTCTGGATTGCGGCAACGTTTCCTGTCGTCCGCCAACTGCAATTCATAACTACGTGTGTGAAACGGTTGGCTATGGATGTTACGAAATTGATTGCATCCGCTCTGTTCTGATAGGCTCCACCATGCAAATCAATCCGAATAGGCAAAATACTGCATCCGGGGGCGATGCCAACAATCCCAGCGTTATTATCTACCGCCGCCGCTATCCCGGCACAATGGGTTCCATGGTCTTCCCACCACTCTGGACCTGGCTCAGGAACCAAATCAGGATCGGCAAAATCCCAATCCTCACCAGCAGGACGGGGGAGGATATTGCTCTGGAGATCCTGATGATCAAGATCCACTCCAGTATCTATGATGGCAATGGCTATGTCCGCTTCCCCTCGCTCGATATTCCAGCCCTCCGGGGCATCGACATCAGAATCTGGTGTCCCACCTGTCTGACCGGTGTTGTGGAGATACCATTGCTGAGAGAAATCAGGATCGTCAGGTATGTATAGAGCATCATAGTAACCAACATTAGATGGTTCGGCAAAGAGAACCTCGTCAAGAGCATTAAACTCTTCGATCGCTTCGAATATATCCTTACCTGAGGGTAATTCTACAGTATAATACCCTGGTGTATATTGCTCCCTGAGTATAGTACAATTGTGATCAGGTATTATTTTTTTCTGATCGTCTTTAGAGACAGCATCTTTGAATTGCACCGTTATTTCGCCTGGGAGAAAATATCGTTCATTACCCTCATTGTCAACGACCACAGGAAATACACTTTCAATATTTGGTTTTTGTTGCAAATCTTGAACATCGGCCACTTCGGTAAGTAGACGAAAACATCCATAGCCTTTTGAAGGTGCAACGTCATAGAGAGGAGTCATTATCTGATTCTCCTCAAAATCTTTAGTTGCTGTGAGCATGTCGACGTCAGCAGAGAACTTTACCATTACTTGATCAGGTTTAGGTGTAAAAGTGAATTCCTTCCCACTTAGTTTGTCTTTGTACTTCATTTTATTCACCTCCTTTCATTTTTCTGTTAAGCCCATGTAATGCTTTTAATGTAAACACTTTTTATACACTCACTTGATATTACCTCCCTTCAAGCTACCCACCAAAATGTCGGCTAACCAGTTATTTACACCAGAATATCAGCCATCCATAATTAGCCTCTTTACTTTTCTGTAAAACAGTTTTATTTCTTTTTTATGGGCCAAAGGCTCATGTTGAGATTGTTTTTACTCCGTTGTCAACGCCACCCCTGCCAATTTACAAGTATCTTATAAGGCCAATCACCTGAATAATCGCCTTTCATTGATTTAACCATAGCTTAGGAAATATTATTAGTTGTCCAAATTTTGCTGACGTCAAATAATCAGAAGATCAGCGCGCTTGACCCCATCAGCGTCCCCCCAGTAGACGGACTGGCTGTCAAGATTGATACTGTCCGGTCCGCTGAGGCTGGTTTCGATGTCAGTCATGGAGCCCCCCGCCTTGGGGATGTGCCGCACTTTCCCACTGCCAATGGAGCCGCCCGAGTCGGTCTGCGACCAGTAGAGGAAGGAGCCACTTACCGCGACGCTGCTCATTTGGGACCCGGCTTCACTGTAAATCGTCGTGGGCGGCACACCGCCAGCTATGGACACCCGCTTCAGAGTTGTTACTTCAGCCCAGTAAACATAGCCCTCATCCACAACCAGGCTGCGAGGGTAATGTAAGCCGCTGCTGGCTAGCGTCTGAACGGTGCCACCGCTCTTGTCGATACGTCTAATCTCACCGCTGCCTATCATACCCCCAGTCCAATATACATAGTCCACATCAATAGCCAAGTCATGGACACGAGGATCGCTGAATAGTGTGACGGTCGAGGCACCGTCTTTGGTAGCCCGCTTGACGCCATCCTCATCGGCCCAGTACACAAAGGTGTTGTCAACTGAGATGCCACGGTGATATATAGCTCCGTTGGCCGTGGCCACGGTCACGGGGCTACCGCCAATAATTGGGACTTTAACGATATTGCCTGACTCCCAGTCAACAGCATAAACCCACTGGCTGTCCACAGCAATATTTGCAGGCGAGAAGTTACAGCTGCTATATAGGGTTTGGACAGCTCCTCCAGTGATTGGAAATCGTTTCAACGCGCCAGGTGGTTCGCATAACTCCCCAAGCAGTTCACTCCAGTAGACGTAACCCACGTCCAACGCCACATCAAAGGGTTTGCCAGGAGCGAGTAGCATGGATGATGAAATTGCCACTTCCTTTTCATTGTTATTTTCATTACTTTCTTCAACTGTATTTTTAGGATCAACTAATACAAGAATTTTATATACATTCCCTAGGTTATTATTATCCGGGTGAGCAAGAGGAGCAAAATCTGCTTCCAGAATTATGGAATTTCCTTTAGCCAAGGCAGGTATATTATTTCTCACCTGCGGCCTACGATTTGGCGAGACAGGATCTTCCACTCCATTAAAATAGACCATAAAACTTCCTGCGTCCTTGTTTCCAATGTTGGCAATTTCTGCTTTTGCCTTTTTGTTTGCTGCATCCCAAGTCACGTTCAAATTCTTCACTACTAAATCTGGCTTACACCCAACTACAAGAAATACTAAGATGAACACTAACGAAAAAATTTTTGCTACCTTCATAACTTCCCCCTTTCAAAGACTATTATTTTAAGTAACTAAATGAACTTCTCAATGCACAGACTATCTTATTTTATCACTTCCTTTCCATCCGCCAGCAAAATCTCAGCATACCTTGCTGTATCTTAATAATCTCATAATTTTTTCTTAATGTAAGATTAATCATCATGTTATATATATAATAAATAGTTTTTGTCGAGCTTATCAATAGAATGTCGCTTTATGTCGCTTTATGTCGCTTTATGTCGCTTTTAAATGCTTCCCAAAACAGATAACTTTAAGTTTCAGTTTAACCCATTGTTGAGAATTTCTTTTAATCCTAGCCCTCCCTTCTTATGAGGCGCTAAATTCGCTCTGCTGTCTTTTTCACAACAAGGAAGCCAAGGCTTTAACGTCTTTGGCTTCCACTCGCCTCATATATTAACCTTTCGATTAATTCTTTTGCCTCTTGCTGTTTGTAATCCTGTGCTCTTTTGTATTATAAACCTATTTTAGCAGCGATCTTCTTCTGCTTATTCTTTGGCATCTGACATCAACTGTCTTCTCTCGCATCAATCAGATTCAGCTTAAGATATTAAGATAAAATCCACTTTTTGATTTCCTTGATGCATACACAAATCTAAGATCCAACCCAAGAGCTATAAACTCTCTTTACTTCATTTACCCAAAATTCTTCTTTATCAGATACATCCCTGCCTAGAATCTTTGCTAGTTCAAAAAAGCCTTTCCCAGGCATATTATCCTCTTTATGAACTACTACAACAGATAGCATTCCACGTCCAGCAGCATCCTCTGCTGTAGAAATTTCCCCTAACATATCAGCTAAACCATAAGAGCTCGCCTCTATACTTATTATCAGTACTTTTTTTACGAGTTCAGAATAAGGTATTGTATCTTGTTTTTTAGCTATCTCTATTAGAATATTTCGCATCTCTCTTTTAGCCTTTTCCCAATCACTCAGTGAGTAACCATATTTTGTACTCATGACATTTCCTCCCACTAAAAAACACCAATTCTAATCATCTTCTTTATCAGGCTGAGTTGCTAGTCCGCTCAGCCGCCATTTCGTCATCGGGAAGCCTGGGCTTTAGGGGATTTGGCTTCCACTCGTCTCAGCATTTTTAGGGTTCTGACTGCTCTTTTTCTTTATTTATTTTATAAAAGGTAGTGCCACCTTTGTTCTTATACATTCCTATTAGACTTTTTCGTATTAAACTCTCCAAGATATCTGCGATTTCATTCACAGATAGTTCTATCCTTTGCAGCTCAAGCCACCACTTCGTTATTCCCTCTAAGGTGTCCCCTGCATCAGGATTCCTTTGAAGGTAATTCAGAATTATGCTTTGGCACACATCGCTTTGGTACGAAGGTTGGTTCTTGTCCTTCAACAAGCGCAGCCAATCACCCTTAACGAACCAGGAGATCCCGAAGGCCCAGATCATCAACGACTCGAGCCAGAATACAGGCTTGATGTTGGAGACGGCGGTGTCCTTAAAGAGCCAGATGTACAGCCCGGTCAACGCAATGCATGCTAGCATGACCAAGCCGCAGGCCACATAGACTCTGTCCCGCCACCTCTTTTGGGTAGTCCGAGAGTCACCAGACTTGGCGGGGCCGAAACGAAAGGCGGACAGAATTCGGCGCCACCACGGGGGTTCACACGTCTTGGTTTTGGTGAAGAGAATCAACGAAAAGAAGGACAACATCAGAAACAGGCCAGTCGCGGATGAGAAGTGCACGATACTCTCCCAGCCCTTGGGTCTGCTGGGGAAGAACGCCACACCCAACGCGAACACGCATGCCAGGTATCCAGCAACGTCATCCTTGCGCTCATAGCCTCTGTACGTGAGTAAAAATAAGCCAATGACGACTAGAGTGCCTACGAAAGCGTCTCGTGTTCTCAGGCTATAGTAGGCGCTGATGGAATCTTGAAGCACCATAGACCACCCAGATAGAGCGAACCCCCACAACATCAACACAAAGGGCAGCGCAATGCTTATGACACCCAAAACCCGTCGAAGCCTCAAGTGGGACACTATCAAACGTCCTTGTCCAACCATGAATATAACCTCCTTACACAAAATCAAAAAGGGCACCGACTACCGCCGTGTTATCCAGCGATTCCAGTGCCCTTTGTTTCATCATAGCTCATTTGGTTAACCTTCTATCTACATTGAGGCATTACTTCGTGGGCAACACGTCATTTCAAAATCAGGGAGCCAAGGCTTTAATGGTCTTTGGCTTCCACTCGCCTCTAATATCTTACTTTATTTTCAAATGCTAATATTCTTTCCAAAAATCCTTTGTATTCAGTATCAAAACCTAAATCTTCATAATTAATACGAATATTTATTAGCTCTAACAATAGCCTACAACTTAATATGATTGCTAAATTTGTCTTTACAGAATTTTCGCAAGGATTAATTTCTATGTTATCGGGGTCGTCTTTTAGAAGAAACATACCAATATGAGACGCATGAATGCTCTTTGAAAAGGATTTATATATTAGGGTTAATCCATCACTTCCATGTTTCTTGATAATACTGCTGACTCCGCTTTCATCTGGCCTAAACCAGAATATTTCTAATTTATCGTTTTCTACAAATTTTACTGCCTTTTCTTTTGCAGCTAAGTTTTTTATATGTTCTAATCCTTTTTCTATATCGCTTAAATTCTTTGCTTTTAACTCATGAGAAGAATTATTATCTCTCAATATCTCAACATAATCGTGATAAAAGTATTTAAAAGCCATGTATTCAGCGTAGTCATTATGAATAATAGCTAAACAATTTACAGAACACTCCATAATTGTTCTTAATAATATTGGAGTGACATGAGTCCACCCATTCTCACATAATGTCTTTGTAGCTCTGTGTAAAATTATCCCATAAGCAATTACTTTGTAGAACACAGCATGAACATTACTTTCTATATGTTTTTCCTTTTTAAATTTTGTTGCAGACTTTGACTGAATCCCTGAGCCAAATTCAATCAAATCTTCATGTAACTGAATTAAATCTTCATAAATTGACATTTTCTTTTCCCCCTATGAGAAAACCTCCTAACTAAAACCGTTTCTCTAAATGAGGCGCTAATAACGCTCATCGTCTTTTCTAATACTGGGAGGCCAGAGCTGTTTAAGTTTCTGGCTTCCACCCGCCTCTTAGTTATAGATTTTTTTGTGATAGTGAAATTTAAAAATTCGTAAAAGTTGCTTCTGCTCCGCAATCTTTAATTTTCTGTGCCATCCGGAAAGCCCATTGTTTAGAGTACCAATATACATATCTTTCACTTCTATTCTTCATAATCTTTTTTTCTTCATCGAGAGTTCTGCTGTGTATGAGGGCACTGTGAAATAAATCTGTTAAGCAATTGACAACGTCTTTATCATCAGGATTCCATTTTGCTTTGACATAGTAACGGTCACCCTGCAAAGAACCAGTGGGCTTTAGAACTCGAGTCTTTTCCCCTGAATCAATAATATCTTTTAAATTTAAAATCCATTCCTGATGTCTATAAATTATTGTATCGCCAATGATTCGTCTGGTTCTGTTCTGCTCTATTCTAAACAAAATAGATTCTGCTATATTTCGAGTATCCTTATTCTCTGATAGTAGTTGGTGTGAAAGATATTTATCGATATCAAATCTGTTGTTAATAATTTCCCTAGCTTTGTCAGATAGCTCTGGATCCGAATGTCTACTCAAGTCCAAAAAAGTGATAATCATAGGCTCTTTGTCGGTATTGGTTTTTATTTGCTCAAAAAGAAGATGGTCATCTAAATTGTTCAACATATCAAGAGCAGCAATTTTATCACCCACTAATGTTCTTTCATCTTGAAGTTGATTAATAATATTTATATTAATTTCTTCTTGATTATTTTCTGAAATAGAATTTTCATTCACGGATTCTATTCTTATTTCCTCTGCATGAAGGATACCTGATAATGATGATGATAACTTTGTTTGTTTCATCGGGCATACTAATTGGTTCTTCTTTTTATCTCTATCATATTCAATTCTGAACTCTGGCAGCTCCTCAGAAATGTATTCCAATGATAATTCTTCTACGACTCCCGGACTCTTACTGTAATAGATGGAGAATTCCTGGTCTCTAATAAATGGTTTACTTTGTATAATAACAAAGTGTTCCTCACGAAATTGAGGGGTATCTTCATCTATCTGTGGCAATAAGATAGGCTTGAAATAGAGAGAGGGCGAGATAATTTTTTCATAATCTTTGAGATTTTTTATTGAACCTCTATAAATGTGGTGCGACGGCTGATGAAAGAACCACCAAATAACCGATCCTAATATCAAGGCAATGCCAAGGTAGAATGTTGTTAGATAAACCAATTTATGAACATTCTCTGTTGGACCAGTTGCCTTAACGTAGGCACGCCGAGCTGTCAAAGTAACAAACACACTGAATAGTACTGCAAAGAAGAATGGACCATATTGAAATGCTAATCTTGTAAACTCAGGAATTTGTTCTTTCATTTTATCCCCCTATTATTTTATTTAAAAAAATGTTTTTGGTTAATCATCGTCCTTATGTAGCTTCTCATTAATCAAAATCCCATTTGCTCAAATCCAGTGTTGATTCAACCGCTTCCTCTATCTCATCCTCAAGGCTGTGGAAAAAATCAATTCCTGTCACACTCTCTACTTTATCTATCGTGACCGCATAATATGAGAGCGGCCTCGCTGAACCTTTATTCGGCAAAATGAACGCTATTCCTTTCAGCTCAGGCTCCCTGTTATCTAGGATAACTTTATAAAACTTCTTTGGCACCGACACCTTATTATCTCCAATAGTCTTTAACCTTGGCCTCAACACGCCTGCCGTGACTATGAGAACAGCCCCTTCCCGAGTAGCCCATCCTCTAACTTTCATTTCCAACTTCTTCCAAATCCCGCGGTTAAATGCCGCCTTCTGGGGGCTCATGTTCGACATATAAAATGATTCCGACATTGCTTCCGCTGACCATTTCATATCTGCCGCAGGTGCTAAGTGCCCTCTATCATATCCTGAGCTTCTATAATCTGCCAACGCGGCTGAGCCGCTCTCAACCTCTGGGTCTGCTCGGAAGGCATCTTTCCGTTCCACCTCTCCCGCGACCTCTTCGGCAGTCAATTCATAAGCCACCCAATTGGCTTGTTCGTGGGTTTCATTATAAGACAGAGTGTAACCCACATTGCGGATAACAACCTCTCCTTCTTCCACTCGCGGGAGTTCAATCTCTGCCGCGAGTATGATCGTTAAACAAATAACAGTGAATATTCCTATTAATTTTTTCATTTTTCCCTCCTTTTGTTTATATTAATTCCACTTTTTTAAAGTAATTTATCAAGCCATCAAAACAGAATCCAAGAAATCCCTTATGAAACGCTATACAATTTAATATTTAGAAATTAATTATCTTCTGCTTCCCCATGTACAGTAATGACAATTATCATAACCCTCCGCATGCGCCTGTTCTAATGTATCAGGATCAAATGTTCTGGCGTGTTCAGCAGCGATTATTTCATCAATTTGGCATTCAGACGGACTAGGCTTCTCATTATCAAGGTCATGGACTTCCTTTGTGTTGGTGTTCCCACAGTACTTCTTGCCATATAATGGTGGTCCTGGTCTCCTTGCCATAATAATCCTCCTCTTTAGTTATGATATATCCAATCAATCAACAGCTTTCAATCTTTATTAGCGAGATGTCGTTTGTTGTCGCTTTATGTCGCTTTATGTCGTATTATGTCACGTTTTGGGCGGTTCTTGGAGCACACACTCCTTTCTGATTACAATCTATTCATAGGAAGAGTATGGAGTCTCTTACTGTTAACTGAATTTATAGTCACGTGGTTATTTGGTTTAATTTTGAAAAGATAAGCTCAAGGATCTGTCTGGAGAGAATATCTATTTTTTTTGAATCGCTCGGCAGAACTTTTCTTTTTCTTTAATTTTTATCTTCTGGATTTCACAAAAATAATAAGGTATTTTTCCGAGAGGATTGCCAGAAAAAGATGCATTAATCGGGCATACCGCACATCTCTCTAATTCTAAGCAGAGGAAGCATTCCAGACGAGAAGTCGAAAAATTGTCCATAGAAAGCCAGGCATAATTTGAAGAAATTCTGGGATATATATTCTTATAGTTTTCAATGAAATCATCCAGAGTGCTAAAATAGAATTTTTGATATTCAGGCGTATTTTCTTTCCTTTTAAAATAATCTGGAAAAAGATAGCATCCCCAGATTTCTTCATCTGGTGTAACAGCCATTCTGTCCTTCCCTGCTGCGCAATAGAAAATCCCTTTCGGTGATTCTTTTCTGAAGTTTAAAATCGGAATATTGCCCTCTTTTATATAATGAACAAGAAGAATTTTTCTCAGTTTTATCATTTCATTTTCTAATTTCAGAAGAGAAACTCGATCCCAGGGCTTGATTGCGGAGAGTGAGAAATGGATGTTTGTAACACCAAGATTCATAATAAACTTAATTGATTCTGAAATATAGTCAACAGTCATCAGAGAAAAAACGCTATTAACTTCAAGGGCAATGTTTGGGGAATTTAAGAGTTCTTTAACGGTTGAGACTGTCTTTTTAAAACTCCCTTTCTTTCTCAAAACATCCTGAGCCAAACCATCAAAGCTCAATTCAACTGAAAAATAATGTTTATTGAAAAATTGAATTATTTCTTCTGTGATTAGGCTTCCGTTTGTTGTGAGAGAATAGTTAGCTTTTTTTCTGAATTCTTTATTTTTTTCGCTCAGGAGGGATATGGTTTTTTTTACCAGAGTAAAGGAGAGGAGAGGTTCTCCTCCATAGAAATTGAGGTGATAATTTTTTTTAGCTTTGGTAAAAAAAAACGAGGGTTTTTTGAACTGTAGAAAATTTCATGTGATTTTGATTTTTCTTTTTATAACAGTACTTGCAGTCGAAATTGCAGTCATCCGTGACAACTAGGGTTAGACTGGATAGATTCATTCTGATTATATAAATCTATAGTTGAACCGCCTAAACTCGTTAAAGTTTGATTTGCTGAATGATGATTATCTTATTATACCTGACCCCCCAGGACAGCCTCTTCCCCCTTGCGGTTGAGGTTGTCCTTTGAACGTTTGCGAGAGGTACTGTATTGCCCCTTCTGCTCTTTCTTTAAGGTCTCCGGCAGGCAGGGAGGTTACGGCGGCTGTTAATTCTTCTAAGCATTTCTGAACATTTGGCGTTACTTGAATTGAAATTTCGTCAGTCATTTGTTTCTCCTAATTTTTTATTATTTTTTTAAATTCTTCTTCTCCTTTGAAATAATCAAAATTCCTATCAATATCTATATATTTTAGATAAATAAATCGCATTTTTTTTGAGCGCGATCTATTAAAAAAGGATCTCAGGTATTCATAACCTAATTCTTTCATTCCCAGACCCATGTAAGCAGAAGCCAGATATAAATAATCATTTGCAATAAATTCTTCTGGAACTATTAACTTAATCTCTTCTATTTTTCTTAAAGTCTTATCTCTTTCTCCGTTTTGTGAAGAGATCATGGCCAGATAAAATAAAGAATCATTTTTAAGATGGAGGGGTGCGTTATTAAATTGTTGAAATATAGCCTCGCTTTTACCTAAATCTCCCAGATTGTAATAAATTTCTCCTAACCTGAATTTAGCCATTAAAGAAGTATCATTTTTTTTAACAAAATTGCATATTTTAATTGCCCCATAAAAATTTTTGTTGAGCATTAAAAGTTCTGCATAGACAATATTACTGAGTCTGTAAGGATCTAACAAAAAACTTATTTCCTTGTGCTCTAATGCCTTAGAAAAATCAGCTTCATTCCCTTTTTCTCCGAATTTTAAATAGAAACAATATCCAGTTATCGAATTTATTTGAGGATGATTTGGATATTTCTTGATTCCTTCTTCAGCCAGCTCAAAAGCAATAGTTTTTTTATCCTCATCGAAGAAAATATGTTTTGATAGGTAAATCTCGATTAATGTGCTGTAATATTCAGGAAGATCAGGAGATGTCGTTTGAGCTTTTTTTAGCAGCTCTTCAGCTTTATTCAGCCATTTTACATCAAATAACCAGTTGAAATTCACATAATTAGAATAGCAGTGAGCTAATCCGATGTAAGCAAGAGTAAAGTTCCTATCAATTTCAATAGCCTGGCTAAAGAGATCAATAGCAAATTTATTGCTCTCAGGAGTACACTTACCCCAGTAAAATTTTCCCTGGTGATATAATTTCCAAGGATCGCTGTTATTTTCGCTTAATCTGCTTAAGATATGATTTCCTTTCAAATAATTATCATAAGCCAGGTAATCATGAGTTTTTCCATCATCGAATAAAAGAGGAAGTTCTTGGTCAATATTTAATTTTAGTTTTTCGTGTATTTTTCGGCAGATATTCTCCAGAATAGAAAAAGTATTTTCTAATCTGTCTTCAAATTCCTCGCTCCAGATAATTTTGTAGTCTTTGGTCCTGATAAGCTGGACATGCATTCTGATTTTATTATCATCTTTTTTTATTTTTACTGCTAAAATGTAATCTGCGCTTAATTCTTCAGCGATCTGATTTTTATTCTCAGAAGAGTTGTTATATTTTGAGACCGATTTGGCGGGAATAACTTTAAGTTTGTTCAGTAAAATAAGCTTATTAATTATTTCGTTGGTTATGCCCGCAGAGAAATATTCATCGTATTCTGAGGGGTTGAGATTTTCGAAGGGAAGGACAGCAAGGGAAAGATTTTCAGGCGGAGGTGAGATAGTTATCCTGTTCGTGAAAAGTAAAAATAAGAGAATTGTTGATAATAAAACTAAAGCTGATGTCAATCCTATGATTGACCGCCTGTCTTTCAGGAATGCTAATTTTTTAATTTCTTTGCTTCGTGCTTTTTCTTTTAGCCATCGGTTAATTTCTGATTTATAAGCAAAAACTTTTGATCGTGGAGAGTCGTCGTTAATACGATGAGCCGGCAAGCCAAGCTCTGCTTCCCATCTAAGACATGTTCTTATGTTTCGATCCAGGTAATTAGAGATTTCTTTCCAGGAATATAACATATCTTTGTTGTCCATCCTATGCCCACTCAAAATTAATTTATTATTAATATATTAAAAGATTTTTGTCAATAAAATAATTTAGGCCTGTGATATAAAATAAGTTAGGCAAAAATCAGCAATTCCTTTTTTTACATTTGCCTCCGAATTTTTATATTTCGTTAAGAGTTATAAGAAAAAGATTGGAGAAACCTGTTATTCAGAATATGCTACGGCTTTTCTTTCTTCTCTCTCCCTCTCTCCTTTCTCAACTCTTCTCACAGAAAAATCAAAAGGGGGGGGCAAGTCATTGCTTCATCTTCCGTTGTCGATATACTTAAAATAGGCAAAAAAGCAGGATATAAAATCATAGCTAACACATTCAATAATAAGAATCCAAAAGAATGAGATAAAAAATCCTCTAAACATCCAGCCTTGACCTCCCTACATCATTTCAATCACTTCCTTTCCTACGGGAATACTCTTCCCATCAACTGTCTCCCCTATTGAGGCGCTTCCTCGCCCTGCCGTCTTTTTTCTTTTTACTTATATCCTTTTATGAGGCATTAAATCCGCTCAGCGTTCTTTTCATCATCGGGAAGCCAGGGCTTTAGGGTCTTTGGCTAGCACTCGTCTCAATTTCCTCCGGCAAAATAAAATAAAGAAGATTGGAAAGATGAAAATAAGAACAAGCATAACTGCAGTCATTATTGGACCAAAATGAAGCATTGAGTAGCTCAATGCTATCAGAGGCAGAAGATTGATTCTCACTGCAACTTTCAATACTTTATGTTTAACTATTAAATCTGCTACGGATCGTGAGTATTTATAATAGAAGTTAATAAGCACACGACCAAGCTTACTGGGCATAAGGTATTTATCTTTGAAATCCCGAAGAATCCTTACATAAGAATGTAATGGGGAGCCATAGGCTGCTGTTGCGATGAAGCACTTCTTGCCAAAAGGCCCATTATCATCATCTGTGGCTGTAAAAGCAGTTCCGTTTAATATTACGTCATAGGGATTCTCATCCGAATCATTATTGACAATGGAAATAGATGCAGTCTTACCATTTATCGAAGTCGGACTAAAGCGGATTATAAAAGTTGTACTGTTGCCAGCTGGAATCGGTGAAGTTGGCTGTTGTTCAATACTGAATTGACCAGCATCTGGCCCGGTAATAGCAATAATTGGTGATCCGATAAGAATTAAATTAGCTGTGCCTGTATTCTCTATCGTAAACGTAACATCCGTATCAGTACCGACATCGTGTGAGCCAAAATCATAGCTCCCCCCATCAACAATATCAGTTGTCTCTACTTTGATATTTATCTCCAGTACCTGAGGTGGATTCACGGTGATAGTTGCTGTATTAGAATCAACCGAACCACATGCATTGGATACTTTTACCCAGTACAATGTCGTAGCCGTAAGATTCGGCGTCGTGTATGAGCTTGAATTCGTTCCCACAGGAGCGGAAGTATCTCCTGAAGTTCCCTGATACCACTGATGGGAGAGAGGTGCAGTGCCGGTGGCAGTAACGCTTAAAGTCGCAGAAGTGTTGTAGTCTATGGTCTGGCTCTGAGGCTGAGTGGTGATGGTTGGCGATATACATTCATTCAGCCATACCTTGTTAGGTTGACCAGAATTCGCGATAAAGGCATCGAGGTCGCCATCACCACCTACATCTCCCAATGCCACGCTAAGGCTATATGCGCTGTCCAGAATCTGGCCGCTGTCGAAAAAGGTCCCGTTTCCACCATTCAGCCACACCTTGTTAGGTTGACCAGAATTCGCGATAAAGGCATCAAGATCGCCATCACCACCTACATCTCCCAACACCACACCCCAACTGCATGCGTTGTTGCCCAGGCTCTGGCCGCTGTCAGTGAAGGCCCCGGTTCCATCATTCAGCCATACCTTGTTGGGTTGACTATGATTTGCGATAAAGCCATCAAGATCGCCATCACCGTCTACATCTCCCAATGCCACGCCAACGCTGTTTGAACTGCCCAGGCTCTGGCCGCTGTCAGTGAAGGCCCCGGTTCCATCATTCAGCCATACCTTGTTAGGTTGACCATCATTCACGACAAAGGCATCAAAATCGCTGTCGCCGTCTACATCTCCTAATGCCACGCCAACGCTCTCTGCACTACCCAAGTTTTGGCCGCTATCAGTAAAGGTGCCAGTCCCATCATTCAGCCATACCTTATTAGCTTGACCATCATTCACGACAAAGGCATCAAGATCGCCATCACCATCTACATCTCCCAACGCCACACCCCAACTGTATGCGCCATCCAGAGTCTGGCCGCTATCAAAGAAAGTCCAGATCCCACCATTCAGCCAAACTTTGTTGGGTTGACCATAATTTGCGATAAAGGCATCAAGATCGCCATCACCGTCTACATCTCCCAATGCCACGCCAACGCTCTCTGCACTACCCAAGTTTTGGCCGCTGTCAGTAAAGGTGCCAGTCCCATCATTCAGCCATACCTTGTTAGGTTGACCATCATTCACGACAAAGGCATCAAAATCGCCGTCTCTGTCTATATCTTCCAGCGCCACATCACGGCTGCTTGAAGTGCCTAGACTCTGGCCACTGTCTATGAAGATTCCTGTACCTCCTACCTGTGTATAGATGCCTGTCACATTTGTAGTGCTTCTGGCTGTGATCATAGCAGTCTGGTTTGCAGGCCTGATCCAACCAGCAATCTCTTTAAACTCCACTATCACATCTCCTGCAGATATACCGCTCTCGGTATAGCCGCTGTCGTTCCAGGTCACAGTGCCTAACCGACGCCATTGAGCACCAGCATCCCTAGCCCCCTGCGGCTCTATCGTCACCATCAAAGAGCCAATCGTCACAACTCCCATACCATTCAATGTGATGTCATACGGATTCTCATCCGCATCATTATTCGAAATCAAAATAGATGCCGTCTTTGAATCCTCTGATGTGGGGGAAAAACGAATGATGAACGTCGTGCTATCCCCAGAGGCTACCAAAGATGCCGGCTGCTGTTGCACACTGAATTGATCCACATCAATGCCTGTAATGGTTATAATCGGTGAACCGCTGAGGGTTAAATCCGCAGTACCTGTATTCTCTATCGTAAACATAACATCCGTATAAGTCCCGACCTCCAGCGAACCAAAATCATAGCTCCCTCCATCAAGAATAGATTCAGCGTCTTGTTTTATATTGATTTCAGGAAGAGTTATTATCTGAATAAAATTAGCAGTTAAGGTTTTATTGGAATCTATCACAATAGTGAGAGGATTATCATTTTTATGATCTGAATGAATATCTCCACTCCATTGAGAAAATTCATAACCACTATCAGGAATTGCTTCTACTTGAACTTGAGTTCCACTATCATACTGATAAGATCCAGGTGCAGGATTTGTCGTCCCACCAGTGGTAGTAGAAATGGTCAGGGTATATTGAACTATTCCTGATTGTGTTTTGAAATTCCATTCAGGACCCGAAGTTTCCCCGCAGTCATTCTTAGCTACTATCTTCCAGTAATAAATAGTGTTGTAATTTAATGTTCCTAGGTCATAGAAACTAGAAGTTACTGTTCCTACTTTCAGAGGTGGCGAATTGGTGTTAAAATAGACATCATAAGAAGTAGCATTAGTACAATCAGTCCAGTCTAAATCTGTGTCGATAGAAATCCCTATTGCTCCATTTGTGGGAGTTGGATTTGAAGGAGTGGATGGAGCGAGACAGGCAGATATTGTTACTGTTATTCCAGAAGACCAGGGAGAGGTGGCGCCATGACTATCCTTTGCCTGAGCTTTAACAGCGTAAGTATCAGGTGAATTCCAACTGTGGCTTTGAGTTGAGCTTCCCCAAGAAGAGATATTTCCATCTCCCCAGTCAAACCGATAACTCACCGGATCCTTATCTGGATCAGTAGCGGAAGTACTAAAACTATAATTTGTTCCCACGTAACCTTCACTTGGACCAGATGGAGTTGATGGAGTATCTGGAGGGTTGTTGCATACAGCGATATCTGGAATGCTGGAATTGGTATAGAACTTGTCCAAAGGGGCGCCGGAATCGGAAGGGCGATACACTCCGATATTATCATCTCCATCACCATCCCAATCCCCTGTTATTGGAATATCGCCAATGTTACCATATCCGTTTGATCCAAAATCAGTTACATTATATTCTGCTTGACCACCTGTCAAATTTATATCAAAGTAAAAATTGTTAGTGTTTTCATTTGGATCACTGGTTCTGAAAATCCCCAAATCATCATCTCCATCGCAATCCCAATCTCCAATTACCGGATAATCGTATAATTGCCCCAAGGAAACATCAGTATAAGAATATGCGGTAGAAGTGCTTAAATCGATATAAAATAAATAAAAAACGGAATTAGCTGGGTAGTAACCCCCGATATCGTCATCTCCATCCCCATCCCAATCACCAACAACAGGGATATCATCCGGCCAATAGCCAAAAGGAATGGCGTAATCTGCTAATCCACCTAGTTCACCGTCATTTAATAGTTCCAAATAGAAAGTTGATTGATCAAGCCCTTCTTCTTTGGCGCGAAAAACCCCTATATCATCTCTTCCATCACCGTCCCAATCCCCGATTATCGGGTAATCCCCTGGAATTCCAAAAGGAACAGCCTGTCCATTATCCAGATAAAATACATTATTTTCGAAGTATCCAAAAGTATCACTCCCGTCTCCATCCCAATCTCCTGATAATGGAAAGATCGGAAAATCGGGCGTCCAACTATTAGGCCATCGCCATCCAAGATATTCCCCACCAGAGTCAACGCAATCTTTGCGTACGCCAGTTGTCCAGGCATGGATCATTATTCGATTCCCAATACAGAACCCCACATGACCGTCCCAATTATTGCTGGCTGAAGCTTTAAAAAAAACTAAAGCACCTCGTGGTGGAATGCCTCTCTGTCTGGGTCCAAATGTACTTCCATTGTCATTCCATGCAGTTATAGCGTTAGCAAATCCTGTAGGGACTTCGTCATAGGCATGGCCTATAAAATGTAAACACCACCAAGCCCACGGATGACCGCACTCATCATCCCAATTATTACCTATTTCACCCTGAGCCCAAGAAATGGCAGCCTCTACACTTCGATGAGCTAAAGCAGGATTATTCCACAAAAGTATTATAAAAATAAGCAGCAGACACCTTGATGTCTTTCTAATTATGAATTTTGAAATATTTTCAGAATATGTTTTTCCCATCTTGCCCCCCTGAATTTATTAAGGAAAACAAAATTCAGGCATTTTTCATTTCCTTTTTAATTCCACTAAAAAGTTCAATGCTCTCTTTCTGTATTAAATAAGGCTTAAAAAAGAGGGCGCTTTTTCGCTTAAAAACGATTTTCCCGATGGCTGATAATTACTTTTATCTCTATCTAGATTTAATTTATAGCATGGAAAAAATTTAATGTAAAAATTAAATGAACAAGTGAAAATTTCTCTTTCACCAAAAGGCCTCTTCATGAGCCGCTAATTCACTCAGCTGTCTTTTTCAATCCAGGGAAGCCAGGGCTTTAGGGATTTGGCTTTCAAAATAAACTCGAGCAATGAAATTAATCTTAACGAAGATTCACCAATCCTGAAATATGTTTAATCAATTTACTATCTGCTAAAAGTTCTTAGCCTAGCTACATAGCTACCGATTCCACCTCTAAAATCGGAAGATCACCCCAGCATGGCTATGCAGGAACTGAACATCTTTGTCAAAGATTGTGTGGTAATCAGCACCCAACTCTAAGGTAACGAAGTTATTATAGTCGTAATCAAGGCCAACTCCCAGATTAATACCAAAGCCACTGCTTCCTGTCTTTGGAATGTAGTATCCAAACCCACCATTAAAATAAGGAGACAAGGCTCCTGTGTGTAATCTGTATTTCATATTGGCCGAGAGGTTGATCCAGTAAGTATCTTCAACACCAGCTGTCTTTGACTTAAAAGCATTATAACCGAAGAGACCAACAAGGGACCATTGCGGTGTGAAGTGATAGTCGGCGTCCAAAAGTACGTTAAATCCCTGATCAAAGTCATTAGCGAAAGAGCCGGTTGGAATAGCAATTCCGGAATGGACACTTAAAGACCATCTTTTAAAGGTGATTTGTTCTTCACCGATAATAATTGAGTATTTTTGAGGTGGATAGGGGAAATCACTGGTTTTAACCTTAATTGTCCAGGTGCCGGGTTCAGGACTATCGACTACCACCTGCTCTAAAACATTGACATCATCTCGGTGAACCTCAGCAAGAGCCTCCGAGGTATAGAAATTGCGTACTGCCGGTGTTGCCGGGTTGGTCGTATCCAGTTCATAGGGAGGATAAAATTTTGTTCCGCTGGGATTAATCAGCAACAAGTCAAGGTCGTTTTGAAGGATGTCTGCACTACTGGCAGTCCCTGCAACATCATCCCACGCAATAGTCACTTTTAGTTCATCATCTCCAGCAGCAACTTCAATTGTGTAATTATCTTCATCGGTTGCTGATTGAATCACATCTTCATGGAAACGTTTATGCCTTATCGTATCCACTGCTTTTTTAGCATTTATTAGCCCATAACCATAGACATAATCCGGTCCGACCAAGTCAGCGCCCCCGGAAGGGTTGTCTGTTAAATCTTCGGCGTTGTGGACGAGGATCGCTTTGAACGTGGAGGGTAATGGCGCCTCGTTTTGTAATCCAGATCCAAAATAGGTTTCTCGATACTGCTGCAGCATTAGCGCGATAGTGCCTGAAATGGCTGGCGCGGCCATTGACGTTCCAGACATATCCGCATACGTATCGGTTGGAACTGTTGATTTGATGGCAGGTGAGCCAGCGCTCCAAGTTTCATCGCCAGGAGCTACAACATCCGGCTTGATAAGGCCGTTGTTGGTCGGTCCACGACTACTGCTTCCTGAGATTTTCTTGGCATTTGAAAAGATATTGCCAACAACGATCGTGTTCTTGGCCGTTCCACCTGGCGGAGTAACTGTGTTAAAACCAGATCCCGAGTTGCCTGCAGAAAACACAATAGGGATTGGCCGACCATAGGTTCCGCGCACAATACTGTCATATTTTGCCGAACGCGTGCGATATTCACCGTAGCAACAGTTTTTTCCCCAGGAATTCTGTGAGATGTCAATACCATGGGTGTTTATCGCGCCATCATGTTCTTCTGGTTCCAGATCATCGCCAACAAATGAATAAGAAAAAAAGTTTACCGCTGTTGCCATGCCGCGCCACTGGTTGACTGTTCCACCCAGGGCTGCGCTACGACTACCGTCTCCGCCCAAAGTTCCAGCCACATGAGTCGCATGATTGCTTACTCCTGTAGGTTCGACGATTGTAACACGGCCAGCAAGATCATCGTGAGCGTCACTAATTTCCCCACCATCCCATTCACCAACTTGAACATTGGATCCATCGAGATTATACGGAAAGATTTGGAGAGGATTTACATTGATTGTAAGGCGCGAACCGTCATTGTGAATTTCATCAGGCGGACCTACTTCCTCGATCCATTGGACGGCATCTTCAGCAGCAAGCTTTTCAATCTTTGATTCCGAAATTCTAACAACAACATCATTGAGCTTTCCTCGTTTTTTCTGAAGCTGGCCATATCGACTGATTAATTTTTTGATGTTGTCAGAAGTGATGTCCGAAAAGAAAATAACAACAATGTCTACTGTTCCATCTGGATTGCGGTTGTAATCACCAACTCCTTTTTGTCGAATCTTTGGTTCGATCTTGTCTTCTACCTTAATCTTACCCATCCACCGAAGTGTTTCGAGGATCGGAGCTTGCCGAATTACTGTTGCTGAAGTGAATTCTAAAGCCTGAGGATGCGTCACCGTAGCATACCAGGTATATGAACCTATATATGCAAGCAGGTTAACGCCTTGTTTCGCTAATACTGCCTTTTCTTTGTCGTCCAAGTGTCTGTGCAATTGCAGGAATAAATGACGGGCTTCACCTTCTTTCAATTGGACATCCAAGCTGTCCCTCAATTTCTGGCTAATTCCAGGTTGGGGCGTAAAAGTTCTTGACTTAAGAGCTATTGTAAATTTCTGCTCCTCTTGAGCTTGAGCACTTATCGCCGAACCTAAACAAATCAGGTTTAGAATTATCGCAACTAGAATTATTTTTGTTGAGACACATAATCCCCACAGAGAGTATCTTAATAATTTGTTATTGTTCACCATTCTGTCCTCCTTAAAGAGGGTTTTGGAGCCCACTTTTTCAAGAGCAACAATTATAACCACAATAATTAGCAAAAAATGTGGAACCACACCATATGCTGTTTTTGTTGATATCTCTCAAACTCGGAAACCCTCCTAATCTGATCCTTGATTTTTAAAATTAATAATTTTTTTTTATTTTTATATATGTAATATATAAGCAACTTAAAGTATCTTTCAATATTTCTTAATAAAATGTCGTTTTATGTCGCTTTATGTCGCTTTATGTCGTATTTAAGAAGGGTAGTTTCAAAAAAGAATGCCCAATTAGTGAGAATTTTGCTTTTCCCAATCGTCCCTCTAGTGAGGCGCAATTCTCAGCCATGCTGTCTTTTTCGATAATCGGGAGGCCGACGCTTCTTTGGTCTTTGGTCTCCGCTCGCCTAAAAAACCAATTCTCTAAAGATAAAAAATTGCTTGTATACGAAGTAAGTAGGGACTGGGTAAGCCTAGCGAAGCAACAAAGTCTGTATTAGGCACACCCTTATATCATCATGGACTCCAATTCTGTGGAATTTTAAAACCCTGTTCTCTTATTAACCTATTGATTTCTTGAATAGACAGTGGTTTTTGAGGGCTGAGAAATATTTTCCACGTCTCTTTTTCGTTCCAGTCACAGCCGAGAACCATGTTCACAAAAAAATGTGCCCAATCCACTTGCGGTGGATTCGGCCAATGAGTTAGATCAAGCCAGAACTGATCCTTTTCGTCCGACAAAAGCGAGTTATAGCAAGTGCTATGCTTCTCAAAGGTCCTTTCAAAGTGAGGCTTATAGGGTTTTCTGTCTCTCATTACTTGCCATCGAAACGTCGCAAATAAGCAACGAGCATTCAGAAGATCTGCTTGCATTATATCTAAGCCAATTAGGGTATAAGTCAATAGGAATCTACGGAAACGTAGTTCCTCTCCACCGTAGCTCTCTGAGATTTTTTCTTGATGAGGAATTACTGGATTTTGGATATTTATAAGCTTGTGTTTAGCCACGAAGTGATCAACTACCTCTAATGTTTGATCTGAATAGGTAGTAAAATAAGAAAGTCTTGCTGCGTCATAATCTCCTGTAATATTTATATAGAATCCCGTTACATACTTTAACCATTCTTTGCTTCCAACAAGAGGGCGTATGGCATTGACAGAGCAATAATAGCCACTAAATCTACCTCCATCTGGTGCCTTTAAAAAGAACCTTCCGAAAAGGTCGGTTTCCTTTATTAAACTTAGATTCATTTTGACTCTGCCGTCCTATATGTTTAATAAGCTACGCCTAACTTTATATTTGGTGCTAATTCCCTCTACTGTCTTTCTTACAACGGGAGAACAGGGCTTTTGGATCTTTGGCTTCCACTCGGCTCAATATTGAACATCGCATTTTTGATATCCTACTACAAAGCCTCGACCGCCTTCTTCCTCCTCTTTTATAATTTTAGCTTTTCTGTTTTTTAAATTCGAATTTGTCTGTATCATGGTCATAAAATGTCCTTCCGTAAAACATCACCCCTCCCTCTTTCCAGGAAAATCCAATTATTCGAATTGCCCGGACTTCAATATCCCTGACTACACCGTTATCATCAAGGATACGTTTCGACAGCTCACATACAATATCAGTCCAAGTTCGCACCTGATTACAGCTCCTTGGCTCAAATAAAAAGCACATCCAAATGCGATACAACGAACCATCATCCTCGACCACTGGAATTGAAATGTATTTAGCAAAAGGCTCGTTGTCGAAAGATTCGTCGCTGGGAATAGCTTTGATTTCCTGCTCAACTTTAGACTGCGTTTCCTTCTCCTCAGGTTGTAAGCATAGAAGAGATAGAAGTAGCAATGACAATCCTAAAACTAAAATCTTGGCTTTCATTTATTCCTCTTTTCCCGAGAATTTTCCTTGTCGCAATCGTCTATTCTAAGAGGCAATCCTTCGCATTAGCGTCTTTTCAATAATCGGGGGGCCAGGCAATCTCTGGCTCCACCCGCCTCAAGGCGTTGATAAGTAGTCTATTCCTTCAGCCGTTATTTTAATAAACATATAATCATGCACCTTCCGTGCTGTTACTTCTCTAAAAGTAATCCATCCCTTACCTTCGCAATAAGCAATGTGTCTTTTAATTTCTTGTCTATCTTCATGCTCTGGTAAAATATTTCTGTCGTATTCAATATGGTCTGGGTAAACCTCGTTTAGTTTTTCTAAAATAGATTTAATTAAAGCATTATTGATAGCCATGGATTGTACCTCCTTTGTGACTTGAAAATCTTACTCAATGCTAATGCCCCTGTCAATATAAAAACGATTGTTTGCTAATATTCAAAGATTGGTTCAATTGAATGAGAATTTCCCCCTGTGCTCTGCGTCAATCATTGTGAGGCGATCAGCGCACAGCGTCTTCTACAACATCGGGAAGCTAGGGCTCTAGGGCCTTTGGCTTCCATTCGCCTCTTTAACTTCTAACAAATTATTATTATGTCCATTTACCACTATAAAATCCTTTTCCCTTTGGTGTGTCGCAGGAAATGCTAATAGACTGTGGTTTAATCGAAAGGGGATTAAATCTCGTCCCATCTGGTTTAGCAAATTGCATAGCCCCCACAGTATAAGTTTCCCCTGCACTCATAAGCCCTGCATTTAATTTATAGCCACTTTTTAACAGTCCTGGATTTATCTCTAACTCTACATTTCTCCAATTAAAACTATCTTTATTAGTGATTATAAATTGAGTCCCTGTAAATCTTACGGAAGCATTTAAATCAATATAAAGTGGTTCTGGTGGGGCTTTTGACTCTTGTTCTGAAGGCGGTTTGAGAAGATTGATTATTGCAACTAAAGCAACAAGAATAATTAGTACTGAACATCCTATTGTAGCCGGCTTTGTTTTCTTCTTATCGATTCGCTTTTTTATCTTCTCTTGTGCTTCAATCCTTGCCTTTTCCTCTTCAAAAATTTTCTTTTTCTCTTCTGGAGTTAATTCTGACATTTTAATTCCTCCTTCTTTATTAATTATTTACACCTTGGAGGACTACACCTAGAACAAGGTGTATATCCTCTCGCACATGCATCTTTTAAAGATATCGGTATCTTGCTCTTCCTTAAATAACTGCAAGAGCCTTGATGATACTTTTTCCCTGTCTCTGTTATATAAACTCTGATACCTGCCGAAGCATCAATTACTTTTTTCTCTTCAACTTTTGGCTCTGCAATATCTACTAAAGGTGGACTGCAAACAGAACAAGGAGTATATCCTCTTTGAATAGCTTCCTTCAGGGAAATGGGGATCTTGCTTTTACTTAAATATCTACAATCACCTGTATGATATTTCTTCCCAGTTTTAGTTATGTAGACACTAGTGTCTTCACTTGCTTCAGGTTTCTTTTCTTCCTCCTTTGGAAACCAGAGGCCTCTCTCATTTTCTCTAGCTTCTCTTTCATACTGCCTAAACTCTTCAAGATACTTAAAGGGAAATCTTGTATAAGCAAAACCATAGCCTTGTTTGATTATTTCTGCATTGAGAAAAGTACCATCTTCCAAGTAAACATAAGCAAGAGTTCTTCCATATTTATCTTCTTTGGTCTGGTCATATTCGAGCCTTACTTTCTTACCTTCAACTAAGCTCTTAGTGAACTCATAGGCTTCTTGACCAAAATATTGAATAGGCTTTCTTGGGTCTTTGGTCTCAGGCGTATCAACGCCTATCAGCCTTACTTTTTCGTTTCCATCTAAAACAATCGTGTCCCCATCAACAGCCCGAGTGCATAATCGCCAATTTTGAGCTCCAAGAGATAGAATTAATAATAAATAGAGAAAGCCTATACTAAATTTTTTGAATCTCATTCAACCCTCCTTTCTTTCCTTGCTTTACCCTATATTGTTAATCTAACTTTTCTCCACAATGAGGACATGTTTTAGCTGTTTCTTTCGTTTTTCTTATTTCTTCAATAAATCCAGCACTGAGAATCCCCGCAGGCATTGCAAACAAACCAATTCCTAATAAACTAATAATTGCTCCTAGGAATTTTCCCAATGTAGTAATGGGATAAATATCCCCATAACCTACTGTAGTTAAGGTAGCAACTCCCCACCACATGGCAGCTGGAATGCTTGAAAACACTTCAGGTTGAGCTTTGTGCTCTACATAATACAACAAGCTAGATGAAATTGTTAAAATAATGAAAATTGCAAATGCTGTTATAAAGAGCTCCTCTCTTTTGGCCTTTAAAACCCTTCCGAATAACTTGATTGCTGCTGAATACCTTCCTAGTTTGAATAATCTAAATAGCCGAATTAATCTCATTGCCCTAATGAATCTGAGGTCAAAGGGAATGAACATGGGCAAATAAAAAGGCAAGATTGCAAATAAGTCAACAAGCAAAAGAGGTGTAAGGATAAATCTGATTCTCCCTGAAATTGGTTTTTTGTGTTTAGGATCTATAGTACAAGACCAAATTCTTAAGATATATTCTAATGTGAAAATTACTACTGAAAATATCTCAAATATTCTGAAAAATTGAGAAAATTGAATGGAAAGGTTATCTATTGTTTCTAGAATTACTGCTAATACATTTAGGAAAATTAAAATGACAATAAATATATCAAAAATGCGGCTCGCTGCATCTCCAGGAGCAGCAACTTCTAGGATATCATGTGTTCTTTTTTTTATTTCCCCATTCTCCCATCTAGCTTTTATCGCAGGGAAAATTTGATTTCAAAACATATAAGCTCTAATAAAGAGAATTTCCCTTAATCCTAATTGTCTATCTTCATGAGGCGAGTAACGCATTCCGTCCTTTACACCATCGATAGCCTTGGGCTACCTGGCTCCACTCGCCTCAATTTAAAAAGAGGTCTTATTCAATATCTCTTCCGTATTCCCTTTCAGACTTTTTTATCCTGCTTCTTCTTGCTTCAACCTCTGCTTCCTTTACTTCGTCATGAAGTTCTTCCAAACGGTCTTTTGGTGTTCTCGCTTGCTCAAGGGCATTTATATTTCCACCATCTAAACAGATAACTGAATAGCTTTCTTGTTCATTTTGTAGAGATATCCCATTTATTGCACCTTGAGTAAATTCATGAGATGGAGTAACCAGAGCAAAAATATCGCCACGAGCAAATGATTTCTTTGCTTCTGCGTAAGCTTCAATCTTTGAAAGCAAGGCGAGAACTCTATCCTCATTAGGAGGAACGTCACATATAAAGTTTATACAGATTTCAAATTGTCCATGAAGTGTGCCTAATTTCCCATAAACATCTGGAATATATTCGATACCTCTTAAGCCTATCATAGGAGATCCCAATTCAACATCATATCCCCATTCCTTTAGCCATGATTGAAATTCAGTTTCTAGCTTTACGTGGTTATAAAGAACATCCAATTCTATAGTTTCTAGATTGATTGTTTTGAGGTCAGGAACAGGAATTTCCAAATAGCGAGCCAGAGTTTCAGTGCTGTAAACCATATGACCAACTTGACCAGAGGTTGATTGGATTTTTTTTGCCAACTCATCTATATCTTGCTTCTTGAGTAATGATGGATCTTTCTTACCAATTTTTTCAATAATTTCTTTTGCCCTATCAAATGTTATCTCAACACCTTTTTGGGCAAATGCTGATGCGATGGCTGTAATTGTATTCATTGCGAATTGTGAGGGGTCCATTTTTAATACCTCCTTTTGCTGAACTAACTTAATATATATATTATAGAAATATGCCCATGTCAATATAACAGCCGCAAATGCAAGAAATGATATTGTGCATATAAGACAAGCTTATCTAATACTGATTCTCGCTTGGGGTGATATGGCTATAGAAAGGTTTTTATAACCCATTACAAAAGATCTGAGCCTATACCTAAAAATACCCGTATTACGCAATATGATGCTCATAGGGCGAAGATCGAGGTTTTAATCAACGGTGAAAAGAGAACCGACACATATAGGTGAACAATTATGGTTTATTTTTCCTCACTTGGTTGATCTAAATTGGGCATAAATTTAGATCTTGGACGATATTTCATGTACACCTTTTTTTCTGTTGATGCTAAGCTTTTGCTATAGAGACGACCCATTACGGATTTCCCCATATTTCAGTACCTTATTAATTCGCTATGACTGTACGAATAAGTAATATCTTCGAATGTTTGTATTTCTTTTTCTTGCTGTTCGAGAGCTCTGGGATGATATTTCTTGTGAACTGCCTTTAAATGTTTTATGTTGATACGGATATATCTTCTAGTTGATGCTAATCTTTTATGTCCTAAAAGCCCTTGAACAAAACACGATTTCGCCCCTCGTCCCAAGAGATGAGAGGCAAAAGAGTGCCTGAATGTTCGAGGGGTGACCTTCTTATCCAATCCTGAAAGCTGCCAATATCTTTCAACAATTTTTTGAACAGAGCGTAAATTAATCGGTTTTCCGCTATGATTCAGGAAT
>SDBT01003293.1_pt1 | contig 28056 bp, 26 predicted proteins | sample 2277101 | NCBI WGS metagenome assembly SDBT01 (sample SAMN10404973, study PRJNA504765) | marine sediment metagenome | isolation source: marine sediment core GS10_PC15, 103 cmbsf | place: Arctic Ocean: Southern Knipovich Ridge | collected 2010 | reverse complement strand
CCTTAAATTCCCTGCATCCACATTCGGCAGTTCCATCATCATTTAGCCTACATTTAGCATAGTAACATAAGGCATATTCTCCTTTACATGGTACAAAAACCATATTTGGAGGAATAGATGTGGACGTAGTACTTTTATTTACGGAAGCCCCATCGGCATCGGGCGACCGCAAGACGGTCGGGGCAGAGCCATCGGCTATAGCGATGAATAGAATGATTATAGCAGCAATGAGTATAAGAATTATCAATAGATACATTGCTACTTTATGTAATAACTGAAATGTATTAATTAATATAGAAACAAACTTTATACATTTCTTAAAGATGACGCAAGAATCCGTGAATACATTTATTGACCTTGCTTCTTCGGAAGGGTGGACGTGCACAGAGATTCAAGAAGATGAACAGCACAATATCTTTGAATTGTGGGAAAAAGACTCAGATACAGAGCTTCCTTATGTAAAATGTACGGGACAGCTACAATGTGGTGCGGAAGAAGCTTTTGAGTACATACTTACCTCAAATTTAGAAGTAAGGCAACAGTGGGACCCTCAAGTGATTAAATACGACCTCGTGCGAGAAATCGATGCCAACACACACCTCCTTCACTATGTATACGGTGCGCCTTTTCCCGTGACCACGAGGGATTTCTCTGTCATTCGGCATGTGGATCGCAGAAAAGGTCGGCATGTCTTGTGTGCAAGATCTGTTGAAACCGAAGCAATTCCTGTTTCATGCGATTGTGTGCGTGGTGAGGTGTTTATCAGTGGTTACCTTGTGGAAGACGCTGAAAAGGAACGTTTATGTACGATTACTACACTCAACCACGTTGATCCAAAAGGATGGATCCCCGCGTTTGTAGTAAATATGGCTAAAAATAAGCAGCTGACAAAGCTTCAAAAGCTTTCAACAATGATTCCAAAAACAAAAGAAATTCGAAAACACATAGATTAATGGGTATCGATAACGAAAGTGTACTTTGTTTGGGGGTAGAATTGGGAAACGGAGAGGAGATGCAGGAAACGTTTGAAGCCTTTTTGAAGAAAAGAGGGAAGATTCCACAGGATGATGATGAGGATAATTATGAATATGCCTTTTTTGAGATTTTCGAGTTGATGGAAAAGGAACTGGATGAAGATGGAACATCTCTATCCTCTTCCCCTTTTTCGTTGAGATGTGCGAGTCCTTACTTCGATTGCGAATATGAACATGTCGTTCTTTATGTCACATATAAGGAGTGTGATTGTGACGGAATTTCCATAGAAGAGGCACTCAAGCTGTTGCAAAAATTTGACAAAGAAGCGCTGTATGCTTTCTTGCGAGAAATTGGTGTAGAGGAAGAAATAGAACCCAGGATATTTTCCTTACCCCACATACATTAAGTAAGTAAGCAAAAAATGATTCGAAACAACATTTTGAACGTGGATAAAATGGAGGATCTTGCCTTAGAAAAACTTAGCAAAGAAAGCAAGGAAAACGAATATGTGATGTACATTGTCGTCAACCACGATCTAAAGATGGGCAAAGGAAAGATTGCAGCCCAAGTAGCACACTCTGCTTGTCGCGTGATTCGATTTCTGGAATCCCTTTCTACCAACCCAAACTATTATAGACAGTGGATCTTCAACTACGAACCAAAAATTGTACTCAAGGCTACAGAAGAGCAACTGAAGGATATTATGAAGAAATTCGGACGTGCAAGACCACTGAGACCTACACATACCGATTTTGAAGGGGTATGGTGTTTTCACACGATTGATGCAGGACGCACGCAAATCGCCCCCGGATCGTTGACTACATTGGCTTTTCGTCCATTTCAGAGAAAAGAGGCACCTGAAATCCTGCGATCGCTTAAATTGCTGTAAAATATATATTATATAGTATACTATATAATATGATGTATCAAAGTTCCTACTTTTACGTTCCTACTCCAGGTCCTCTTGGCACACCTAAATTGATGTAGGGTCCTTGCACGATCATCCATTCTAAAAAGAGGAAGACGCGTTGTCCTTCTTCGTTTTCCTGGAAGACGCGAATGAGCATTTGCTCGCCTGCTCTCAGCGGGACACACCCTCCCAAACTTGCAGAAGCAATAAAATTCACACCAAGTCGACTCCAAGGAGCGGTTTGTCCAACGATAGCGATGTCCAGTCCCATGGGCTGACCTGTACCAGGTCCACCACAGATATTTTTTGTCAAGAAACGACACACTTGAGTGTTTGTTTCGCCCGTTAGTCTGCTTGTCCCTGTTGGGGATACGTTACTAAAGTAATTGGCCCACGCACTCACTTGATAAATGGCGGTTTTTGGGGCTGTGAACCGACCCGTTACCGGATCAAACCCGGAAAGATTTCCTCGTACGCAGTTATAAGGATCCGAGACAGGATTTGTAGGGGGGAACTCCACAAATCTACTCTCTCCACTGTCTAATTGGATGTTTCCTTCTACAGCAGCATATACGTAATTGGCATTGCTCAGTTTTTGTGATGGATAGCAACAACATCCTTTTGGCATTTGCTATAGATTTGAAAATTTGTTCTTTTTTTTAACTGGACAAAGAATGAAGAAACGGGTACGTTTCTTTTGTCCAGAACATGAACTACAGCATATTCACCCTATTTATGCAATGCTGAGTTTTTGCATTTTATTTGTTGGTGTCTACTTAATTGTACTCTATCTATAAGAAATTATATATTTTCAACATGGTTTGAAAATGGACCTCCTCATCGAAGAAGAGACTCGTCCATCCCAACCCACATCAATTACCGTACTGAGTTTGTACGTGGTAACCGGATTGTTCATCGTAATTAGCATCATTTTCATCGTTGTGTTTACGTTCTACAAAAGCAATAAAGATAAATAAAAATATGTATACGAAATTTTATACATATTTATATACATATAATGTAAATAATATATTTTTATGCCGAGTTGGGAAGATGGGAATCCCCCAACGAAGCGCTGCCCCTCGTTTTTTGGGCGGAAAGGGAAGCGGAAGCGTTTAAATAGGCTTCGGAACTCAACAATCCCGTTACCATTTCGTTTTGTAAGGGAGTACTGTAGGACATACTGCGTTGGTTTGTGTGGGAAGAGCTTAACGTTCGTAGATCGGACATTCCAACGTCCCAATAGGTCTCGTAGTTTACCATACCTACCAAACACTGTTTGATATCCTCGATCAACAACGGCGTTAAATCGTCCCCCAAGACAAAACGTTGATTCAAGTAGGCAAGAAGACATCTCATTTCCGCTCTTTTTACTTCCAAATCTGTTTCTGGTGAGGAAAAAGCCCACTTCATCATTCCTGCAACCAACACGCGGTGATAGTGTTTGCGTACTTCTACATCAACAAGCGGCTCTTCTTCCGTTTCTACAAAAGTGGTTTCAAGCAAAATAGGTTGTCTGTCTTGTTCTCCCGTAAATACATTGAAATAGGAAAAATGGCACCCTATCGCAATTTTTTCTTGTTTGGGTAAAATTTCAAACAGGATGTCTTTCTGTTGATCTCTGTAGAGATCGCCTATTTCCAACACATAGCTTCCTGAGCTGTCAACATATTTATGATCACCCCACACGTGCACCAAGTCATACTCGGGATTCATTTGAATGGTGAGTTCCACATTTTGAGCGACCAAACTGAGCAAGCCGCCCAAACATTCTGCAAATTGCGGTCCAATACTTTCCTGATCCGGAATGTAGTAGTATGTACCACTTTTAGTCACGGAACACACAGCTTCCAACATCGTAGCATCGTGATCTTTTCCAAATCCGAATCCGAGAATTTGAACGTTCTGCCGTTGTAGATGTGTAGCCATCACTTTTTGCAAGCTCGGCGTATCCATGATCCCGCGGGTAGGGATTCCGTCTGTAAACAGCATCAACGTGCTCCTTACAGTCTTATCCTCTTTACAGAGAAGATCCAGACCCTTGAGCAACCCTCCAGAGAGATTGGTGGACCCCAGAGGGTGCATTCCGTCGAGTTTGGACTTTGCCAACAGTTTTCCTTTGGCATTCATCGGTGTCATTGGAAATGCGGTCAAAGCCATATTCCCAAAGGTTACGATTCCCAACGTATCCCGTTCGGAAAGATGTTCAAGGACAAAGGTCAAACTTGCCTTGACAAGTTCCAATTTCCCATCTTCCATACTTTTTGAGACATCAATCGCCGCAACGAGGTGTATGGGATCGGGAACCGTGCCCTCATAATCATCATCGACGATGACAGCCCGTAGAGATGCCATGGCAATGACATTTTTCTCTTTTTTACCTGGCTTAAATGTGCTACTTTCAATTCTAAGACGTGCTTCCATATTTTTTGTGTAATTTTGTCGTATATATTTTCATTTTTCACAGAAAGATGAAACGTAGGCAAGTGCGGTATACGGACATTCCGACCATACACCCCCCCAAATTGCCAAAAGGCTACACAATCCCCGAAGATTTGCGCGGGAAACTGTTGGAAAATTTGTACTTGGACAGAGTAATTAGTACGGGAGGTGCATTGAGCGTGGTGATGCTTGGCTTGGATATTTTGGACAATGGGAAAAAGTATGCGGTGAAAATATTAATTCCAGGAGACACGTCTATTTCGGAATTTAAGTCTGAGAAAGCAGCCTACGAACTGTTGTCCAAACATCCGTCCTGCGATCCTTACATTGTGTGCGTGTTTAAAGCGTCCACGTATCCCGGATCGTCACGCTCCAAAACACCAGGAACAGAATTCATAAAGGCCTTCCGCACTACTTTTGGAACTATAGGAAAGAGAATGATCCCTGTAGAAAATAAATACCACTACTTTCAGATGGAATTGATGGATATGGACTTACATACCTTCCTCAAAACGATGAGGAAGACGCACGGGGAAGAGTGGCACAGCCAGTACCCGGAAATCGTTGAAAAAGTGGTGCGAAACATTTTTTTAGGCATTCAAGCGGTGCACGACCATTTGGTAGCTCATCTCGATCTGAAACCGGGGAATATTCTCCTACAAGTGAAAGACAAAGAATCCTTTTTTGCAAACCCTCAAGATCTAGTAGCGAAAGTGGGTGATTTGGGGTTTGTGTGCTCAGGTCGAATCAAAGTGAAACGACACATCCGAAAGTGTACGCCGTGGATGACCGTACGTTTTGCGCCTCCCGAGGTAATAAGAATGTGGCACAGTACGAAGAAATTTTCCTTGGAAATCGCGAAAAAAGCAGATATGTGGAGCGCAGGTGTTCTTTTGGGTCTACTACTCTTTCGAAAAGACGAGTTGGAGATCTTAGACGCCATGGAAACGTTTTTTGAAGACAGAGACGAAGACGCGTATATCGACGTGTTCAATAAATTGATTGACGGTTCGGTAGAATACGATTCAGGACATCCATCGTTTGACACAGCAATCACCGATTTGTTTTATAAACTGATACGCTATCATCCATCCGAACGACCAAGTATCGCAGAAGCGCTTACACAATTGCCTTCCTTAAAATAAATATATAAGTATATATTATGTACATAATATATAATTTGTATGAGAATGCGTTTACTCGTCAAACACAGTAAGTGCTTCCCGCAACCAATCCTGAAGCTCTTTCGTAGAAGGGTATCTGTCAACAGATTCTGGGAACTCCATCAACAGAAACACGGAATATTTCAACTCATCATACGACAACTCTTCCACGTCTTTTCCCGCAAGAATGTACCATTTCTGTGTTTTCTTGTTCGGAAAAGGTTCGTCTAACAGTTGAACCCAATACGATTTCATACGATCCAAGTGGTGTTTGTTCCAAAAGCCAATCATCTTTCGCTTCACCACCAATCTAAATCCTTTATTCCTTGTGGAAGCTGTGATTTGAAAGTGGCGTTTTTCTTGCACCATATACTCGAAAAGCTCATACGCTTTTTGAGTTTTGTTTTCTTCACTATAGATATCCCCCACTTCGTCTAGATATTTGCGAATCTGGTTAATATACTCCTGTTTTGAAGTAAAACGTTCTGGCTTTTTGATGTGGTAGGTATACGTGGGGATCAAACCATCATCATGATTGGCAGAGCAACTCTTGTACAGCAATTTCTCCGTGAGATTGTGTGGAAGCTTAGACACATCCACGTATTCCAAGTTCTTTAGGAGCACTTCCGCACACTGATCTGCCAAACTCTTGAGTATAATGTCTTTCATCTTGAATAAAAGCTTTTATTTTGAAAAAAGAGTAAAAAAAATCATTATTTGCGTATGTTATGTTACATCAGCGTAAAAGGGTATCGTAGAGCTCTTCGTAGCACATAACTCAACTCGGAAGTCGGTCCTGTTACATACTCTGCAAACCTCAGCGCAGTGTGTCCCGTATTGGTTTTTACATAGGGATTGGCCCCTGATGCCAACAACACCCGAACAAGGTCCGGGTGTCCACCTGAAGCGGCGACGATCAGTGCATCAGCACCCAAATCGCTTTTCAGATGCAAATCAGCTCCTGAATCCAACAAGAACTGAACCATCTCTATATGTCCTTGAACGGATGCGACCATCAGTGCCGTGCGACCCATAGCATCTTGCATATCGATATCGGCTCCGTATTCCAGCAATATTTGAACGATGTCATCACGATCGATATTAGAAGCTCGTAAGAGGGCTGTGGTTTCATTTGGGTCGGCTCCAGCAGCCAACAAGGTTTCAACGATCCCAAAAAGACTGCTTTCAGCCGCAATTTCCAACGCAGTATTTATTTCTTTACGTAAATGTGGATTGATACCAAACGATAGAATGTCCTCCACATCCGCGTCTCTACCATCCTGCGCAGCAAACATCAAATCAGTTCCCATTTTCGCAAAATAGGACGTGTATTTTTGTTTCCATGTGTCCCCAGGAAGAGGTCTTTCATAAATCGTATCCGGATACCGATCTCCAAAATCTCTTCGGATCTTCAACTTCCAAAAATCTTCATCCGCACAAATTCTCCAAGCAGTGGTAGAAGTCGCACAAAAACGCAGCAAATCGTAATATGGAACGTGGATCAACGTCTCTACTTGCATTTCGTATGGCAACGTGAGCAACGTTTCATCGTCCACCGTCTCTTCCATTTTGAATGCGTTCTAAAAATTATGTATTATACTAATAATACATAATTTTATTTTTTATCGAGATATCCCTCTTTGGCGGATTCCAACTGTCCTTTGAGTTCGGATAGCATCCACCTCGACGATTGAATTTTCTCTCCCAAATTGTCGACCATTTCAATACCCATCCGTTCGCACACTTTGGCTTCGGGGATGTCGACATTGAACGCATCCCCTCCGTTGGCGAAGATATCCGGGTGCAACATCGCCAATGTTTTGCAGACACTACCATCTTCGTCAACAGATTCTACCGCCACATCGACACATTCTAATTCTCGAACGACTTTTACCCTCTCGACTGCTGAAAAGGCACAGAAGCCTTTTTTGAGGATGGATTGTCGATCGTTGTTGACAATGACAATCAACAAATCGCCCAGCTCCTTCGATCGACGAAGATACTCGATATGTCCGCTATGGAGAGGTCCAAAATATCCTGAGGCAACTACGATTTTCTTGGGCATAATTTTATTAAATAGGGCACCTCTATAAATTACTTTATAAAGTGGATGTTCTTCAGTAAATGAATTTAAGTGTGGAGGATGATAAAAAGTTCACCGTAGGATGTATGAGTGAAACAAAAAACCGCAGGATATTGATTACTGATTGTATGTTTCCTAATTATTTTGCTGCGTGGCGTTTAAATGCTATATATGAGTTCATACACCACTATGATGCAGATATACTTGTGCTTGAACGCATTGATACCAACTTATTCCCTTTTGCATTCAACGAATTGAAAGAAAGTTATCTCCTCGATGAATACGACATTTTGTTTTTTAATCCTTGGTGTAACTGTTTCAATATCTACAACCACAATTTCGATGGAACAAAATTCAATGGTCAACTTTACGGCGATTACATGCTTAGGAAGAAAAAATACAGAGATGTTCCATTAAACATCAACGAATACGAGTTTGTTTATCATATATTTTTAGATGTACAAATTAGATTTAATCAACATTATGACTATCCCAACCATAAACAAATTATTCATTTGTATCCTGGAGGCGGGTTTTTTGGCGATTTACCTCCTATTGTCGGAACAGGAAGCGCACTTATATCGACACACATTTTTACAACAGAAAATTTAAAGAAAGTTCCAAATCCAATTATAGAATGTTTAGGCGCACCATTTGTTCTAAAAAACCAAAAACCAAAGGTTAAAGATGTCAACAAAGGCGAATTAAGGATTTGTCACACTTCTCTTGGAGACCCTGAACTAAAAGGTGGCAATATATACGTTAACATAGCCGAGGCATATACTCATAAGTACAAGAGTGATGACATTGTTTTTTACAGCATAGGTCATGTTCCGGACTCAGAATATGTAGAGAAAATAGCTACTATGCCTCAAAAAGACCTAGATGAGTTTTATAATAAAGAGATAGACATATTGATTAGTCCAGAAACTGGAAAAGCATTGAATGGGTGGCCTTTAGGAGTTGAGGGAATGGTTCAAGGCTGTATACTGTTTACAACGGATAGAACAAATTTAAATGAAAGGAGTGGATTCAATTATGGCGATGAAATGGTTATCATTGATATCGAAAACATTTCGTCTGTTGTAGAAGCTATAAAAACGCTATATGTGGATCGCGAACTCCTACATAGAAGAAGTATAGAAATCCAAAAAAGGACTTTTCAACTGTTCAGCTACGAAAAACAAATGGGTAAAATTTTCTCGTTTATAAATAGTCGTATTACGTGAAAGTTTCATTTCCCTGAACCTGTTCTAAACGCTTAGATTAGTACTTTGTTAACACAAGTTTTTCGTAAAAGGTATAATATTGTTTTTCATCAATTCCATAAGATGTTATGAATTCGTTCACTGCTTTTGATACAGAACCCCAATTATAATCGTCAAAAAACACAGTTCCTCCTTTTCTAAGCTTAGGCCAAAAAAGTTCTATATCCTTTAAAACGCCTCCATAACTATGATCTCCATCGATGTGTAATACGTCTATTGATTCATCGTCAAATAATTTATATTGTTCCCAACTAGTTCCAACTATAAGTTCAATATCTAAATTGTTGTCGGCTATAATTTTTTCAAGATTTAGTCGATTTTTTAATTGCATCGCGTATACATTGCTAGGTATACGGTCATTATAAATCTCATGTTTTCGTACGCCATTATACACCTCAATAGTTTCAAATGGATCTATCCCGTACATTTTTATATGACGCTCTTTACACACATCATATAAAGAAAGCAACGTTATTCCACCTAAAACCCCAATCTCGACAAAAATGCCGTTCTCAACGTTTTCCAATATTTCAAGAAATTTTGTTAATGTATTAAGGTTACACTGATGTTCAATGTTGCCATATTTAGTTTGGAGCAATAATCCAATATACCCACCCAAAGGTACTCCCGGATTATCTCTGCAGCGATTAAATTCCATTTTTAATTGTATTTAATATTTTGTAACTGTTAATCTGTTAAAGCATGTTATATTTGTTAATAATGATGAACTTGATGCCACACTACTTTTCCATCGTTCTTAAATCCTTTGTAATGGTAGATTAACTCCGTGTGGAGTTGGATGGCCATTGAAAAAATCACATTTCCTTGAATGTGTTTTTTGTACTCATTGTATACATAATTGGCCACCTCTTCCTTTTGCGGATGATGAATGTTCCATCCAATATATTTGGCAGAAATCACTGGACAATTTTGTGGATCAATATCTAGTTCTGATAATTCGAATAAATAACGTGTGAAGTTTTTGTGCATCGCTTCAGAGTTGTAAGACCAACGCTCCGAGCTTGTGGAGCGTCCCATTTCTGAGGTAATCGTGTTCATATGACCAGAGTACCATCCAGATGTTACATAACACGCGTGTTCAGGACCAGCGTAGTTTACAAACTCTCCATATTTCGTATCTAATTTTCGCACGTTTCCATCACATACAAAAACTTTTTCGTATTTTTTGATTTCAGGGATCATTTGCTCGGGATAACAATTTGACAGTGCAACAACACAACGTCTTTCAAAGGGATCGGATATTGTTAAATACTTTTCTACGACATAAGCCTCTTTCCAACCGTTTCTTTTCGCTTCTTCTGCATGTTCCAACTTATCTGTAAGATATACGGGTACTAAAGACGACGGCAACCCTTCTGGTGGAGAAACAATAGGATCGAAATCAAAAAAGTTTTTGATGAGAAAACAAGACTTTTTTGTTTGGATCGGTGCTGTGTCAGGCAATAATGTAGGTAACTTTCGTTTATACAATATGAATTCGTTTAAATAGTCCTTGTGTACATGTTCTGTGAAAAACGCATGTTGGCTATTACTCAAGGATCCTATTATTTCGTAAGGCAAATTACACTCCCTGATGTCTTCAACGATTTTATCTACGGCTTTTTTGACTTCTGGATTGCATGCGCTGTCTAAATAATCGTCGAAAACAATAAATCCACCATCATTTACAAATTCTTGGTAGTTATAGAAATCATTCACAACGTCCGTAAATGTATGACCTCCGTCTATAAAAAGGATATCTACGCGTAAGTTTCGTTTTCTGATAGCTTGCAAAAAGGTGGGCTCAGTAGAATATTCTTGAAAAATCTCACAATTGTTCGTTCCCTGAAATAGTGCTATATTGTTTTTAAGAATAGTAGCTTGCGGTTTTTCCAAAGAAAGATTGAGAGGATCAATACAATATACCTGAGTAGGATACGGATGTTGTAATAGAAGAGAAGCGGATGCACCGCAATAACTCCCAATTTCCATATATGTATGCTTGGATTCGCCAAGCAACGTCCTTAAATCGTACAATATATGAGTGTGGTGATGAAAAGTTGTTCCTTCCATTTTACCAATAATAGCTTTCAGAATATCATACGAATTTGAATTTTCGATCTCCATACTTATTTTTTTCGCAATTTGGGTTTTCGCAATTTTTTCACGTGCAGGACATCCATACGCTACGGTATCGTCAGAAATATTTCTCACAGCCGTAGATCCAGCTCCTACCGTAACATTATCTCCTATTTTTATTTTGGGAATGACTACGGAGGCTGCCCCAACCAATACCCCATTTCCAACATGAACATATCCGCAGAGTGTTGCGTTGGGAGCAATATGACAAAAATCACCTATCACACAATCATGCTCTACCACAGCATTTGTGTTTACGATCGTGTGATCTCCGATGATGGCCTGTGGCTGAATAACAGCGCCAGCGCCAATATAACATCCTTTTCCTATCACAGCGCTTTTGGAGACAATGGCTTTAGGATGAATGATCCTTTGCCATTTGTTTGTTTCAGATTTATCTGTTCCCATGTTTTTCTGATTAATCTTTGAGACAATTTTTTCCCTTATTTCGTTATCTCCAATAGCACAAATGCAAGTTGAATAGGGGGCAACGTCGGTTATTTGGCAGCCTACGATCTTATCATCAAACATTTTTATGTCCTTAAACTCGCTCAAAAGTTGAATGGCGTCTCGAACAACACTACCATGACCGCTATCTCCAATAATACAAATTTCCATTTGTATTAGTTCCTTACTTTCTTAATAAGCTTTCGCTTAAAAATAATGTCTGTTACCGTCTGTAGGTTTATGGCACGTGGTATCCGGTAAAAACACACATTTGCACTTATCTCGGATGGTCAGCCATTTTTCCATATCAAAAGGGGACAATTGAAATTCTGCCACTTCTCCGGATTGGAATTTCTTGATCAACGCGAATCGAGTCATAAAAGCTCCTATTATATCATAAATAATGGGAGCTTTCAAATTAATACAAGACGAGGAATTAACCAAGTGACCTGGGGTTGGCTTCAAATTGTCGTATGTTATTTCTGTAATCACAACTTCCTTCCTCGGCAATGTAATTCCTCCCCTATACGTGCTTCGAGTATACATAAAATCAACTTCAGGTAATTTTTGAAAAGTATCTTTAAAAAGCTGCAAATGCGTTTCTGACCACATGTCGTCATCATCTAAGTGCGCGTAGAATTGATAGCCTTGAGAAATAGCTTCTTTTAACCCGTGAAATCTTGCTATCATACCCCCGCAAGCCCATTTGTTGAACACTAAACGAAATGTGTCCTTTCGAAAGGAGGTATCTAAATTTTTTGCGGTGATCTTGTCTTTGGGAAAGAGATTCACCAATGCCCAAAACTCGTCTTCGTCTTCATAATCGTCGCCTGTTAAAAATACATGAAAATCTTGGCAAATTTGCGCTGACAACATGTTTGCCACATTGGTGATATGTGTTTTGGTGCTATCGTCCGGTCTTTTATATGTGGCTATAATTACAGCAAATAGTTTCGTTTCTTCCATTTAAGGTTGTTATTGTTCTTTTTTGGTGTAAAAAAGAATACCATTTTAGACATAAAATGGAAAGTGCCGTGTCCTGGGTTCCTAAAAAACCTTTAAATCGGGAGCTGATAGAGAATTGTCTACAAATTTGTGAACAAACCAATCAATTTACCAATGGAGGTCCCAACGTAAAAGCATTGGAAGCGATGATTCATAAAGAATTTGATATTGATGAAACCAAATGCATCATTTGTGTATGCAATGGGTCATCGGCCATTCAAATGCTGTGTGCAGGAATTGAATATACAACCCGCAAATCCATAAAGTGGGCAACACAATCCTTTACTTTTCCTCCTTCCGCACAATCCATTCTTGGAGAAACGATCATTGTGGACATAGACGAAAAAGGAGGGATTGATTTGAGAAAAGTTCCACCAAAAATTGAGGGAATTGTTGTCACAAATGTTTTTGGAAATGTAGTGGATATAGACAAGTATGAAGAATGGGCAAAAGAAAAGAGCAAATTTTTAGTGTTCGACAATGCCGCAACCCCATGTACGTCTTACAAGGGCAAAAATGCATGTAATTACGGGCAAGGTAGCATAATCAGCTTCCATCATACCAAACCTTTAGGGTTTGGAGAAGGCGGCGCTATCATCGTAGATCGAGCATACGAGCGAGCAATTCGTAGACTTATCAATTTTGGATTGGATAACGAGTGTCCAGAAATACAATGGCATCGAAAAGCCTCCAACCATAAAATGTCGGATATTGCAGCCATATACATTTTGCAGCATATTTCACATATGGATACCATTATTGCGCATCATAAATATCTATATTCTTATTTAGAGGAAAAAATAAGAGATATTGAAGGTGTAAGATTGTATCCATCTATGGGTGATAAAGTCCCGTTTGTATCTTGTTTTTGTTTGTTGTTTTCAAACTATAAGGATGAAATGTATCATCATCTTATTTCAACTGGGTTTTATTGTAGAAAATACTACAAACCATTGATTCCAACACCAAAAGCCACTGAAATATACAATAAAATCTTATGTATTCCATGCACGTGCGAAATAACGATCAATCAGCTTAACTTTTTTCTGGATGTTGTACAAAAATATCTATAGAATTTTAAAGATGCCCAAAGCCAAACGAGCATTGTTGGTTGGAATCAACTATCGAGGCACAAGAAGCGAACTACAAGGGTGTATCAACGACGTATTGCAAGTCAAAACGTTTTTATTGACCCAAGGGTACAAAGAAAAGTACATCACCGTACTCACAGACGACACGGACATCCAACCCACCCGTGCAAACATCCTCAAGTATTTTCTTGAATTGATCCTTAGTGGCGCAGAAACGCTGTATTGGCATTACTCAGGTCACGGTGGATCCGTTGTGGACGTTAGCGGTGACGAAGCAGATGGTTTGGACGAAACGCTGTGTCCTATCGATTATGCAAAAAAGGGAGTGATCGTGGACGATGAAATTCGCGGGATGTTGCCGTGTTTGAACCCTGCACAACATCTCACGGTTGTGTTGGATTGTTGTCACAGCGGATCAGGATTGGACCTAAGGTGGAATGTGTACGAACGGTTCGGAGGACGAAGACTCGTCCTTGTTGCAGACGAACATTATACGGACACAAAAGGGCAAGTAGTGATGCTTAGCGGCTGTCGCGATGAACAAACCTCGGCCGATGCCTACATCGGAGGTAAATTCCAGGGAGCGATGACCTATGGATTTTTGACATGTTATCCCGTTTCCCAAACCTACGAACAGCTCCTCAAAAACATCCGCGCGTTGTTGCAGAGAGAACGATATACGCAAGTTCCCAACTTAGCCGCTGGTAAACAATTTGATCTTCGACTCAAGCTGCGTGTCTAAACATATTTTTTGTTTGTAAATATGTTTTATCTTTGATTTACCATTCAAACAATAGTGAACAAAAATGGTTAAACCCCTTTTAAGGATTTCTCCCAATATATTAAAATGAACGGTTTGGGCTCGTATTTTCCAATAAATTCCTTATTCAGGGTGAAAGGAGTGTGAGTTTACTTCTTCTTTTTGTATACATAAACCGCATAAATAATCCCTCCGAAAATAACGATGAAAGCGACAATGACAACGACTATGATCAATATAACCTTTAAGCTGGTGCCATCCCCGTTTCCTCCGTTTCCTCCAGTTCCGGTTTGACATTGTCCTTGTACGCATGTTCTACCGGTAGAACAGCGATCTTCTCCATCAACACATCCCGCAACACACATATTTTCCGACGTATTGCAAATGAAATTGAGCGGACAACCGGAATTTTTCGTACATGTGGTTTGTACTATACACACATGATTAGTTGGACTGCATAGTTCGGTTTTATCACAACTACCGCTCGGTAGAGGATCGATTTTACAGCCTACCACACATGTTTGTCCTTCACGAGGGCAATAATGTCCTTCGCCACACTTATCCCCAGATCCAAAAGTGCATCCCGATGTTACTTTACCGTCGGTGACGATGAATTGAACCGTAGAATGATCCAACACTTTGGGGTCCACCTTTAATCCTTGGGATGTTGAGTTGTTTTTGATTTCGTCAAAATTACGACACAACTTGCTGCAAGATTCTGTGGGGTTCAGTGGATTCGAACCACCCTCTCTTTTCCTGCCAACTTGAATCATAACAAAATCGGAAGTTCCATCGGAAGTTCCCGCGACAGTATACGTAAAACATAGATTAAAATGTGTATCACGACAACAATCGTCGCTACTCGTATGCCTTGCCGAAAACGCACGCGCCAGAAAGGCTCCTTGGGGTGGTACGGAGGGGGGTGGTGGAAGTTGCCAAAAGCCACCGTCACACTTTTTTCCATGTTTTCCCAAGGTAATCCAATTAAAAGCAGGTCCATCCAAATCCAAGGTTTCGTTGGTGTTATTCAAAAGATAGATATCGATAGTAGCGTCTTCTTTATTTTGAGTATTACATCGACAAATATCAGGCACTGCTCCGTTTATAAAACCGTTGACACAATCCATGTAGAGTGTATTGTTTACTTCCGGGATGCATCCGCCACCACCTTGACAAATATCCTTGGTGCAATGGCTTTTGCCTCTGGTTCCTGTAAATTGTTTGCAGTGTGGTGGAAGCGCATGGCATGTGCTCATTTTTTATTACAAACAGAAAAAAACCCACTTTCTATTGAAGTTGTGCGCGTGATTTAATACCTATTTCTGTTGTAAATAGGTTTGCAAACTTTTGTTATTACTTCTTCTTTTTGTATACATAAACCGCATAAATAATCCCTCCGAAAATAACGATAAAAGCGACAATGACAACGACTATGATCAATATAACCTTTAAGCTGGTGCCATCCCCGTTTCCTCCGTTTCCTCCGTTTCCTCCAGTTCCGGTTTGACATTGTCCTTGTGTGCAGGTTCTACCGGCAGAACAGCGATCTTCTCCAACAACGCATCCCGCAACACATATACCCTGTTCATTGCAAATGGAATTGAGATTACAGCCAGTGTTGACTGTACATGTGGTTGCTACTATACACACATGATTAGTTGGACTGCATACTTCGGTTTTATCACAACTACCGCTCGGTAGAGGATCGATTTTACAGCCTTGCTTACATATTAGTCCTTCACCAGGGCAATAAGATCCATCGGGACAAATATCCCCAGATCCAAAAGTGCATCTCGGTGTTACCTTACCGCCGGTGACGATCAATTGAACCGTAGAATAATCCAAAATGTTGGATTGCACCTTTAATCCTTTGTGCGTTGAGTGGCTTATTACTGTCTCAAAACTGTTACACGTATCTTTACATTTTTTTCCGCTTTTCTTGTTACGATGCTTTCTTTTCCTACTAACTTGAATCGTAACAAAATCGGAAGTTCCATCGGAAGTTCCATACGTAAAACATATATAAAAATTTGTATCGTGACAACAAGCATCTCCATCCTTGTGCCTTCCTGAAAAAGCACGTGCCATGAAGGCTCCTTGGGGTAGTACGGAGGGGGGTGGAGCAAGTTGCCAAAAGCCACCGTCACACGTATGTCCATTTTTCCCCAAGGTAACCCAATTGAGAGCAGGAGAAGAAGCCAAATCCAAAGTTTGGTTGGTTTTATTCAAAAGATAGATATCTATGGTGGCTTGCGAATCTTCCATATTATTACATTGACATGTGCTGGATACTGTTTTGTTGGCTATAAATTGGGTGACACAATTCCTGTAGAGTGAATTGCTTGGGTCCGGGATGCATGTGCCACCACCTTGACAAATAGCCTGGGTACAATGGCTTTTGCCTTCGGGTCCTGTTTGCTGTGTGCAGTGTGGTGGAAGAAGCACAGGGCATGTACTCATTTTAAATAAAGGTAATATTACTAAACATGAAAAAAACCACGCTTTCTAAAATGGAATTCGGATCGATCGACACAACACCCAGATCTTCGGATGTGAAAAGATGTATAAAACGGGCTACAAGACTCCGTCCGTGTCTCTGTGAGTATACATCCGAAAAAGACGCGATTATGGATGTGTACATTATGAATACCAGCAAACGTACATTTTCCTTGGTGGAGGTAGAAAATATTGTTGCCACAGGTCCTTTTGCAGATCAACAACCCGGAGCGTGGATCATCAAACCCCCTAAAACTATTCACGCCTGCGAAACGGTTTTTATTCGCGCTTATTCTGGAAAAATCAGCACGACAGATCATACACTATGTTCTTATGGTGTTAGTTTTACCATCACAGTGGGGTATCATGACCCTGTGTACAACTCTACATACGATTTGGACCCTACCTCTTTCTTTACCTTTGAAGTTGGCACTACTAGAAATTCAGAGGGAAACGGATGCGCTGGTTTACAACCTTTTGATCCACTTTCCATCACGGACTTTACTTCCAATTTCCCGGTAGTAAACATCTACAGTCTTACCCCTCAAAGTGGGAATATTTCTCAGGATGAACAAGGAGATGAAAGATGGAGAAATACGGCTTTCTTCATTATTTCCTGATTTTCCAATAAATTATGTACAGGTACATAATTTCCTTATTCTATTAAGGTGAAAGGAGTGTGTGTTTCCACACCTCCTTCAATATCTCCGTGACTTCCTTTACAGATGGTTGGATAATATCCAACTCTACGTCCTCCAACCCCAACGTCTCTATATCCTTTTCAAACGTTGGAAACCCAATCTGTTTGCGTTCGACACCGGGAAAAACCAAACAAAACGCATCCAACAATGTTTGTAAAGAGATGCGGTACATTTTTCGTGTATATAATATATCTTCTTTCGAGGAGAGTCCGTCTATGATGTCCGCACACACGTCTTCGATCGGGCAATAATAGCGTTCCGATTGCAATTTTGTGTACGTTAACGGTTGTTTTTGGCGGTGTTGACTCGTCCATATATCCAACACGCTCCCATCTGACCACAAAAAGTTGACGCCTTGATAGAGTTGATATCCCTTTTGAAGGACCAACTCCCCCATCAAATATTTGGTCATTCCGTACACATTTTTTGGGGCATTGGCTTTGTCTGTGCTCAATGCGATCAATCTTGGAATGCCCATCGTTTTACATAGATCCACCAACGAATTTGTAAACAACACATTCGTGTAAATAGCAGTCATGATGTTGTTTTGACATATTCCTACGTGTTTCATGGCAGCAGTATGGATCACGGCGTTGATACGATGCTCTTGCAGCAATTTTTCAATTTGGTATACTGCGGTTGGATTGGATACATCCATCACTGTCGGTGGATCAATTTCCGGGAATAGCTTTTGAAAAAAAGCGATTTTGTACTCGCTATGTCCTGTGACACATATATGTGGCTTAGGCTCTTGACCAAGTAAATATTTGACGAGATTCCGACCCAAAAATCCTGTACCTCCAAGAATTAAAATACGCAAGTCCTTTTCCATTTTTAAAAATCTTCTCAAAGTTTAAGGTTTCTCTTTGTGCACACAAAATAATGAACATTTTAAACAAAGAATTTTGTACATCAACGAATGGATCACACACTTTTTCTTCCCTGTGAATTGATCCAAACAATCGCTAAAAGGTTGGATGTGCGATCTTTTGGACGGTGGATGCTTACGTGCACGCGTATATGTAATTTTTTAGACGATAACCGGCTATGGAGACTGTTGTATCGTCGAGATATCGTCTCGGCTTCACACTACCCTCGTCACGGCACTTGTAGTGAATTCTGTTGGGAGATAACGTTTCTTACAAAAGAGTGTAAACGGTACTCTTACAAAAAGAAGATCGCCCACGTTCTACATCCCTACACGATAGGAACTACACCATGTTACCCAAGTCATTCAAAGGCAAAGTCCTTGTATACCTTGCTGCAATGTGCAAACTGGATGACAAAAGCAGATTCGCTGAAACTGTGCATTCTAACAATTGAAAAACACAAATACGTCTTTTTGGTGCAACTAAGGCACTGGAATTACGCGACCAGTTCGTCCATTCGTTTGGATTTGATTTTATGGAGCAAATCTATGTTGGGTATTATAATAAGGGGGGATTGGATATTCAAGTGGATTCCAACGTACAATGCAGCCAGTACATATGTATTTTCCGAAGAAGAAATACTGTCAATAAAACCGACGCCTACGAAACCTAGGGACCCACCGTACAAGATGCTTCACAATCCAAGAAATTATGCAAAAGAGAACCCGTTATATATATGCGGAAACGAATTAATAAAGAGGGGGGTGTTGTCAATAGAGATGGTGGAGATTCCTGTAGTCAAACTACGCACTTCCGTGATCCGCATCAGTCAAAATTACCGGTTTTTGGCAACTGTGGACGATTATCAAGAAGTGGTAGACTACATCCACGACACGTTGGTGTTGGTAGACAACGTATTGGAAATATGATAAAACAAAAATATTTGTGCAAACGTACAAATATATATATATCTTAGTGATATTTAATCGCTCACAAAAGCTCCTTCGCTCCATTTGACGTAAAAAGGCGTTATTTGGAGTAAAGATGCGTTTCCTGGATACGTATCCGAAACTCCATCTCGTTCAAAGCTGATCCATAAAATATCCCCGGTTTCACTTCCGGTGCTCCTCGCAGCCACCAATGCAGAAATGTCCAGATCGTAGTCTTTCGTCAATACACGGTCGTTTACTCCAGCTGGAACAGCAATGACATCTATAATACTCCCTAAAAACCCAGGAGCCGTGGTTGGAGCACTTCCTGAACTCTGAAATACACTGCTGATCGTGGTTCCGACGGGTGCAGGGTCGTCCAAGATATCCACGTTGTATCCCCATCGAATGGTGATGTCTATATTTCCGGATGCTGCGTTGTTTACTGCAAACCGGAATCGAATTGTCAAAGGTCTTGACGTATCAATTTCTTCCGGCAATTCCGTCACGAATCCACTTCGATCAATTGCATTGTTTACGAATTCATTCTCAATACGTCCTACGGCTAACGTGTCTTGAAGATACAGATCTTGATTGGAAGGACTGTCGTTGGCTGCTTGCAGCCAATTGACATCAAACGAAATGCGGACCAACGTCTCCGCCGTTCCAAAGTATTCCACAAACCCATCCTTGTTGATCTCCAGTCGGTTGGTACCCAATTTGACCTGATTCAACACGGGAATCGTTGCCAACGCAGAAGTAATTCGGAATCGAATCCAAAACGCATTGACGCCATCCACGGTCGTCTGTGTCCAATTCGTTTTTCTTCCGAATCGACACTGGAATACACCCAGATTAAACACTTCAAATCGATGGGGAAGATATGGAGCATCCGCATCCGTCGTCATCAAGGTCATTGCTGTCCATGACACACCATTCCAAAACTCAAAGGCAAGACTGGACAATCCTCCTGCTGGAACAATGGCCGTGTCGATGGTTATTTTGGTGCCGGGGAATCGAGCAATATCACCACCCACATAAAGAATATTTCCAATGCCACTTCCAGCAAAAGCGTTGGCTGTCAATCCATCATTGTCCAACAAAACGTCGGCTGTGATGTCGTTGAATGTGGCCACACCGTTGAAAGTAAGAACCGTCATACCGTCTGTATGAGAATCGCCTCCACCAAAAACCGATTCGGTGGGTTCGTCCACCGTACCGACAAGCAGTTCCCCTCGGATGGAGATCGCATTTTCACCAGGAACTTCACTCAACGAAGATCCAATAAACGTACCGCCCCCAGAGTTATCGACAAGATCGTTCCGTATTTTGTTTCCAGCTCCCAAAAATTTCGCCGTAGCGGCCGTCAATCGCATATCTTTCCCTGTAGGTTGGACCGTTGCAGATACAGACACACCATACATCTCAATAATGGCATTGGCGCCGATCTCAATCGCCGACAACACACAGAAAACGATTTCTCCACCCGTCAAGCGAATCAATGCCTCCGTTCCAACACCACCACTATGTACAAAAAACCCGCGCAAACACAATTGGCATTGAACCGTTCCCATGCCCATTTGAGAAAAGGCACCGTCGGCCTGAAATCCAACACCAAGAGGTGTTCCAAGTGGATCTCCAAATGCGGAAACAACGGCAGCACCTAAAAATCCACCTGCTGTCACATGATATCCGATCGACAAGGTCGTTGTGGATGTACCACGCGCAAAACAATTTTGTGCAAAAATAGCCGACGAAAAAGCAGTTCCCGATCCCGTCACAAAATAGCCTGTTTCACAATCCTCTGCAATACACGATTGCAATTGTACACTGAACGTCCCTGGTGGGGCGCTAAATCCGATACCACCTACAGCACTGGCTCCTTTGGCTAAAATACCGGTGACATTGGAAAAAGAAGAGAGTTGAAAGATGGCAGTGCTCGTGGAGGTGGTAGGAGTGACTTGCACTGAATTGGGTCCGCCTGATCGTTCAATGGTTGCAGCCCCAATCGTTACATTGCTCGGCACAATGATGGGATTTGTCTCTGCATACGTTCCTGGATAGACTTCAATAAATACCGGATTTGAAGCAGTAGGAACTCCTCCAGTGATCGTACCCGCGTTTACATCCACGATAGCCGCTTGAATGGTTGTGTAATCCCCATTGCTTTGCGCCACACTCACTCGTCTCTCCGGAGAAACAGACAAAGGTGCGGTTGGTGTTTGCCAGTTGGCTGTCGTTGCACTTGTCGATGTCAACACTTGACCTGCACTTGGTGGTGCACCTGCGGTCAATACCACATCTGCACCCGAAGTTGCGACTTGTGTGGCGCGTACCGTGTTGGTAGCAGAGGTAATCGTCTTATCAGTCAGCGTTTGTGACACATCGGTTCCAACCAACGTTGTGTTGGCGTCTGGAACGGTGTACGTTCTGGTGGTTGCTGTGGTAATGCTGGAAGCTTGGAATTGGAACTTCTTGGACGGATCTACATTGTCTTCAACGGTCGTGCTTGAATCCACCAATGTTTTGTTGGTCAATGTTTGTACATCCGTAGTTCCAACCACGGTCCCTGCAGGAGCAGGAAGAACGGCAATACTTCCGAGACCAAGGGTTGTCCTTGCGGTAGAAGCCGTCGTATCATCCAACAATGTTCTGGAGAACGCCGTAAGGGGTGTTGTAGTATATACATCGGGTCCAGTCGTATAGATCATAGTATCTGCAGCGGTCACCAAGCCACTGATACTTTGCAACCCCGCGTCAAACGCTTGCACATCCGTACCAATAACCAATCCCAAATTGGTTCTGGCAGCGGCTGCTGTGGCTGCGTTGGTACCCCCGTTTGCAATGGGGATGGCGGTTCCATTCCACACACCTGTTGTGATCGTTCCAACCGTCACCAAAGAACTGTTTCCAGCATACGTAGGGGAGACTTGGAGGCTATCTGCATTCACTTGGATCGTGGCGTCTGCAGCAACCACGTCAAAGTCGTTTCCCACTTGAATAAGACCATCCCCAGCCGCCAGATTTTGAGATCCACTTATTTGTACAAACACGACGGCATCTACAAGAGGATTTTGTATCGTGGCAGCACTTTGCAACGCCCAACTGGTGTCTAAATTTGTGGACCCTCCAGCTATAAAAATGGTGGTTCCTGCTGCAATGGTTCCAGCAGCAATGTCAAAATCCGTTGTTCTCAGCAACACCCATTTGGGTCCTGCCGCATCCGCAATACGCGTATAAACACCGTTTTCTTTGTTGTCTGCCCGATCTTTGATAAGATACCGATTTCCATCACTTGCAGCAGTGACCACCGTGTCGATCGTCAACGCTCCAGTCGTTGCTGTTTCTGTGATCGTTTCTGCCGGGGCACTATACGTGCCTGGAATATCGACTGTTGTGGCTGCATCCGCTGCAGTCAACGGAGGAGAACCAGAAGCAACAACGCTATCTACGTACGTTTTGTTGGTAGCGTCTGTTCCTGCGCTGGGGGCGTCTGTGAGGGTCAATACGTTTGCAGTGGGAACAACTCCTCCCGCGTTTAAATTAGCAACACCAGTTGTGGTGAGTCCACTGAAAGAAGGAGAATCGAGCGTTGAAATGGGTTGATCACTGGATCCCAAATAACCCCACTGTGTGTTTGAAACAGTGTTGAGATTGATATTTTGGAGTTGTTGAATCTCCACGGACGTCAACCCACCCAACGCTGTGGCGATGGCTGCAGTGATTGGCGAAAGATCGCTGACATCTACGCCATCCACCGTATCGCCCACACCCATGGCAATATTCCCTGCCATCGTCAATCCCGATAACGTACCCACCGATGTAACGTTGGGTTGCGCTACTGTGGTCAGTGTCCCTGCCACACTTGCAGCAGTGAGGATATTGACTCCAGAAAGATTATCCGAATCATCCAACACAACGCTCGTGCCCGCTTGAATTATTTTTCCGGTTACACCATCAAACCGAACAAGTTCGTTGTCCACCGATGAAACGGGACCCGAAATATCTCCGGAAGCAGATTGCCAATTGGCTGTCGTTGCGGTCACTGCGGTTAAAACTTGTCCAGCGGTTGGTGGTAATCCCGCAGACAACACCACATCCGCACCCGACGTCGCTACTTGAGTAGCACGGACGGTATTCGTGGGGGAAATGATTGTTTTATTGGTCAGCGTTTGGGTGTCGGTAGTACCTACAACCGCTCCAGCAGGAGCAGGAAGAACAGCAATACTTCCCAACCCCAGCGTTGTTCTCGCTGTAGCTGCATCTGCATCGTCTAACACCGTCCGAGCAAAAGCGGTAAAAGGAGTTATTGAAAACACATCGGGTCCCGTTGAATAAATAAGTTCATCCGGAGTTGCTGTATCTGTCAATGCCGTAAAAGCATCCAATCCTGGACTGTGAGCTTGCACATCTACACCCACAACCGTTCCCAAGACACTCTGGGCTGCGGCCTGATTTATTGCTCCTACCAAAGCACGTCCTTGCGAAAAAATAGGCGTGGTAGCGTATGTATTTGCTGCTATCGTATAAAGCATTTCATCTCCCGACGTTATTAATCCATCAATAGACTGCAAAGCTGGACCAATAGACTGTCCTCCACTTCCTGGTCCTGTTGGTCCTGTATCTCCTGGGGGAATTCCGGGTCCTGTGTGACCTTGTGGACCTGGAGGACCTGGAGGACCCGGAAGCGGACATGTGAAAATTTTGGTTTTGCATTTTTTCCCCATTTTAATCATACACACAAATAGATTACGCGCTTTTACAATTACGACCAAATTTGGTGCTCGTACCCAAACAGCTCAAAATCCTCAAGATACAACGCATATACTTTATTTTGTACGTCTTCTTTGTTGAGGTAATACAACTTCCACTCTGAAGGAAAGTTTTGGGTAACATTGGCATACAGTTGCAACTGTTTCGGAATATTCAAGTGTCGTTCGATTTCATCCGCGTAGTTTTCGAATTTAAGGATATTCCTAAGAGGTACAATCAACCTTTTCGAGTAGTAGGTATCTTTGTAGAGAAACCGGTATTGGGGCACCAACAGTTCGGTGACAATGTTTCCACGGTCAAATACTCTATTTTCGGGGGTAATTCCGTGTAAGACCCACTCCTCAAACGTAGGGTACTTTTTTACGAGGTCAATGTATTCTATGTTGTTTCGAAATCCTCCTCCTTGCATAAATCGGTACGCAGACACCAACCTCGAATACGGATTTCGAACGATCGCAAACATTTTTGATCGACACCAGTCCGGATACACCGCGGCAAAACAATGCCCCAAATACAACAACGTCGTGCTACGTGGAGGATAATAATTGTGTACACTCGAACCGCCACATTTCGGGATGTGAATGAAAATATGCTTTGCGTCCATCAAACAAGAGGGAAGCATCTGAAGTGTCCATTTCCAGCACCACGACTGTACTACGTTTCCTTCTTTATCTATAGTTTTGGTTGGAAACGACATAGATGGGCCAAACACAACGTCCAAGGTGATACTTTCGCGCATCTTTAAAAATTAGAGTTTTCTCTAATTTTTCAACGGTTTTTAAAATGAAGATCAACGTGTCGTCCTGTGTGGCGGCGCTTGCCATTATTGTCGTATTTTTGGTTGGACTCATGTTAATCGCGCTCTTGATTTTGTACATGCGCATCCGCGATGAGAGTGAAGCAAGCATTCAAGCGTTTTGCAGCGACGTGGGCGGGTTTATTACATATACCACTGTACTCACGAACCCTATCCCTTCGGAATACGACAAAGCAGTGGCGAATGTCTTGTTGACCACCGATCTCAACGTCACCATCTCCAATTGCCGAGATTTTGCCGACGATTTACCCCTTCCTCCCGGATTTACCACCAAGGTTGCACTAAAGAGGCTCTTTGGAGACGTGGAGCGGACGTTGGGTTATGTGTTCTACAGTGACACCCTCAAAACAATCTTAGTCTCGTTTACAGGTACGTTCTTTTTCAATCAATGGCAGTCCGACTTGATCTTCTTTCAAGTGGCACCGACCCAACTCAACAATTATGAACCAGGAATTGAGATTCATGAAGGGTTTTACAATATATATCTCTCCATTCGAGATCAACTACTTTCAGAACTCAAAACATTGGAAGCAAACAACCCCAAACAACTGATCATCACTGGTCACTCATTAGGCGCTAGTGTATCAACGATTGCGACGTTCGATTTGGCTAAAATGACACCGGAACCGATCAACTACACCTTTGCCTCTCCAAGGGTTGGAAATATTGCCTTTGCTAACCGATACAACTCGTTTAAACTCAATACGCAGCGTGTCTTCAATACGGAAGACGTGGTACCCGATCTTCCTCCTCCCGTTTTACAGGATTTTATATATGAGCACGTGGAAAAAGATATCGTGTTTACGGATAATTTAGGGACCTTGACCAAGAATCACATTGATGCCTACGAAAAATTCGTGACTTGAAAATTGCACCGGAATTTATTTTTTTATTCCGCTTCATAACTACTGAAATGTTGGCAATAGGTAACTATAGAATCGCAAAAAGAAATCGTCAAAGTCGCCGGAATGAAACAGTAACCGATTTGTTGCATGTCGAATTAGAACGGTTTGATAAAGAACGGGTAGAATTTTCTAAGCAATATGGGGAATGTGGCATGGAATATATTATAAAGCCGGGACATTCGCATAAGACTGTTGTGTTTGATGTCATCAGGGCATTTATAACCAAACTTGACGAACAAAAGATCCGATGGTATCAGCCTCATGACAAACTTTATAGCCCTTTCAACAATAGCTATCGTATTGTTGTGCATTGGGGACCAACCAGTACATTATAATACATTTACAAAGGTAAAATTGTAAATGTTTACATTTATTTTATAGTTCATGATCGTCAAAAAATGGAGGATCAGAGTCTCGCGATTTGTCTATATCAACTCCATCCAAAGATTCTGCATTTATTTCACTTTCAGAAGAGGACGAACTTTCTTCCTCTTCCAAAGAAGTTCCAGTTTCGACATCTCCTTCAGACGAATTTGAAACAAATAAATCACTGAGTTGCGATCTGAACCACTTCATCGATTGCATCAACTTGCGACAGAGCAAGGCTGCTAAAAACAGAGAAGCGAGGGATATTGCACCACCAACAAATAGTACAACAACGCATATGACCACTGTCCAAAATACAGAGCCAATCACACCACATACTGTGAAAAGCATCCCGAAAACGATAAGCACAAGAGCAGCGATAATGAGCGTTATGGCCAAGAAAATATAACCAACTTCATCGTATCGTTGTTGTTGTCGTTCAAAACGAAATTCATGTTTGCAATCGTAAACATCTTCATCGTTTCGTGCATCGGCACAATTTTTATCGCAGCGTTGATACATCGGTATTTCTTTTTGAATGAGAATGCCATATTTCTCAAATTCTGATTGACTCAACGTATATTTCTCTCCAACCTTGAATAATCTTCCATCTTCATACAAATCGATAAAGATTCTATAGTTTCCATTTTCCAAATCATCAATTCCAACAATTATTCCACTCTCAGTGTAGGCACTGCTACAGTTCTTACCAGTATCTGAGTTGTCCACGCGATCGATAGACACGTAAGTACCATAAATACTTGCTCCTGCAGATGCGTACGAACCAGCCATTAGCGTGAGCGTTACCGGTGTGCACAAAATCAAAAATACTGTGATGATCAAACACAATGCGCAAAAAACCAATCCAACAGCTCCGTCATCGTTTGAATTGGACATTTTTCCAACTTTTGTGTTGGAAAAAAATCATTTTTCTATTTGATCAATATATATATAAAAGATGCGATATATATTGGTCACTGGAGGTGTTATTTCTGGTCTGGGAAAAGGAATCACGGCGTCGTCGATTGGATTCCTTTTGAAACAAACCGGATTGTGTGTCACATCGATTAAGATTGATCCCTATTTGAATGTGGATGCTGGGACGATGTCCCCGTACGAGCACGGAGAGTGTTACGTTCTTGCGGATGGAGGGGAGGTGGATCTCGATTTGGGGAACTATGAACGATTCATGGACGTAGAACTCACCAAAGACCACAACATCACCACCGGAAAGATTTATCAAAAAGTCCTCGAAAAAGAGAGAGCCGGGGCGTATCTTGGAAAAACGGTCCAAATTGTGCCGCACATCGTCGATGAGATTCAGGATTGGATCGTTCGCGTAGCACAACAGCCTATCCTATGCGATGGAAAGATCATCGACCCGAATCTATGCATTATTGAGCTGGGTGGAACTGTGGGAGATATGGAGACAGCACCGTTTGTTGAAGCGTTGCGTAGATTGAGCGCAAAAAACCGATACGACTTTTGTTTTGTTCACGTCTCTCTCATCATCGATCACGGCGAACAAAAAACAAAACCGACACAAGAGAGCATTAAAAAGTTACGCTCGTTGGGCATCGTCCCTGATTTTTTGGTTTTGCGATCCAAATCAAAGATACAGCCGCATATTTTAGACAAGTTGGAGATAACGTCCGGCATTGCCAAACAGAACATGGCGCAGAACATCGATGTGCCAAACATTTACTTTGTTCCTCAAGCATTTTTTGAGCAAAAAATATGTTTCAAGATTTGCGATTATCTCGGGCTTTGGTTTCTCAAATTTCGATTGCCGCAGAGTTATACTTCCATTTTAGACCACTACAACGACGAGATGTTGCCCGTTTTGAAGGTAGGGATCGCTGGGAAGTATGTAGGTTCCCAAGACACCTACTTGTCTTTGATCCGAGCAATCGATCA
>SDBT01003292.1_pt1 | contig 28056 bp, 23 predicted proteins | sample 2277101 | NCBI WGS metagenome assembly SDBT01 (sample SAMN10404973, study PRJNA504765) | marine sediment metagenome | isolation source: marine sediment core GS10_PC15, 103 cmbsf | place: Arctic Ocean: Southern Knipovich Ridge | collected 2010 | reverse complement strand
ACTGACGGCTCTGCTCGGCATGAGTGATCGCACTATCGGTACTGATCTGCGTCTGCTGCGGCGGGCGGGCCTGAAGATCGCCTACCTTCATCGCAGTAGGACTTACCGGGTTGACGGCATGCATGCCTACTTCGCGAGGAGGTTGTCCTCGCCGAACGGAGCGGCCCATGCCGCTGCCTTGCTGGTGCTGTTTGGGTCGGGCGAGGATGGAGACCGTGACGAGGCCCCGTTGAGATGGGTTGGACAGGCTTCGAGGAAGATCGTCCACGGGATCCGGTTGGTTTTCAAGGGACGGGAAGGTGAACTGGACGCAGTGATGGCCAGCTACGCAGGGCGCCCGTGAGCGAGTGCCTGATCTAGTGATGAGCAGTCCACAACCGGGAACAGCGTTTCCGCGCGGCTCATTCCTGTTCCAGGAGGTTGTTCCGGACGGCAAATCGGGCCAGGTCTGCATTGTTGCGCAGCCGTAGCTTGGCCAGAATGTTCAGGCGATGGGTGTTGACCGTCTTGATGCTCACTCCCAGGGCTGCGGCGATTTCACGATTGGTCTCGCCGGCGGCCAGCAGTCGCATGATCTGTAGTTCACGGTCGGTAAGCAGGTTGAGTGGATTCTCCTGAAGACCTGGCCCATCATTTGGTGATTCCTGAGCGCCGGCAAGCTCCTGAGTGACGTAGCACCTTCCTGTGTGAACCGTCCGGCTAGCTTCAATCAGCTCACTCCCTGCGGCGTGCTTGCTGACGCAAGCGGAGGCACCGGCGTCGACCAGCCGCCTGGGATCATGTGGATCCGAATGCATGGTGATAATCACGATCCGGCTCTCCGGTGCGAGGTCCTGCAACCGCTTCATGGCATCCAGAGCCTCGGATATTGTCAGGTCCATGACGATCACATCCGGCTTGGGCGTGCCGGCCTCGTTGGCGGCTTCGTTTCCCTCGCGAGCCTCGACAACCAGATCCAGGCCGGCATCTTCTTCCAAGATTGTCCGCAGTCCTTCACGCAGCAGCGTGTGCTCGGTCACCAACATCACCCTGATCATGGCATCACCGTTTGTGCGGGTGGGCGACGGGCTGTGCCACCCTCCTGCGATATCGGTCCCTCCCGACCCCCGAGGCCCGGGCCAACCGGCCACCCGCCAAGGGCCCAGCCCGAGCTGCCGTGGAGGTTCGCCCGCCGGGTGGAGTTCAGGGGTCGGGGGCGGCTTCCCTTCCACGGCAGCCGGAAGAGGATGAACGTCCGGGGCGGGGTTCGACCAGATTGAACCGCGCGATCCTCTCGGGTTTTCGGAGCGAGCAGCGAGCCTACCCAGATGGCCCGGGGTTGCGCGCAGCCTGGCGCTTCAGGAATGCGCACCATCCCCGGGGCATCGGAGCGGTCCCACTTTGAATAACAACAACTGCGCGAGTAGCGCTCAGAGAAATGTGCAAGAATTACGCGGGTTCAGCAGAGAAACCTCTCTGAAAACTGCGAACAAGATCACACTCCGATCCCTCGTAGGCTGATCCAATCACGACACCGATCCTCTCTCCGCGGCAAGGCGAGCGATCTGGTCTCACATCCAGCCCATGTCCGAGCCCGTCGCAGCCGAGGAGGTGTGTTCGCTTCAACAAGCGCCAGGAGTCCACTGCCTTGGCCTTCTGTCATCACAAATACTCTGATGAGGCGTGAGCCCCCGGGCCATGGATGTTGTTAGACAGATTGAGGGGTCTGTCTCGATCAGAACGACATGGCCATGACCCTGATCGCAGATGCCGGATGCGGTTGACGGCGCATGCAGCGCCGTCCATCCACGACCCTCACTTCACGAGGCGATTCGCAAAGCGTCTCCTGCGCGGTCTTGCAGAATTCGCGGGCACAGCCCTGGGGGGATTCTGCGCGCACGGGCGACCGATGCCTTCGCCTCCACTTGGAAAGCGAGGCTAGCAATGTATTTCAAGAATTGGACAACTGCTGTGTTGATGGGGGGTTTTCTGCTGAGCACGACCTACGGGCTGGCTCAAGCCGAAAAGCATCCGACTACGCCGGTCGGGCAACGCCCGAATGACGTGGCCGAGCAGCGTTGGGTCGCCGAGGCAGAGACGGGTTTGCAGGAGGTCGAACTCATCTGGAGCGACCCGCCCAACTTGTTTGTGGATGTTCGACAGGATCGGGATGTCGACGGGGAGCAGCAGGGCATCGCCGAAGTGCAGTTGCTCTTCAATCAGCCGGTCGTGCTGACGGTCGAGGAGTTGCAGGTCGTCAGCACGGCGGAGGAAGCTCCAGCGGCGGTGGACGTCTACGGGGCGGACGAGAGCTGGATCGTCTTGCTGAACCGCCCGCTGATCGCAGGCGAACGGATCATGCTCAGCTTTGGCATGCCGAACGTCTCGCTGCAATTCGCCTCGCGCCCGGCCGACGTAAATCTCGACGGCACCAGCAACCAGGCCGACGTGCGTGCGCTGGAGGCGGCGGTGATTGCCAGGCACACAGGGCAAATCGACCGCTTCGACATCGACCGCAATGGTCTCGTTGATGCCGCGGATGTCACCAGGCTGGCAGAACTGCTGGACGGCAGCGATGGCAAGACCGCCTGGCGGGACGCAGGATTCGCCGTGGATCCCGTCCGCTGTTGCTGTGGTCCTCTCGGAGAATGCTATGTCACCACGAATACGAAGTGCAATGGTGGAACGACGGAGATCGGATGTCCCTGTCACCCGGACCCGTGCCCAGAGGTTCCGTAGGCAAGCAACCTGGCTCGCGAGGATTCGAGCCACAGATTGGAAACACAGCGTGACTCTCACTCCCGGTGCAGATTCGGGCCCGGGAAGTAGGTGACGAGGACGGCTCCGTCCGAGGTCGCCGGGCGGGCGGATTCGTTCGCCCTGGCAGCACTACTGATGGAGATCGACCGAATTCGGGGTAATCCACCCACTAAGTCGTAGACAAACTCCTCCCCACTCGCCCGATCGATAATCTGGTCTTGGTGATCGGCCGGCAAGCAATCCGCGAGTTCATTTGGCCAACGGCCATTGTCAGCGTGGTATATCGCGGCAAATGCCGCGAGTCTCAGAGCCCGTCGCTGGGAGCAGGCCTGCAGTCTCTTGAGGTAGGCGCGGCCGAGATTAGGCACGAGGAGCAACAGAGGATTCGTCTGCGATGCCTCAGCCACGGTGGCGGACCGATTAGCGATCTCGCGAGTCAGCTCGGCGTACGACAGATCTTCCCAAGGGCTCATTCTCTCGATGCAGGCAGCCATCGACTCGGCGATATATTGCGGCCGATGGCTGAGCAGAAACGCGCGTTGCCCGGGCGTCAACCTCCCCGTGAGCTCCAGCCTCTCTGCCAGCTTGTGTTCGTCCAGGCGCTGGTCGCGGCCGGCAGCGTCCACGGCAAGGGCCTCGGTCACGAGTTCAAGGACGATGAGCTTCTCCTGGGACAAAGCGAGCCGATAACTGACGAGAACCGGATCAGCAATGAGCCGACGGGCATACGCGTCAACCGGACCATCTCCACACAAGGCTTCGCCCATCGCGGTTTGCAGGAAGGAGTAGATCATCTTCCGGCAATTGACTGATTCTGTTTTGTGGAGGAATGTCACCCCGTCCCCGATGTCCATTGCGAGGCTGCGCGCCACCGTCAGGTCGGAGATCGCCTGATGATGCCGACCACCACTCTTGTGATAGTAGGCCCCGGCGACAAATGCCTCACACACCCGTGCGGCAGTCGACAGGTCACCATCGTGCCATCCTTGCTTCAGGCTGGTATGCTCGTCGACGGGGAATCGAAACCAAGAAGCCCTCAGAGAGGCAGCAATCTGGTCCAGATACTCGCTGTTTTGGAGAAGCCAGCGCTCCCCTTCTCCAAACGCATCGTCAGTGGGATCGCTCACGGATCGCAGCAGATTGTCTGGCATGTGCTCAACGAGCTTCCTGAAGGTCTGCATTGGCGCCAGCCGTGAGTCCTGATACCTTTTCAGGTGGGCGGCGTGGAGTTCCGGTGGAAGCCCGCTGAGCTCGCGTCGTCGGTTGGCTTCCATGAACTCGGGCAGCAGTTCGTTCAACCACGCGTTCTGCACGATCCGGCTCTGTTTGGCCTTCAAGTTGCTGGAGGCGGTGATTCCTTCACTCTTGATCCAGAGATTCGCAATCATGCCGGCCGATGCGCCCATGAGAAGCACGATGACCGCGGCGAATGCGACGTACACGCGGTACCTCCGAATCGTCTTTCTGAGAAGGTAAAGGCTGCTGTCGGCTTTGGCTTGAACCGCGTCACCGGCAAGATAGCGATCGAGATCGTCCGCAAGCGCGTCCGCCGACTGATACCGGCGGGCCTTGTCTTTTGCCAGGGCCTTGAATACGACCCGCTCCAGGTCGTCGCTGAACGTACCGGTCGTCGAGGGCAGGTCGTATTCCAGCGTCCTCACCGCCTTGCTCAAGGCCAGCGGCGCCCGATTGAGGATGTTGTCTCGCACGGTCGCTGCGTCTCCCCGGACCGGATAGGGAAAGGCCCCGCTCAGAAGTTGATAGAGCACCACGCCCAGGGCATAGATGTCCGATCGAACGTCGATCTCGTCGTGCAGGCCGGACGCCTGTTCAGGGCTCAGATAGGGCAGGGTGCCGACCACTTGCCCGTCGAGCGAAATACCGTCCCCCGTCTCTTCCGCCTCCTCGATATCCTTGGCCAGCCCGAAGTCTAGGATGTGCGGTTCGTCGTCCAGATCAATCAGGATGTTGGCCGGTTTCAGGTCGCGATGGAGGATGCCCCGTTGGTGGGCACTGCCGACGGCCCGGCACACCTTTGTGAACAGGCGGACGACGCTCTCGACGGACGGGCGGTGAAACAGGATGTAATCGTTGATCGAGAAGCCGTCGATGTACTCCATGGCGAAGAACTGCCGCCCGCGCACGACGCCGCTATCGTAGAGCGTGACCACGTTTGGGTGCCGCAGGCGAGAGATGATATGCACCTCCCGCTCGAAGCGATGGCGCTGTCGAGTGGAGGCAAGCGGGCCATCGAGCAGGACCTTGATGGCCACGATACGGTTGGCCGACTTCTGAACGGCCTTATACACCGCTCCCTGTCCGCCATGATCCAGCCGCTCGAGGAGCTCGTAGTCGGTGAGCAGTTCCCCGAGAATCTTGAAATCGTCTTCGAACTGGGCGTCGTGGTCATCGTTCAAACCGGATGGTGCCGATTCCTGCCTCGCCTTTTCCGCGGCCGCTCGGATCGCTCTGGCGGTACGCAGGCTCTCGCGCAGTTCAGGCATCAGCTCCGGATAGCGCTGCTCGATCTCGGCGTCGTCGATGGACACGCCCGCATCGGCTTGTCGAATAACCGAACGGACGATGTCATCGATCCGAGGCGAGCGCTCGTCGTCGCCTGCTCGAGAATGCTTGCGAGCCCAAATCATGAGTGACCTCAACGCCAAGGCGGCAGGGGGCTTCGGCACTATGCCGGCAACGCCTCCTCGGACGAGGGGGCGTCACTCAAGAACCTGGCTGCACTGCCAAGATGCTCCTTCAATTGTCGCTTGCCATGATACAGCAGGCTCTTGACCGCAGCCCTTGTCTTGTTCGTCGCCTTGGCGATCGCCCCGAGAGACCGCCCCTCAAGGTACGCCATCGAAATCACAAGTCGGCGCGCTTCAGGGAGACTGGCCAAGGCGATTTGGATGGCGTCCACCGCTTCGACCACGGCCGCCTCACTGCTCGGTGTGCGGCATGGCGACGCAATGCGAACAAACAAGTCCAGCATCGACGAGACACGATCGGCATCGCCTTGCACCTTCCCGTGGCGACCGCCCCGCTTGAGGCAGCCTGCGGCCTTGATGGTGTTGAGCAGTGTTCGCTGGGCAATGGTGGTCAGCCATCGATCAGCCGCATCCTTGCCGTCCGGCCGAAATCTGGGCAAGCCGCGGAAGGCGGCGATCCATACCTCCTGCAAGACGTCCTCGGCCGAGATCACGTCTCGTAGCATCGTGGGGATCCTCTTGGCCAGGTAATTGCGCAAACGCGGTGCCCGAGCTTTGAGGATCTCTTGCAACGCTTCTTCGTCAATTCGCTTGACAACCAGCTTCATGGCGTAGCCATCCGACCTCCCCCCCGTACACGCTACCGCGGGCCCCATGCCTGGAGACGTTCCCTCGGGCGTGGCCCCTGTACTGCGGCTGGTCAACTGTTTGCTCGCAGAACGTGCGAAAATATGATACCTCATGCCCCCTGATACCCATCACTTGGAGGCCATATGCGAGGTGCCCACCGACACCTCATTATAGCCGATAGGTCGGGCCGAGGACACCCGCAGGCGGGCAAACTGTGTTCCGGTGTGTATCCAGTGTCGGCGGCGTCAATCGTGAAGACTACCACGTGATGGCACGATGGACCTCTCGCCCGTCGGCCAGTGGCGGCCAGATGTACGATTCACCCCTCGCGATGGCCTTGGGTTTGACTGGAATCGCCCGTCGACAGATCGATGAGCGGGCGATGAACGTCTCCCCTGAAATGGGTTGTCACCACGCCTGCAGGCTCTGCCAGTGGATGTTGCAGGGGGTCCTTCCGAGACGGCCGGGTGTACGAAACACTTCGTTTGGTGCTGTCGAGCCAGACCCTGAGGGCCCCAGCACCGGGCACACAATCGCCTGACATGACCGATGGACCCATCCCGGGCCGCGGCGGTCTCAGGCAACGACATGAGAGCTCCTCACATCCGTCGGCCACGGGAATGGCGCCGCTGGGAAAGCCCCGCGGTGAGCCTCAGCTGAAGCCACGCAAGAGAAATCCCGTTGGCCTCCCACCTTGCTGCAATCGCCGTACGTCGTCCTACATTCTTGCCACATCCTCACTTCCATTCATTCATCCTGCCACCCCCTTCCATTTCGCTGCGCACCACCCAGGCAGTGATAGAGCTTCTGAAGACAGTCCTGGCACGCACCGAGACACCCGCCAGGAATCGCAATTCCGGCACTCAAGACTAGACCAACTGGACCTAATCGAGGAACCTCCGAGAGGGGTCTGAGGCCGATTCGAGGGGGAGTTTCAACCGACCGCCAGGTCCGGCGGTTGTCGCACGCGCCCAATTCTCTCCCATTTATTCTACCACCATTCCCATTTATTTGTCCGCGTACCACCTCCTGAATCGGCGAGTCGATGCGTAGGTATCATCGCATCCCCTCGACGACCAGGACAGGTGGCTCCACGCCCACACCCCGCGTCTACCGACGGCCCCAAACGGCCCCTATACGGCCCCAGCCTGAGATCATGACCCCCTGCGCAGCAAACAGGCCAGTCGTAAGTGACTGGCCTGACAGGACTTAAGTAATAGCGGGGGCTGGACTCGAACCAGCGACCTCCGGGTTATGAGCCTGGCGAGCAACGTTCATCGCAACTCGATGCGTGTCGGCGACTTCCAACATCCCCCCAGGGACACGGTGTATGCAGCTCCTGTCCTGCGGGCTGAACCCCGAGGTCATCAGCGCCGCAGGTACCTGCAGAACCACGAACAACACAAAAGGCACCCCCGCACCACGAAAGTCCCTACGAATCTGCCCACCCACCAGGGCGGCCCCCCCTCGGAGACGAGCAGATTCGTAATCTAGGCACGGAGCGTTCCTCCCGAGCGACGATTCTGGGCCCCGGAATCCCGGACCACGGTGGGGTAGGCAGGGGGTGGCCAGGGCAATTTGCCCTGAACATGGCTAAGATGTGGGGCATCGTGCAGGATGCCTACTGGGTCAAGCCGGTAGCCGCGAGAACGGAGGGAGGTTGTGTGCGCATGTCGTCCAAATCAAAACACTACGAGCGGGCAAATGTGATTGCTGCCAGATCCCTCTACGTGCTTTCAGCCTTCTATGCCCTGCATTGGGTGGGTGCTTGCCTTGTGGCTCCTGGTCGTGACCCGATGCCGACGAAGGTGACGCTTGCATGTCTCCTCGCATCCGTCATGATTTCACTCATGGTCTGAGCTGGAATGTGCATATCAGAAGGCGGTCGGCTGGTCGGCGCTGCGTTGCTGGCATCACTGATCACGTTGGGAGCATGTTTCTCAACCGCAACAACCTTGGCGCATGGTGCCCAGTATTGGCTGTTTGCAACCTTGGAAGCTGCGGTCGCCACCGCAGGCGTGACGACGCTGGCCCTGCTGGTTCGTGCAATCGTGCGCAGGCAAAATCGCGATATGAAATCGGGGTCGCTTCCCGGACGGAATAGGGAATCTCGCGAAGGCGAGAACGGCGGGTTGCATCGTTCTCAAGAGCCCCTGCAACCTCACGACCGCATTCGGCCCGCCGCGACGGTCGGCCATGAGTCACACCCTGTTGATGTCGATTCCGATGTGCGCCTTGCTCGGGCCGGATGACGAGTAGGGCGTTTCGCCGTGTTCTCTCACCTCGCCTCACCTGCCTGGACATCACACGCCGTTCCACACTCCGGGCACTTTCCACTCACGTTGGCCGTCAGATCGTACCCGCACTTCTGGCAGTGCCCGTCCAGGATGCGTCGGCGGTCGCGACGCCACAGGATGGCGGTGGGGATGGCGACGACTACGAGGGGCATCCACAGCGGGATGCGTAGGGAGGAGTGGCGGTTGCTTCTCTCGAACCGTGACAAGTGATGTCGCCAGGCAATTCCGTCCCCGCCTTTCTCAAATACTCTCCAGCCAACCGGGTCGTACATCTCCTGGATGTGGATGACGACAGCCCCGTGAGCGCAGCCTACGATCCCGCTACCACTCATACAGTAGGCAATCCACCGCAGGTTCACCACCCACGCCACGACCATCAGCACGCACACCAACAGCCCAGCCCACTTGGCGATGCGACGGATGCGGTGACGACGGGACATGATGCCCATTCTACCGCGCCGCCCGGTCACGATCAGCCCCACTGCCCGTCAGGGCGGGTTTTCTCACAAGTGACAACCGAAGAATAGGGTCAATACCCCATTGAACACCACCGTGTCGCCGTGCCTCGTTGTCGCTTGGTAGGATGCCAATGATCGCCACGCCACGAGCCCCCGAAGATCGCCCTTCCCGGCCGGGCCATTCGTCGATTGGTGGCTGCACCTCTCCTGTGTTTGCTATTCGTAACGCAGCTCATCCACTCGCTGCTGAAGTTCATCCTGCGATCTCTTAGTATAGACCGCCGTCGTGTCGAGATTCTCATGCCCGAGGATTTGGGCCAAGGCAACGATGTCGTTGTTGGTCTATGCCAGGAACCGATGGGCAAGAGTGTGCCAAAGCGTGTGCGGGGTGAGGTCTACTCCCGTGACAGCCGCACAACGGGAGCAAATCGCCCGAACCCCATCGTCCGTCAACGGCCCGCGTTCGCCGATGAAGACTGCCTGCGCCTGCACCGGGGGTCGGCACTCCAAGTAGATCGAGAGCAAACAACTCCCACACTTACTTCCTCTACATCCCAAGCACGCAAAGCAACGGAAGGACCTCCTTCGACCAGTTGAGCGAGGCCGAGGCCTACCCCGTGCCAGATCGCGGAGAGCTCGGGTGTTTGCCGGGGGCCACCAGGACTGAGCCCCAAGCGGTTCGTCACCGTGCTGGCTGCTCGAGGCAACAGGGCCACGCCGGCTATTTGCTCAGTGACAAGACCAACGGGGCAGTGCTGCAGTCCCTGAGCAATGAGTTACAATCCCCTTTTCCACAGAACGCCGGAGAATCGCTTCTGAGCGGCTTTCGACAGGCCGACTACCCCGAGTCATTTCTCGCCGTCGCGTTGCCTGACGCCCACCCAGAAACGCGTGAGATGCCTTCCGCGACTGAGTCCACGCCTCCTGGTTGCCCCCGTCTCGGTTTCTATCCGTTTGCCCCGCGTCATGCCCTGGCCCAGTGCGCCGCGGACCAGGGCATGAATCTGGGTGTGCTCGGAAAGCCGTTGGGACGCCAATCTGCCGAAACGACTCGGCAGAGCGCGGAAGGCAGAGATCATCGAGCGATCGCCGCTGTGAATTCTCACTCGTCCGGCTTGCGTTCGTCGCTGGGCCCCCCGCCTCCGGCGGCCAGGATTCTGCCGCGGCTCCGACCGTACGCCCGAGTGCGATGCGTCAGAATCGGGGGAATACCCCCAAGTGCCGTCGTCGATAGGTCGTGCAGGCCGGAGCATGCCGTCATCGCCCGAACGGTACACCGTCGTACGCAAGCGCCAGGAACGCCGGCAGATGTTCGTTATCGTCGGCAATCGGTCCTGAGGAATAACCAATCCCACGTTCAACTCGGCTCCCAGCACGCAGTTCCCCGCCAGCCCCTAGAGGTGTGTGGCACGTCTCTTTCCGAACAGGCCAGATGCGGTTCGCTCTTGCGCACAGGCAATCGTCCGGCGTTCTTGCACTATCGACAGCGGCCTGGCAGGTCCAGCATTCTCCGCTTCGGTGGAGCGATTCTCGCGATTCGGCAGCAAGCTCGCCCTGACTTGGTCCGGCTCCCTTTGCTCCCGGGCCTGGCACGGCCGCATCTCGTGGGTTACGATGACCACGGCGTGGCGGACCAACTCCCCCTGGGTGCCGTCTTTCAGGCAGGCTCGCCGGATTGTCGGTTTCGATTTGGTCACATGCGTCTCCTGCTGGCTTCCCAAGAAACATAAGTCGGGCAAGGCGGGCAGTCAAGCCAAAACTCGGGAGAATTAATGCTCGCATCCTCCAACATAGCGAAGCGCACTCATGCACGCATCCCCCAACCCGTCCGGAACTCATGCACGCATCCCCCAATTTCTGAACCGCAAATCCCTATTCCGCACGCCCACCCATCCGGCCCGAGAGTGGGGAGCACTCATCCCGCTCGCCGAAAAATTACCCAATAATTTTTCAGAAATGTGCTCTCCGGCCGCCGGTGCTATCACAGGAGTCCCTCCGCCGCGGCCGCGGGTCCGCGGTTAGAACCTCAGCCGCGACCCGGGACTCCAGGGCCGTCAGGAGCTCGCCTGGTCGCCGCTGCTGGCCTCCACACGCCCGCTTGCCCTCGCAATCACCCCTCGAATCCTGGCACCGTGGTAGCCCACCGCTCCAAAGGGCAAAATCCAACCCGGAATCCCCCTTCGATGGCTCACCGCTGGCACGCCAAGTGCCCGCGCGCCCGCAACCCCCGCCCCCCATCGCCCCAAGCTATCTCAGCGATCGATCAGCTCGTCCCGCGAACGTGCCGCGGGCCTGCCTTCGAGTGCGGGCGGCACGCCGAACCACGGAAATGAGTACTAGATTCCAGGCGAAACTGGCGCCACGGGGCCATCCAGCCACCGAAGGGCGCCCCCAGCCGAACTACTCGTCAGCTTCGGCCACGACGTCTGGTTGGACCGTCAGGGAAACCTACAGCAACGGCTTCGCAAGAGGGATTACGACGTCCAAGAGTGGTGGCCGACTGATATCCGAACCTACTCGGCGCCTACTCATTCGGGAGGGCGCTATGTCTACCTCCCTTTCTTTCTTTTACTTAGAAAGGAAGAGAACAATGCGAACCGCTCGCTCGTCACGCTTTCTCTGTGTGACCCTCACTCTTGGCCTTGCAGCGGCCCACGATTCGGGTAACATGCTCCACTCGAACCACTTTGGAACATCAGGGCGATCACAATGCCCCGCCTTCCGATTGCGACAACCCGATGCGACCGCACGCGAGCTTGCCTGGCACGGCGCTTGCTTTCCTCCTCATTCCCTGGCCGGCAACCGATTGGACGCGGGCTTGGAATACCGGCTCGAACCCCCCGGGGTCCGGGCATGACTAACGGCAAGCGAGCTCACGGGGTCCGAGCGTGACCAACGCCCACCCTCGCCACACGGAGCACCTGCGAATGAACCAGAAAGCCATCATCTACGCCCGCTTCAGCCCCCGTCCGCGCCAGAAAGCGAAGCAATGCGAGTCGATCAACACCCAGCTCGATCGATGTCGCGCCTACTGCCTGGCCAGCGACTACGAGATCCTCGCCGAGCACGCCGACCGCGAGCAGTCCGGCGATCGGGCCGACAACCGCCCAGGCCTCCGCCAGGCCATCGACGATGCCCGTCGCCACAAGGCCGTCCTGGTCGTCTACAGCCTCAGCCGCCTCGCCCGCAACACTCGCGACGCCCTGGACATCGTCGCCGAGCTGCAATCCGGCAAGGCCCACTTGGCCATGCTCGACCTGAAGGTTGACACCACGACGCCCATCGGCCAGTTTATCTTCACTGTAATGTCCGCCTTCTACACCCTCGATCGCCAGCAGACCGCCGCATGGACGCGAGACGCAATGTTGCGGATGCAATCAGACGGCCGCCGCATGAGCGACCTGGCCCCCTTCGGAATGATGGAAGACCCCGCTTCGCCGCAGAACGCGGAAGGCCGGCACACCGGCCTCGTCGAGGACGTCGAGGAGCAGGAGGTCATCCAGATCATCGTCGACGAGCACCGCCAGCGCACGAGCCTGCGGGCCATCGGCCGCAAGCTGGAAGCCGCCGATTTGTACTGCCGAGGCAACCCCTGGCACCACAACACGATCAAGAGAATACTGATTAGAGCCGGCGTCATCGACGCAGCTCGAGGAGACCAAGTGATGACCCACGTCAGCGGTACAATCAAAGGCTGCGGCTGCCAGAGCGATCCTCCCCCAAAGCTCGACCCCAGCCGGCACCGGTTCTCGTCCGTCGCCGTGACGGAGCTGCATCACGTTCTGAGGGCTTCCTGTGTACCCTTTACTCCTGCCGAAACCGCTATCAAGGACCGCAAACGGGCTTGCGAGTAGAGGGTACGCTATGAACCTAAGTGCCTGGCAACGCGGAAGTTATGACCTGTTGTCGCCTGCGTTCGGGACGCAGAGGTCGGAAGTTCAAATCTTCTCGCCCCGATTCATGACTCCCGCAATGGCAAGGACTTGCAAGCAGGGTGCCCCATTCTTTCCGAAGGAAAGGGTGGGGCAAGACATCGTTTGCTCAAGCTTGCGCGGGCATCACTGATAACCCGGCACGGCGGCGTCCGGACGACGTGATTCCCCACCCTTCGCTGCTGCGAAGGATGGGGCACCCCGCACTCATGGCCCGGCCGCCTCCACGGGTTCACCGCACTCCGGACACCGCCCCGACACGTTGCCGGTCAGGTCATAGCCGCAGTGGCGGCAGTACCGTCCGTCCGGGTCGTCAATCGTCCGCCACCTCATGCGGGTATAGGTCATTCGTGACACGACGTAGGCAAGCAGTGCGGGGAGTCCAATCACGATGCTCCCAAAAACCCCATCATATTGGTGGCCCCAAGGCGAGCTGTAGTCGTCCGCGAAAAAAGGGAAAAAAGGAAAAACGGGGACATCACTGATTATTAGCGTACGTTTGGAATCGTGTTGGCGAAGCAGAAACAGGGAAGAGACATCACTGATTGCCTGCGGAAACGCTGGCAAACCTCTGCGATTGGACTTGGCGGCCTCCGAAAGGAGACTAATAATCAGTGATGTCCCCTTTTCTGCCGCCACCTGTCTGGACATCACACGCCGTTCCACACTCCGGGCACTTTCCACTCGTGTTTCCAGTGAGGTTGTAGCCGCATTTCTGGCAATGACCCGGTTGGATGTGATGGCGGTCACGGTACCACAGAATGCCGGTAGGGGCGGCGATGAGCAGGAAGGGGAACCAGAACGGCACTTGAGAGCTAGACACGCCCCAGTCTGTGGACCAGAACTCAGGCCACGTAAGCCCCCAATCTTCATCCGCGCACCCGCTAGACGGGACTACAAAGCAACTGGCTTGTTCTTCGTCGAACAGGAGCTCTACAGCGGATAGAATGCCGCACGTGCTGACACCACCCCACCCCCACGCCGAAGCCGCAAACGACCAGCGGTAGCTCACCGCCCACATCGCCATAATCAACAGGGACAACGTCAAACCTGCCCACTTGGCGGTGCGACGGATTCTCGATGGCCTTCGCATGGTCACGCCTCACCTGGCGGTTTCGCTTCTTGCCGTCCTGCCAGAACTTGCCCGATCACAAGGGCGCCACACTCCGGGCACTTTCCACTCTCGTTGCCAGTGAGGTTGTAGCCGCACTTCCGGCAATGCCCTGGCGGATAGCGACGGTCGCGGCGCCACAGCCAGGCTGTAGGGAGGGCGATGAGGAGAAGAGGGAGCCACAGAGGAATGGTGGCCGAGCAGAGTCTAGTGGAAAGTAGACAGCTCGGCAGCTCAAACCCGTATCCGTGCGAGCGTGCCCCCCCCCAGTCCTCGACTAAGAAGTACGCTACCTCGTCCTCACCGACGAAAACCCGGCCATCTGCGATCATGGCATCCCATCCAAAACCAAAGCTACGGTCAAACCAATAAAGGCCGTGGTCATTCCATTCAAAGCCGTGGTCAGTTCGTTCAACGTTGCGGTAGTTGAGGGACCATCTCAGGCTCACCCCCCACGCCACCACAATCAGCACGCACGCCACCAGCCCGGCCCACTTGGCGATGCGACGGATGCGGTGACGACGGGACATGAAGCCCATTCTACCGCGCGGCCCCATCGCAAACAGGGCGGCCAAAACAGCCCTTTCGGTACTTTCACCACAGGCTGCCAGATTAGGGATTGAAATGAAACGGGCCGCCCGAATTGGGCGGCCCGCTTGTTTCATTCAGACTGTGCTCGAGCATAGTCGCGACTAGCGGCGGCGGCGAATCATCGCCAGAGCGCCGAGCGACAGGAGCGCGAGGGTTCCCGGCTCAGGGACGTACGACCGGAAGGCGAGGTCCATGGCGCCAAACATGGCTGGAGCCCCGTTTTGGAAGAATCTGCCTGGGTAAAAACCGGCATGCGGATTTGAGGCGCCGAAGTCCCAACTGCTGCCCAAGACCAACCCGCCCCCCGTGCCGGTGAGCTGGAGGGTGAAAGTGTCACCTGGGTTGAAGGACAGGCCGGCCGAGGATACGTCGATCGATTCCCAGCTTCCCGGCGTCGTGCCGGTGAACGTCGTCGAGAAAGAGGGGGGCACCGACGTCCATGGAGAGTCGTCGATAATCTCGAAAGTGGCCGATCCCGGTACCTGGGTGTAGAGATCGATCTGAACCAGTGGCCCGGCCAATCCCACGATCACCTCTTGCTGCGTCACCCACGGCGGGTCGAAGTTCATCGATCCGTTTTGAATCACCGGTGACACCTGGTCCAACACCTGCGCGCCGACAGGCGCCGACGCGATCAGAAGAATACCTCCGATCGCCACTAGCATTCCCACAATACTCTTCTTGGACATCATTGACCTCCTAACGTTGGAATAATAAAGAGCGGAAAACACAATCCGCTTCACTTGGTTTTCTACTAGTGTCGGACTCACGCGTCCGGCACGCGCGCTGATCCTATTCGAAGACCTCCAGTTCATAATGGCCGTCCGCTCCGTGGAATCCGTCGATGACGATGTAATATGTGTTGCCCGCGGCGACCGCCATGCCCCATATCTGGGATACGTATGGCTGGCCACCAAGGGCAATGCAGTAATCGTCGTTGCACGCATACTGACTGCCGGTCGGGCCGCTTCCCGGAGCCGGGCAGTTGTTCTCATACACGTACATCTTGGTGTCGTAGGTCGTGGGGCCGTTACACAAACTGAGGTTAATCACCTCGTTGCTCGTCGGCGTGTAGGCATACACACGATCGCTGGAGGGGGACCATGTCCACGGGCAGTCCTCGTTGTAGTCATTCGCGTAGTCAGTGGTGTCACCCGAGTCGGCGAACGGCAGGCCCGAAATCGTGGTCGCGTCCTCGCAGGTCTCACCGCGCGTCGGGCACTCGTAGGTACCACAGTTTTCGCCGGGGTGGAACTCGCCGCCCAGAGCGACGCAATCAACCTCCAACATCTCGCCCACGCAGCCGACTGCTTCATCGCAGCAGGCGCCCATCGGCGGACACACGATGCTCGCGCAGTCTTCGCCCTCGAACCACTCGCCGCCGAGCATGTCGCACGCGATCCACGGCATGGTTCCGAGGCAATTGCCCAGGTCGCAGCATGCGCCATCAGGACCCGGACAGTGGCCGGTCTCGCCCAACAGGGCATCGACGAACGAAGGAATGTCCGCCTCGTCGATGCTGAAGTCGCGAACGAAGTCGGCACAATCGCAACCCGGATGAGAAGTGAAGTCCAGCGCGCAGTCGGTCAGCGCCTGAGCGTCCAGACCGTTGACATAGCCGTCGCTATTGACGTCAGGCATGCAGCTCTCGCACCCTGGCTCGCAGTCGTCCGGAATCCCGTTGCCGTTGTGGTCCTTCTCGCACGGCGGCGAGCCACCTTCACAGAAGCCACCGAATTCGACACCGATGTCACAATCATCGGGGATGCCGTTGTTGTTGCAGTCGTTCCACAGCCCGCCCATGACGCCGCCGGTGACGGCGATACCGAGGTGCCCCACGGTGTCGGTCTGATCATCAAGATTCCACGGGCCGGCGATGAATGCGCCGGTGAGATCGTAGACCGCCAACTGATCAACCACGGACGAGAGGCCGCCTTGCGATAGGGCGGCCAAGCTGCCGGAGCCATCGTGGAGGTTGCTCAGACCACCCGCGTGATTGTCCAACGCGGCCCATGGCCCCGCTTCCCAACCAGCGCCGGGAATGATGGCTCCGCTGGCCTTGTTGATTTTGACAACGAGGCCACCGGAATCGTGGCCCCAAAGGTTGCCGTCGCCGAGGACATCCATGGCCAAGCCGAAGAGCGAATAGCCGCCGTTGGGGAGGCTATTGAGCAGGTTCCCCGCCAGGTCGACCTCGATGAGTCGCGAGCCCCAGTTGCACACCCAGAAGCTGCCGTGGCCGTCGTCCCCATATGGGTCGAAAGCCAAGGCCCGCCAGGTGCCAACGTCGTCGGGAGCTGGGCCGGATACTTGGCGAACACCGTTCGCGCCGTCGGCGTCGTGGCGGGCGAGTCCGCCGTCCCAGCCGAAGTACACGTATGTGCCATCGGTGCAGCCATCGCGGTAGCCCCATGAATCGCCGATCGCGCCGCCGATCTGATCGTACTCGGCGCCGTCGATAAGCACGCCGTTGTCATCAAAGAGAAACACCTGATTGTGATATGGAGCCCAGGGCTCGACTCGGGCCGAGACGTGGTAGGTGATCGCTATTTGACCCTGGCCACCGAACTGACATCGATCAGGAATGAGGTCTCCCTGGCAGTCGAGGCAAGTCGGACACAGCGGTGGGACTTCGCATTCGTCGGGAATCGCGTTCCAGTTGCAATCGCCGCACCAGGGCTCTCCGGGCTCACAGTTGGAGATGTCGCACACATCGGGGATACCGTTTCCGTTGCAGTCATCTTCGCAGATGTCGGGGACGTTGTTCCCGTTGCAGTCCAGGCACCACGCTTCACCGAGGCCGCAGTTAGCGATGTCGCACTCATCGGCGATACCGTTATCGTTGCAATCCTCTTCGCAGATGTCGGGGACGCAGTTCTCGTTGCAGTCCTCCTCGCACGGGCCGAAGGCGGGATCGCAGTTTCCTTCGGCACAACCAGGCGAAAACAGAACTTCACAAGTATCGGGGATGCAGTTGCCGTTGCAGTCCTCAGCGCCGCCACCTTGGACGCTGCTGGCCCGAGCCACGGCGTTGCAAGGGAAGCCGATTGCCGTCATGTTCAGCGGGGCGGGCTCATCACCACCCGGGGAGTGTGGATCGTAGACGGCGCCGACGACGTAGCCCAGCCAAGCCTGGTCCGCCTGCGGGCCTCCCTGATCCATCGGGTAGGGGAAAGTGTTGGCCACAATAGCGGCCGAAACCCCGATGAAGAAGCTGGGGCCGGGCACGCTGACGGGTCCGATGGCGATATCCTGGAATACGTTGGTGGCGATGGCCGCGGCTTCGGCGGGGGCACTAGCCTCGGCGAGTAGGACCGCATCGGCTGGATTGCCGTCACCATCGGGATCATGCCAGACGTACACGCGAATGTTGTCGCCGGGGAGCACGCCGGGATTGCCGCTGCCTATTCGACTGTAGGTGGTCTGGATGTGAGAGATTTCTTCTTGCCCGCTGATTGTGTTGAAGTGGACGATCCAGCAGACTTCGCCGGCGACGGTCAGTCCGAACGCGTTCTCGGTGGTGCCGTCGTCCCACTGGTAAGCGCCTACGCCACCGCCGCCGATGCAACTCGTGTCGCACTCGTCGGGCATTCCGTTGCCGTCGCAGTCTTCACTCTGGCCACAGCCCGGCAGGAACGCGCAGTTGCCGAATGAGCAATCGAGGTCGCATTCATCCATGATTCCGTTGTTGTTGCAATCGCTCTCGCACTCGTCGGGGATACTGTTGCCGTTGATGTCTGTGCTGACACCGTTGCGGAGGTCGCAGGTGTCGGGGATGCCGTTCCCGTTGCAATCGTCGCAGAGCGGATCACCTGGCGGGCAAAGAGCAATGTCGCATTCATCCGGAATGCAGTTTTCGTTACAGTCCTCCAGGCAGCCAGTAGTGCAAATGCCGAGTGGGCAGCCGACCGAAGCGGGAACCTGGCAAAGGTCGGGGATGCCGTCCTCTTGGCAGTCGTCGGCCGTGCCCAGGGCAATGTCGCATGCGTCGAGCCGGCCGTTGTTGTCGCAGTCAGCCCACTCGCACAGGTCCATGACACCGTTGGCGTTGCAGTCCCCGCACATGGGGTCGCCCGTGCAGCCGGCCATGTCGCAGTCGTCCGGGACGCCATTGTCGTTGCAGTCCCCGCCGCAGGGATTGTCGGCGCAAGGAAGGCCGCCGGCCGCGTAGCAAATCCGGCCGTTCCAGACGCGAGCAGTAAACAGCGTGCCGGAGAACGGGGTGTTGGTAACGGAGCCCAAGTCCAGGGCGATGCTGCTGTCCTCGTAGTGCTGGTTCGGGCCGTTACCGTTTGTATAGCGGTACCCCGCCTCGGGGCCCAGCACCAGAGCCATGCCGACGGTCTCACCGCCGGCGAGCGCGAACGGAGCATCCAGCGTGACCGGGCTCGGGATGTCGACACCCATGCCGATGCCGGTACCGGTGGCCACCAGGGTCCAAGCCCAGGGGTTGGTTTCGGCGCCGACGTAGGTGTCTGGCGTTGTGTAAACGGAGAACCCGAATGGCTCAAGCGATCCGGTGTTGGTGAAGAAGGCGTCAATCGTGATATCACCGCCGAACGTGGTGACGTTGAAATAAGCCGCACCACCGTTGGACCCGGCGTTGTTGCTGTCGAACAGCGTCTCAAGGCAATCCGGCACATCGCCACCGTCGCCCTCACAGACCAACTGGCAGCCATCGGGAACGCCGTCCGGCTGACAGTCTCCTTGCAGGCCCCAAGGCATGCCCAAGTAGCATTCGGCGGTTCCGCAACTTGCCGGCGAGCCAATGAGCTCGCAACCATCGACGATACCGTTGCCGTCGCAGTCGCAATCGCACTCATCGGGCACGCCGTTGCCGTCGCAGTCGCCGGGGTCGCACTCATCCGGAATCCCGTTGAAATTGCAGTCTTCGGAAACACCCTCGATGATGTCGCAGGAATCATCTCCGCCGTTCTCGTTGCAGTCCTCGCCGCCGCAGATGCTTCCCTCGCGACCCCAAACGCCGCCAAGCACATCGCAGACGGCCTCCAGCAAGTCAGGGGTACATTGGCCGAGAATGCAGCAAGCGCCGAGAGGCCCAGGCGCGGGACAGTCGAGTGTCGCACAATCCTCGCCGGCGAACCACAGGGCGTTGGGCCCCGCGGCGTAGCAGGCGGAGGGGGTCATCGTGCCGACGCACTGGCCGAAATCACAGCAGGCCCCCAGCATCTGGCCGCATGGCGGAGTAATGGCGCCGCAGAGGGTGTCCACAGTGAAGCGCAGTGGCGGCTGGCAGTCGATGATCTCGACGTTGTCGGTGCATGTACCGGTGATCTCGTCGCAGCAGGCGCCGAAGACCGGGATGTATGTACCCGTTAGGCAGACGGCAAGGTCGTAGTCCAATACGGGGTTGCGGGAATTCTCTTGGTAGGCGAACCCCTCGCCGGTGTCGCCGGAGCTGGCCCACAAGAACCAGCAGTCGGGGGAGGCGGCGCCTTCGATCGAAACCCAGCCGTCGAAGATGGTCGTGCAGGGGTTGAGCAGCAGGATCTCGTAGTAGATCGAGTCGATGATGCCCGCGAAGTTGTAGCCGGTGAACTGCCGCGTGTCGGGGACGATGCCGAGGTACTCGACGATAGGACCGCCGGCAGTATCCGGAAGCCCTCCCACATCGTTCCAAAACGCAATGTTGAATGCTTCACTCGGCCCCTTCTCGCAGCCGACCCAGGAGGGGTCGAGGACGGCGTTGCCTCCCCACCAGTGCAGGTCGCAGACATCGCCGGTGACCGTGATGTTCTCGAAGATGCGATACCCGGCGAGCCCGTCGCTGGTCCCGAAGGACCAATTACCGGTAAGGGGGGTGGGCTCTTGCCCAAAGAGAGAGCCCGGGGGACAGAGCATGGATCGCGGAGCGCCGGGCGTCCCTGGATCCCATCCGGCCGGCGCAGTGAAGGAAGTGGCCGTTGGAGCGGTAGGCGCTTCGAGATGCTGTAAATCCGCATCTTGCACGACCGCGGGTCCCACCGCCGAGCTGAAGGGCCTGGTCGCGCCACTCACCGCGGGCCGCTCGACCTGCGCGGGTCCTGTCTCGGCCGGTGGCCCCCAGCCAGCTATCAATGCACTCATGCTAACGGCGACGGCGCAGCGCCTACCCGCGTTCTTCCATCCCATCTTGTAACTCCTATGCGGTTCTCAACGGTGTTCAATGCTATGCGAGTACCAAAATGATCCCTATTGTTGACTCCCACCAATCGCGAGCCGACCCTCTTCGTGGGTCCTCGGCTCTCAATCATGGCCATGAAGTAGGGCGTGCCTCTTCGATCCCGATCCATCTGTCCATTGAAGGAAACATGCGATGCCTCCCATTGGACCACCTCTGCTCCCCGTAGGTCACAGGACCACCGTAACTGAACTGGCTTGGCGTTGTCAATGATCTTGCAGAGAATTTCTAAAAAGTTTGCAAAGATGCTTGACATACGGTATGTCGCCGGGCTAGCCTGTCCTAAGGTAGACAACCTGTTGCAATACCGATACAACTGCAGAGGAGAGTGACCGTAATGGACAGTGGAGCCGAGTCCCTGGTCGACAGGCCCGCCCCGAGCGAGCCGGGCCGGGTGGATGGAACCTTCGAAGCCGAGGCCGCTCAAGTGCTCGATCGGCTCAGAGGGGCATTCCGCGACTTGGTCCAGGCTCTCCCCAAGAAAGTCACAAGGGCCAGCGAGTTGGAGAAGGCCCTCAACATCGACCGCACGTTGGCTTGGAAGGTCCACCGGCTCATCACCGAGCCGGACCGCTTCCCGGCTGCCAAGCACGCTCCCAAGCCGGCGGCCCTGGAGGTCTTCCTCAAGGCGGCCACCCGTGCAAAAACACCACAATCGCTCATCGAGGGCGTTCGCGCCGCGGCAGGCGAATTCGAGCAGTTGGCTCAGACCCACGCCGACGACCGCCACACCTTGGAGACCATGCTCGACGGCTGCACTCCCGCATCCGACCGCAAGATGCTCCTAACCCACAAGCGGGCCGCCTATCGAGCCAATCGCCACCTCTGGGGCCTGCAGAGCCGGGTTCAGTTGGGCGTCTGTATCGCGCAACCTTCCGCGACTGCCGGCAAGCTTGACGCCGTCTGGCTTCGGGGCCACCTGGACCTGCGCTGGCTGCGAGCCGGGGCGCCCTGGGTGGTGGCCGAACACAGGATGTCCGACGCTGACAACAAGGTCCGCAGTCCGGTAGTCCGCGAGCGACTGGACGACCGGGCCGGCGATCCGGGGGCCGTCCCCCTGCTGACCGACTTTTGCAGCGAGCCCCTCCCGCGGTTCCGCCGGGTAGACTTGGGTCCTGGCATGGTTAGGGACGAGCTGATCCCCAGCGGCCTCGGTAGCACCCGGGCCGTCTCGTATGTAACCGGCGAGCTGGTCCGCGGCGTGGGAGAACGAGCGCGCGACGAGCACAACCCTATTGGTCGAATCGGGGCCCGTGTCGAGCTTCCCACCGCGATTCTCCTGCTGGAGTTGCTGGTTCGAGACGACACGTTTGGTCCGTTGCGCCCCGAGTCGATCGTCTACCGCGGCGGCCAGGCGGCCGATGGCGCCCCCTATGGCAGCGCGGACCGGTTGCACCTTGGCGAAACAGTGTCCTACCTGGGCAAATGGCCGTCCAGGTCGCCGGGGAGCGACCTGCCCCGCTACACCGAAATGTGCAACTATGTGTTCGACAAGCTGGGCTGGGAGGCCTCCCGCTTCGACGTGTACCGCTGCCAAGTGGCGTACCCTGTGATACCATCCACATCATACATCCAGTTCGATCTGCCCGAGCGACCCTACGCCGGCGTATGACGCCCAGCTGGTGTCCAGCAGGAGGACACCGTCCCCCAAGCCAGACCTGGCGCCGGGGAAGCCGAATGCAAGAACTGTCGTTGAGTCATGAGTGAGCACGTTCTGGCTGGTTCTTCGGTACCCAGAAGAGCTTGGCGGCCGTGTTTCGTCGCGGTCCTCCGGATCAGTGTACCAGGTCTCCTGGAGGCCGTGAGGGCGTCGTTGACGTATTCGAGCTTGCCGGAGGCGGGACCGGCGGTGATGTATGTGCAGGTTACCTGGTTGCCGGACGGGTCCTGGATGTAATCGAGCTTGCCGTCGGCCAGGTAGCGGACGATCCACTGGGATTTGCTCAGGAGGGTATAGCCCGTGCCCGGGGCGGTGTCGGCGGTGAGGGTTGCGAAGATGCCTGGGGAGCAGACAAGGTGTCAGGATGATTTGTTTGAGGGCAGAAATTCTTCCTGACACCTTTTCTGCCTTGACACCTTTTCTGACCCCGTCGTAGGTATAGGTGGTAGTCAGACTGTTGAGCACATCCACCTTCACCGTGCGATTCCCGGCGATGTCATAGGCGTAGGTCAGACTATACGGATGCTGCCCCACCCGGGCCTCGGCGATGAGGCGGTTGCGGTTGTCGCACGCCGCGGGAGGCCGTATTGAAGTCGTCGACATCGCTAAACCCCGCATCGCGACGGGCCTCGTCAAAAAGGGGAGTATCCCACCCTTCGCCGGTGACGAAGTGTGGGGCATCCGCAAGAACGCAAACAATCAGTAATGGCCCCTTTGCAGCTTCCAAACAATCAGTGATGGCCCCTTTGCAGCTTCGGCCCCTTTGCAGCTTCTGGCCCCTTTGCAGCTTCGCCAGCTATCGAATCTCGGGCAGCCCCTGTTCGCGTCTCAAGGCATTGTCTGATGCAATGCGGCCGGCAAGATCTTTGCATATATACGAGAACCCGCTGAGATCGAGGACACTCCATTCGTCGGCGGACGGGTCATATGCCTCGATGAAGAGAATCAGCTCCTCAGATGCCTGCGTCGTCGGCACGGCCCTGAGCGTGCGCGTTATCTTGACTCCGCTTCGTTGGTCCAGGAAGGCGACCTCGGACTTACCCAGCAGCCCCGCGTCAATGAACTCCTCCATGGACTGAGGCAAGCGACCATCGTTGCGAGTGGCGTACGCATGAGTGCGCTCCCCCAGGGCTCCCAGGGCAAACTGCCTGGTGGACAGGAAACGCAGATGTTGAACGCGATCCCACCAAGCCGAGTACTTGTGGAGGCCAAACGCGAGCACCGCAACGACGATGGCCACTACGGCAATCCTGTACAGTACAAGGAATCTCCGGTTTACGCCGCATCGCTCAGCTCCATCGTTGTGTGTGCTGCCGCTTCCTGTTCGCTGACTCATCATTGTCATTTCCCGTGCTGCGGAGGCAAATTCGGAAAAGAGGGATATCGCTGATTATTGCCCATCCTTCGGGTCGGCCGGCGTTCGTTCAAACAATTAGTGATGTCCTCTTTTTCGTCCGGCGCTGTCGGACCCTGCTCTCTAATGATAGACCTTTTCTGCATGTGTCTACGCTTCGCAGGCCGGGTCTCCCCGACACCACGCAAGACTCGCTTCCGGTTGCTGGCTAGGCTCTACCGCGTGGGATTCTCACCCACAGGGTTCCAATGAAAGGTTTCAGCTACTCATTCCACATCAGCATCCCCCTTTCGCAAGCTTCTTGGCACGATCCCCTTTTCCTCGCTTTTCTGCTCCCCTTTTCTGCTCCCTTTTCTGCTCACCTTTTCTGCTCAAAAGGGGAATACCCCACCCTTCGCCGGTGACGAAGGGTGGGGCATCCATGTTTGCAGAAAAAAACCTCGTGACGCCTCATCTGCTCACACGTTCCTGTCTGGTTCAGATTGCCATAGCGACGCGGCTCTCATACGAGCCCGCCACACCTTCACACGCAGCCTTCCTGAAGGCGAGCATTACAAAAACAGAGTAGATCAGGAGGTATGGAACGTCATGAGCATAACTCCAGGATACCCCTTGTGTATTGAGGTAGATCGCAGAGCATATCCTAAGGAAGTTAACGGCGCAGACTCCCGCCGCCAGCACAGCCAATCGCCGCAGGTTTTGTGTGATTCCCACATGCCTGGCCCAAGCGAAAGGAAGCAGGACAAGCAATAGATCCAGCATAGTGCAATGTGGCGTTAACTTGCAGGAACAACCGTCAACAACAATCAACGGGCTCCTGTCGTATACGGACTGTTCTGCCGTGTGCCCCATGAAGGAAAACGCCCCCTGAAGGCTGGCGCATAGAAACTCCCGAAGCACCATCCAGTCGAACGCGTAGAACATGGTCAGCGTGAGCCCGGCAACGAGCAACCGATAGAGAAAAGCTCTCCGCGCCAGGAATGCGGCCGGCGTCCTCTTCTCGGGAAGCGGTTCGAGGCTTGTCGGCACACGTTGCCGCGCCGGTGATGCATCGAACGCGCGACCGCACTCGGGACAGACGCGGCTCGTCAGTTCACGAAGATTGTATCCGCATCCAGCACAGTGGCCCTCTGGCGGGGGCTTTCTTGCAAACCACCTAGCCCCCACGTAGCAACCTAGAAACAGAAGCGCGAAGAGCACTAGTGTGTACGAACCAAAGGCGAGCGAGCGGCCCCATTCTGCTACCTGCACGTGCGCGATGAGCTGAGACAGCGGCGACACGCCAGCAGCATCGCTGAACACGTGGAATGCGAAGGCGAACATCAGGGCCAACTGCTTCCAGTGCCGATCGAAGAGCATCCCGAGGATGACGCCCACACAGAAGAGCGTAACACCGTCCGGCAGGTAGATAGTCACAAAGAAACGCACCTCAGGGGAGATACGAGCGAGTGGAGTGCCGAGTAGCCAATACCCCACGCTTCGGCCGAGGTTGCAGGATAGCCAAGCCGGGAACATTACCCGGCTCACTGTGACTCTCACGAGACAGGCCGCAGCCCATGCGCCGAGGAGAACCACGCTCCAGCAAAGCGGCGATCTATGCTCTGCATATAGATCACGCACTCGCATCATTGCCTCCGCTTTGTCTTGATCCCTGATGTGCGCCGGAGACATTCACTGCTAGCGATGCACTGTTCGTGGTAATGCCCGGCGTTCGCCGCGGAAGCAAACAAACTCCAAGGAACGCGAGGATGCCGAGATGAACCAGAGCCCCACTGACTGTCTCCTGAACATCAAGGCCTCCCCCACCTGGCGGCGGCGGTCTCGGCGGGTTCACCGGGAGGTTGCGCGGAAGTCGAATGGGCTTGTTTGGACGCCCCGTATCGGGCGTGGGTACGCCGGTGTCGCACGGCGGGCAGGGACCGAGCCACGGCTTGGCGCTGACCGGCGTCGGAAATCCAGCCGCAGGCGGCCAGTAGCCGTTGTTGCAGGAGGTGTAGCAATCGTTTATGGCTTTGTGGACTCCACACGGTGCCCCAGCCATCACCCACGCGTCGCAGGCATCCTGACATCTCCCGACTTCAGCCTCTGACATTCTCGGCGTTGGCTGCAATCCCGATGGGTCCACTCTACTCGTGGGCTCATTCGTGGTGTATGCATATACACTCAATCCACCACGAATCCCAATCGGATCCCGTTGCACAAATCGCCCGCAGGCCGGGTCGTAGTATCTGGCTCCCACGTGTAGCCAGCCAAGGTCCGCGAGCGGGTCGGCCGAGGCAGGGGACTGGTAGCCCCAGGCTCCGGCGTAGCCATAGCGGGTGCCGCCTGTACCGCTTTCGTAGACCGGCTCGCCGAAGGCGGTCATTACTGTGCGGTTGGCAACTGTGGGGATGCCGGAGATTGGATCATCCGTCATCAGCTCCGTCGTGCCGATCAGGTTGCCGTGCAGGTGGTGCAGGTCGCCGGTGAGGAGGTCGAACTGGGCCAAGCCAGGGACGTGTGACATGGCGTTCGTCGCGGTTACTGTTGTCTGGCCATCGTAGTCCACAGTGTAGTCATTGTATATCGAATTGCCGGCGTAGTCGAACCAGTCGCCGTCGTCGTCGGAGTAGGGGAGCATCGTGTCTGGGTCGCGGGGGCGGACCATGTATCGCGCTCGGGCTCCGTCGTAGCGGTATTCCATGGCCGCCAGGGGTTCGCAGTTTGCGGCCAGCTCGTTCCTGTTGAGGCGCCAGCGCTCCGAACGACTGATCCAGAGCCTGCCGTTCTTGGCGTAGTACAGCCGCGTGCCGCGATACCACTGCTTGCCAAGCGGGTCCAAATCCCCGGCGATGCGGCGGATTACCATGTCCACATTGCCGATGATGTCGTAGGTGTACCACCGCTCCTCGACCGTGAACCCAGTGTCGGACGTAACCTCAGCCATCAGCCGATTCCCCTGGCTGCCGTAGGCCTCGGGGTCGCTGACATCGTAGGTATAGACGGTCGTCACATCATTGAGAACATCCACCTTCACCGTGCGATTCCCGGCGATGTCATAGGCGTAGGCCAGACTATACGGATGCTGACCCACCCGGGCCTCGGCTATGAGGCGGTTGCGGTTGTCGCGGGCCACGAAGGGCCGCGGGGAAATCGCCGACGTCGCCAAACTCCGCATTACAACCCGCCCTCATCAATAAGGCGTTTGCCCCACCCTTCGCCGGTGACGAAGGGTGGGGCATTCGCAAGATCGCGGACAATCAGTGATGCCCCTGCTGCGGCTTATACGACTCCGAACACAGGACAATAATCAGTGATGGCCCCTTTTCCCTTGACTTTTCCCTTTATGGCCCCTTTTCCCTTTACGACTCCGAACACAGGACAATAATCAGTGATGGCCCCTTTTCCCTTAGGCCCCTTTTCCCTTTAGGTGGTGGTCACATCATTGAGAACGTCCACCTTCACCGTGCGATTTCCCGCGATGTCATAGTCCAACCGCCATTGGAACAAGAGCGATTGCCCCACCCTCCGCCGGTGACGAAGGGTGGGGCATGCCCATTCAATTATCTTCACCGCGTACGTGATTTACCGGACGCCAAACAAACTCTCGGACGGGCTCAAACCTGGTTTCCGTATCCCAGTTCATCATGGTATCTGGAATTCCGTCGCCATCCCTGTCCATCATTCCCATGTTGGGCTCTATTCGCAGGTCATCGGTGTATCGACTGTAAATCATGGTTCCATCAACGAGGTCCACATCTATCCAGAGTCGCCCGTGTCGGTCGGAGATCGATACCTCCGTCAGAGCCTCCAGATCCTGAGAGTCGAACTCGAATCGGGCTCGGATGAGTCCCTCAGACGCAACGTAAATCGTGTTCGGTGCAAGCCTCGCAAGCTCAGAACCGCTCACGGCTTCACAGAACACGAGTGGCCCTTGTGGGCGCTGTGAACAGTGCGCCGCCACGAGCCTACCCGCAACCTCGCCTTTAAGTTGTTCGCCTTCACCCTCATGCTCATCCGTGTACCCGACAATGAACACGAGGAGCAAGAAGAGGCCGAATAGGAGATTAGCCGAGACGCTCAAGACGAAAAGCCTCCGCTTTGCTCCCTGTTGCCCGAGAACCACTTTTCCCACGCCATAGCAAGACGCAATGAGGGGCGAGAAAAAAGCCAGCCCTACGAGTTTTGCTATTCCGAGGAACGTCCTACGATCACTGCGCGCATTCATGATTTCCTACCTTGCAGAGGGACTGACTGGGGGCGGATTCGTGATTACCGGCCCTTTCTTCTTTTGGGTTCTCCTCCCAAAAAGTTGCTGATTTGAGCGTCGGAGAGTGAGGTGGACACCGGCTCTCCTTCGGCTAGACCGAGGTTTTGCGAAGAACTTTGGTCTTGTCCAAAAGGAGAACTACGGTG